>Ga0163153_10003447_pt1 | contig 21186 bp, 17 predicted proteins | sample OliLakLV19MP6IB1_FD_148629 | JGI IMG/M metagenome (GOLD analysis project Ga0163153, IMG submission 148629) | Freshwater microbial mat bacterial communities from Lake Vanda, McMurdo Dry Valleys, Antarctica - Oligotrophic Lake LV.19.MP6.IB-1 | ecosystem: Environmental > Aquatic > Freshwater >...
CGCCGCGTTCTTCATCCGATAGCCGGACGATATACTTCTTGTACATGCGACACCTCCTTGTGCCGGCAAGCGTCGTCGAAATCTTCGGTTTCGCCAACCTCAATATTTAGCGTGGATGGGGCACTAGGCGTTCCTCGCAGAGTTCGACGACATCTTGCAGCAGTGCGTGTAGTTCGTTGCCGAGTTCGCGGCCGATCGAACGCCAACGCTCTCCGGGCGGCGCGTTCAGGTCGACGTGGTACACCTCGCGTTGCATCAATTTGTAAGAGACAAGCGGCATGGTTCAGCTCCAAGTGGGAAGGGTTTTGCAGATCCGTCTGCGACGGTTTGCACCCTCCCCGGGGGTAGTTACACTGTAAGGCGAGTTCGGATTCGACCGAACCTTTAGACGACTTATATTATTTGAGGTTAAAGATCGATGCGCGGTCCTGTGGGCTGCGAACACAATACGTGACGCGTGTGCGTCTAGATTTGCTTCTGGGAAAACGACCAACCTGAACTCGGCTCTGCCGAGCTCTTGTATCTGCAAAGAAGCGGTATCTCGACCCACGCCTCCGCAAGGGGGCGTCGGGCCGTGGTCCGCCCTTTGCGCCCCTTGGTCGGGGTTCCCGGAGCGGTTGCGGTTTCGACGCTCCTTTTTTGTTGGTGCTCCATGCCAGAACAGAGTGCGGTGGCTCCCTCGGCGACGGACGCTCGTTTGCCGACCGCAGGTTATTTCGTCGTCGTCGATGGTCGGCGGCTCGGACCGCTGAGCCTTGCCGAACTAACGAGCACGGCGTTCAACGTCGACTCGTGGACTTTGGCTCCCGGATCCCGGGACTGGCAACGCGCCGAACAGATCGACGTGTTGCGGCAAGCGATTCTCACGCCACCACCGCTACCGACTGCCGTTCCGGCCGAGATACCTGCACCTGATCCGAACATCTCGGTCGCCGCTTTCAAACCCGCCGTGCGTTTCCTCGGCGGGATCGTGTTGTGCTACCTCCTCACGGCACCTGTCCTGTGGCTGGCATCGCTGGTCGGCCTCGGAGGCGGCATCGTGGGGGGATTCGTCGCCGAGTTGCCGATCCGCGCCTGTGAAGCCGGAGCGTGCTTCTACTTCGCGCGGGCCACGCGACTTCCGCTCCCTGGAGCTTGGGCCCTGCCGGGCATTCTTAGCCCGCCGATCGGCCTGCTCGAAGCGATCGGCTTGGCGATCTTCGGCCGCCGTCGCTTCAAAGCCGCCGGAATTACGCTGGGCTTTTTCGGTCCGCGTAATTGACCACGAGAACAAGATCACGGGGGCGATGATGTCGAGTACGAACGGCTACTACATCGGTGAGAACGGCCAACGCAAAGGACCGTTTTCCCTTGAGCAGCTGCGAGATCGAGCGATCACGGCGACGACGCCGGTGTGGCGACCGGGTCTTGCCGGCTGGACGACGGCCGGAGCGCTGCCGGAGTTAAGCTCGCTGCTCGCGTCGGTGCCCCCGCCGCTTCCTCCTTCGCTCCCGACGCCGAGACTCGCGCCGGCTAAGTCGGATAAAGCTCCGTGGAACCCGACAACGATCGCTTGGCTATCCATCGTATGTACGCCGCTTTGGGGCGGGATCATGACCGCGATCAACGCTCGGCGATTGGGTCTGACTTCTCCTTGGTACCGCCCCGTCGGAATCGCGCTGGCCTCGATCGTGCTCGACGAGTTGCTGGACGCTTGGTGGGGCCGTGGTTACTTTCGCAGCCTCGGCCTCTATCTCGGGACCGTCTGGGCTCTTTGGAGCGTCGAACTCGAAGGCCAAATGAAGGTCTTGCGGAGTCAACGGAATTCGGATGTATCCGAAGGCAGCTGGCTCGTGCCGGGCATCGCCGGCGCTCCCTTGGCGTTATTGGCATTTCTCGCGTTCGTCGTGACGCCGCTCATGCCGCTGGAACCGCGCGAAGTCTGCGAGCGGCTGATCCACGCGAAGTCGCCGAGCGAGGTCAAGAATTATGCCACGCTACGCCTCCAACCCGCGCTGGCGGCGATCAGCAAGCTGGAGGAAGAGCAAGGAGACTTCGACTATGAGCTAATCGGTGAGGAAGAGGCTCCGGCGAACGTCGGCGGGTATTTGGTCGCCTATCGTTTGGCGAGCCGCGCCCAAGGACGGACGGAGACGATGAACTGGCTCTTCCACCTCGTTTCGATCGACGACCGGTGGCGCGTGGACGACATCTACTTCACGGCCGTCGACGATCAGGCGTTCGACGAACCGGTTTCGATCGCGGCCAACTATCCGCAGCTCGTACAAGCGGCGAGCCTCGATCAACTGAAGAAGCGCACGTCGACAACGAAAGGAGCGAAGACCGATTGGTGGGACACCGCGAAAAAGACTCCCGTGATCGGCTGGATCTTCGGCTGGAAAATCCTGGCGGCGATCGTCGTCGGCGCCGGTGCCTGGCTTAGCTCCTTCTCCAAACCTACGAAAACGAAGGAAATCAAACATGGCTGAATGGTATCTCCGGCTCGGTGGCCGATCGCTCGGCCCCTACGACTCCGCCCGGTTCGCTGAGATGGCGATCGACGGGCGTCTCATCGCCTCCGATCCGATCCGCCGCGGCGACATGACCGGTTGGGTTCCGGCTGCGAAGCTCAAAGGAATCTCGTTCCCGCCGGAACTACCGTCGTCCAGCGGCGCGGTCTCTGAATTACCGCCTCCCTTGCCGCCGGCCGAGGTCATCGGAGCGACGCCGACGAAGCTCAATGGGCCGACGAAAGTCTGGAGCTTGCTGAAGCAGCACCCGAGCCGACTGATTCTCGGCCTGCTCCTTTTCGTTTCGATCGTCACGGTGCAATGGCCCTTCGGCTCCGCGGCTCACGGACGTCGTTTTGAAAGGGAACTCAGGTCAGTAGTCGCCGCCGGGCGTCCGGCGGTAGCTGCAAAATCGACTCCCCGAATCGACGGCGTGACAGACGGCGTGGCCCGAGGATTTGCCGGCGCTGAATATCTCGCGTCGCAACTCGTTATCGCTGCGTTCGCGGACTTAAAGTCATCGGCGGAGGGGGATAAATTAGTCGATGCTCTGTTCGTCATCCTCGGTGACTCGGACTCCGAAATTCAAGGGTACATCGCACGCAACGATCCCCGAGACTTCCAGGGGCGAGTCGCTTTGACCTACACCGTTGCCGAACGCCTCCGTGAAAGCGCCGATCACGCTGACGAGAAACTGGCTCAAATGAATTTCTCCGCTAAAGATCGAGCCAACATCGGGCCGGCTTACCGCCGCGTGTGCAACAAGCTAGCCGACCGTTTCGAGGCCGGATATAAGAAGATGATCTCGGAGGGAGGCCACCTGCTCGCGCACTAGTACCTTGATCGTCAATAGCAAGGTCTTCCATTCCGGTCGTTCGACCTCGGCTCAGATCCTCTCCCCGATCAGGACGGGCATGCGGTCCGAGCGGGTCATGATCTTGAAGTAGTACGTCGCGGGCTCGACGAGCATGTAGACGGCCCTGTCGCCGTCCACCTCCGCGAGTAGCCCTCGGATTCCGGAGCGGATCGGAAACCAGATCCCGTTACGGATTCCGGCCGTGGCGAGGATCGTGACCTCTTCCGCGTTCACCCACTCACCGGCCTCCAGGGTCTTGAGCCACGTGTAGCCCGTGTTCGGGAGCTTCTTCGTCCGGCAGCCCCAGGACACGATTTCCACCTGCCCATCGTGGCGAATCGGGAGCATTGCGTGCTTCGTCTGCCGGAAGAACCGCAGTTCCTTCTCGCCGCCTCGTTCGTAGATGAGCCGAGAGAGATCGAACTCCTTGATGAGTTCGAGCGGAACATCCGCGTAGGAGAGTGCGATCCCGTCCATCAGAAGCACGTCTTTCCCTGCACGTCGCAGATGTCATAGCTGTGCGCATCGTCCGCGTAGATCTCCGGCAGGTGCAGAGTCACGGCACTGCGCAGCGCGAAGCGGCCGTGATGAGCATTCACGTCGTGCATCAGGTCGATGATCCGACGATCCTTTCGCGGCGGCGGATCGAAGAGGCTCAGTTGCCTGGCGCCGGGATACTGCAACTCCGAGGCGAGGAAGTGCATCCGGTACAGCAGCCCTGAGATGAGCAGCCGCTGCCAGAGTGTTTGCGTTCCTTCGAGCAGGAAGTCGTACCGGATCGTCGGAGCCTCGAACGTCACGGCATCCGAACGAGTCGTCCCGTCTTTGTATTCCAAGATCAACGTGAGCTTCCCGACCATCAGGCCGTGGAAGTCCAGAGTCTCGATCAGTCGTTCCAGATTTCGGACCGCCCACGCCCACTGCACGGCCGGGTCCGCCGAGGGTTGACCGATGGAACCGCCGCGCGAGACGATCTTATGCGGTGGCCTGGTCGTTTGGATCGGGATCGTCTTCTCGCCCCGCAGCTCATAGCAGAGTCGTTCGCCGACCACGGTCAGGATGCGACGCACGAGCGGGGCAGGGGCCTGAGCGAAGTCCCAGCAGGTCTTGATCCCGTACAGGGCAAGTTTCGCCGCACTCCGCTTGGCGATCCCCGTCACGTCCGACACCGGACGGCTTTCGAGCAGCGTGCGCTCCGCATCGGCCCCGAGGAGTGCCAGGGCACCGAAGGGCTTGGCGAGATCGGAGACGAGCTTCGCGAGCGTCTTCGTCCTGGCGACGCCGATCGTCACCGGCACGCCGACCCGTTTCAAAATCCTGTCCCGGATCGCCTCCGCGAATTTCTGCGGGTCGCGGGCGTTCACGGACAGGAAGAACTCGTCGATCGAGTAGTATTCGACGAAGGGAGACTCTTCGCGGACGAGCGTCAGCATTTCCCGGCTCAAGACCTCGTACCAACGGAAGTCCCGTTTGATGAACAGGCCGTCGGGGCACTTCTTCACCGCCTCCCAGATCGGCTCCCCGGTTCCGACTCCCTTGGCCTTCATCTCGTACGATTTGGCGATGACGCAGGCACCCTGGTTGCCGAGCACACCGACGGGCTTACCGAGCAGAAACGAATCGCGGACCCTCTCCGCAGAAACGTAGAAGCAATCGGCGTCGAGATGGGCGATCAGCATGGCAACCTCTTGGCGCGACCGTACCGGGCTGATACTGTACGCCTGTCACCTATCGGTCGCCACTCGAAAAAACCGTAGTATTTCCGACATGTGCGGACGTTTCACCCTGCGCGCTCGGCTCAACGATATCCTCGCGGAATGGGGCTACGAGCACGCGCTGGAATACGCCGAGCGCTACAACATCTGCCCCTCGCAGCAGATTTCGATCGTGACCGGCGATCGCACGGCGAAGCTCGTGAAGTGGGGGCTCGTCCCCGCCTGGGCCGACGACGCGAAGATCGGCAACCGGCTCACGAATGCTCGGGCCGAGACGGTCGCCGAGAAGCCCGCGTTCCGTAGCGCCTTCAAGAAGGGGCGTTGCCTAGTCGTCGCCGACGGGTTCTACGAGTGGAAGAGCGTCGACGGTAAGAAGCAGCCCTACTTCATTCGCTTGAAGAGCGAGGAACCGTTCGCCTTCGCCGGGCTGACCGAGCGCTGGACCAAAGGGGAGTCGCCTCTGGAAACCGCGGTCATCATCACCACGGAAGCGAACGCACTCATGGCGCCGATCCATGATCGGATGCCCGTGATCCTGCCGCGCGAGGCTCGCGAGTTGTGGCTCGATCCCGAGTTCAAAGGGAAGGATCAGTTGCTCGCATTGCTGCGACCTTACGCCGACGACGAGATGATCGCGACGCCGGTCAGCACGATCGTCAACAGCCCGAAGAACGAATCGCCGGAGTGCATCGTGCCGTTGAACTCGCTTTGAACCGGTCACCGAACATCCATTACACGGTGTGTATCATGCGAGAAGGGGCAAGTCATAAGTATGGTTCGTGACCGGCAATCGACGGGCTCGTGTCCCGAATGCAACGGCGGTATGGTGACCTGCCTTCACAACCATTTCCAGACGGACGCGCGCACGATCCACTCCTGGGAGCATCGCTGCTCCGATTGCGGCTATCGCCTGACGCAGGCCTTTCGCACCGATGACCCCGAGTTCGATCCGACGATCGATCCCACGGTCTGTCCCTTCTGCGGCCGGCATGTTGCGGTCGGCTGACCGATTGCATTTCCGCAGCGGTGGCGCGCAAGAAAAGACCTTCACTTGCAGGTTACAAGCGAAGGTCAGTCGAACGTAGGAGTGACATGCGTTCGATTCGAGCATCAACTCTTGTCTTGAGCCGTAGTCTGAGTCGCTACTGCACTTCCTTGGCGACCTTGAGAATTTGCAGCACGGCGATCGCCTTCTCTAGGCCGCCGACCGAGTTCACGAACGCGGCGGCTTTGCGTACGTCGCCGACGCTGAAGCTGCCATCTTGCTGCGGTTCGGCCTTCGGCTTCTTCTCGCGCTTCGGAGCGGCGACCGGCTCCTCGTGAGCTGAGTGCCCTGCATCTTCCATCGACGTCTCTTCGGCCGGATCCTCGATGATCGCGATCCCGGCGGTCCCGCCCGACTTCCGTCCGTTCAAGTTCTTCTTAGCCATCCGGCTCTCCTTGAGATGAAACCCTAAGCACTCTCGGCGATCTTGTACTTTTTCTCTTTGCTCACATGCAGTTTCGTCGAGTGATCGGCGGTCACGGTTTACCTAAAACGGATGAGGAAGATTATGTCATGCCACATATTGCTGGTCAGAAGGCAGCTGGGGACAATTGGGGTTTGAGCCTTCTGGCGTGTGCCGTTGTAGCTGCAGAACGACCGCAAATCGAATACGTTCCCATTCAAACGCTCGAGAGTCGCCGACGATGATCCGCTTATCACGAGTTCTAATTTGGCTTGCCGTCACCGCAGTGTTCGCCACGCCGGCTCGCGCCTTCGACCCGACCGCATTCGTCGCCAAGCATTGCCTCGATTGCCATGGTAGCGATGCACCGAAGGGGAGCTTTCGCGTCGATCAACTTTCGCTTGAGAATCGCAACCGCGATCAACTCGCTCGTCTCGTGCTTCTCTACGACCGCGTCCACGCGGGAGAGATGCCTCCAAAGAATGCGGACCAACCGTCCCCCGCCGAGAGAGCCGCATTCTTGGGTGAACTACGGACGAACGTAATCGCCATCGAGAAGAAGATCGCCGGTGAGTCAGGCGGCCGCACCTCGTTGCGGCGGATGAATCGGGTCGAGTACGAAAACACGCTGCGCGATCTGCTCGCGCTGCCGCTGCTGCGCGTGAAGGACCTGCTGCCGGAGGATGGGCAGCAGTTCGGCTTCGACAAAGTCGCCGGCGCGCTCGACATCTCGCACATCCAGATGACGAAGTATTTGCAGGCGGCGGACTTCGCGCTGCGTCAGGCGGTGGTGAAGGCGGGGAACCGTCCGGAGACGAAGACGTGGCGCGAGCCGGCGGCGCAGCAGGACTCGGCACGCGGAGCCATTGCCGTCCACTGTGCCGTGCCGCTGAAAGGGCGCGAACTCGCGCCCGGGCTGAAGACGCACATCGTCGGCAATCCCGATAAGGACATGGGGAACACCTACCGTGCGGCGACGTTCAGCGGGGAAGCGGATTCCGTCGCAGTACTCACCGGGGTCATCGGCGCGCATCAGCCCGAAGGAATTCAGATCGACCGTTTCCGGCCGACGGTTTCGGGCTGGTATCGCGTGAAGTTCTCCACATGGAGTCTGCGCTGGGAACGCACCAAGGCCGTGCCGGCAGTCCGCAGCCTGGTCCGAAATTTCACCGTCTTTGGTCCTCCGTATTTCAAAAACGATGCGGGCAGGTGGGAATATACGCCATTGCCGGAGGAAAAGCCGGATGCGGGCCGCATGGAGAATGTCGAATTTCACGGCGAGACGGAGACGACGCAGATCATCCGGGCATCGCTCAAGGGTGAGGTGATCGGCTTCTTCGATGCACCATCGCTGAAGCCGAAGGTCCACGAGTTCAAAGTTTGGCTGAATCCTGGCGAGCGCGTTTCCCTGCATGCGATGACGCTGCCGGCAACAGGCGCCCGGAATAGCGGCTCCCACAACGGAGTCGTCACTTATGAGGGACCGGGTGTGGCTTACGATTGGTTCGAGGTGGAAGGTCCGCTCATCGAGCAATGGCCGCCGGCGAGTCAGCAACGACTGTTCGGCGACAAGCCGCCGAGCGCGCATCCGCGGCCCATGCTCGCGGGGGTGCCGACCGTCCAGCCGGGTAACACGGTCAAATTGCCGATCGAAACGCTGAGCGATGCAGGTCAGATTGCCGGCACCGAGCGGCTTCTGAATGTGAATGGAACCACGAACGGCAAGGTGAACTGCGCTTTGGCTGGTGAATACGAAGTCAGAGTCACAGCCTCCGAGACACCTGCCGGCGATGAAGCTGCCAAGATGCGGCTCCTCATTGATGGCGTCGAAATGCCGCATGCCCGATTCACCGTAGACGCACCGCGCACCGCACCGAAAACCTACCGCGCTAAGTTCCGTGTCGAAAGCGCAGGACCGGTGACTCTCGGCGTCGAGTTCACCAACGACTTTCTCGACGAGAAGAGCACCGATCCGCAGCGGCGCGATCGTAACCTCTTCCTCAGCGGTATCGAGGTGAGCGCGGCAAAAGCTGCGGGCACCGTGGCCGCAACTTCCCCGGCGACGAGCGCGGATTCTCATCGAAGTCTACTGCTCGGTTTCGCCACGCAGGCTTTCCGCAGGCCCGTGGCAGCGGAGGAAATCACACCCTACGCGGCGATCATCGAAGCGCTGCTTGCGAGTGGCGTCGGTTTCGAGGAGGCGATGTTCGCCGGCTACAAGGCAGTCCTTTGCTCGCCCGACTTCCTACTCATCGGACTCGAATCCGGTGTGCCCCATCCCGTAGAGAGCGCCCCTGCGAATCTCGGCGACTACGCGCTCGCGTCGCGCCTGTCCTTCTTCCTCTGGAACTCGCAGCCCGACGCCACGCTGCTCGAGCTCGCGGCGAAGAACGCTTTGTCCAAGCCCGCCACGCTGAAGGCCCAGGTCGAGCGCATGTTGGCCGATCCGCGTTCCGATCGCTTCGTCGAGCATTTCCTCAATGAATGGCTGGAGTTGAAGAAGATCGATTTCACCACGCCCGATCCGAACCTCTATCCCGAGTATGACCCGTGGCTACACGACTCCATGCTCGCCGAAACGCGTGCGACCTTCCGCCGGATGCTCACGAAAAATCTTGGCGTACGCGAAGTCATCGCCTCCGATACGCTGCTGATCAATCAGCGCCTCGCCGAACTCTACGGCATCCGCGGCGTGAATGGCGCTGACCTGCGCGAAGTGAAAGTCCCCGCCGGCACCCCGCGCGGCGGATTCCTCACGCAAGCCGCCATTTTGAAAGTCACTGCGAACGGCACCGCCACGTCGCCCGTGCTGCGCGGCGTGTGGATCATGGAGCGCATCCTCGGCATCCCGCGTCAGCCACCTCCGCAGAACGTGGCTGCCATCGAGCCCGATGCGACGGGCGCCGTCACCATCCGCCAGATGCTGGAAAAACATCGCGCCGATGCCTCCTGCGCATCGTGCCATGCGAAGATGGATCCGCCGGGATTTGCTCTTGAAAACTTCGATGTCATCGGCGGCTGGCGAGATCACTATCGCCTCGCCGGTCAGCCCACGAAGAAACGTGTCGGTAAGGACTTGGTCGAAGATCCCTACGTTGAGATCGTGAGTGACGCGGGGCGCCGCAATCGCTGGAAACTTCGTCTTGGTTCCGAAGTGGATGCCACCGGCGAAATTGCCGATGGCCGAAAATTCACCGATGTGACCGGCTTCCGCACGCTCATGCTGCAAGACGAAGACGCTCTGGCCCGCAACGTCGTGCGCCAGTTCATGATCTACGCGACCGGCGCAGGCGTTCGTTTTTCCGATCGCGAGGCCATCGATGCCATCGTGGCAGAAACCAAAGCCGCGGATCACGGCCTGCGCTCGATCGTAGAAGCCGTCGTCGCCAGTGACCTCTTTCAAACCAAGTAGTTCAACACGCCCATGACTCAAATCGCTCTTCCCGCTATGAACCGCCGCACCTTTCTTCGCGCCTCCGGTGCCGTGCTCGCGCTGCCGCTCCTCGACGCCATGCGGCCCGTCTTCGGCAAGGACATCGCCTCGGAAGTGCCTCGCCGCATGATTTCCATCTGCACGAATCTCGGCGTGCTGGAGAGACACTTCTATCCCGCCGAGGCGGGGCGCGGCTACGCGCTAACACCGTATCTCGAAGCCATCAAAGACTTTCGCGATCAGTTCACGGTGGTCTCCGGCAGTTCGCACGGCGACGTGACGGGCGGGCACTCGGCCGAGGTCACGTTCCTCACCGCAGCACCGCATCCGGGCACCGCGTCATTCCGCAATAGCATCTCGCTCGATCAATTCGCCGCCGAGCGCATCGGCCACCAGACCCGCGTCTCCTCCTTACCGCTCGTCGTGTCCAAGGCCGGCAACCAATCGCTCTCCTTCACCTCCAGCGGCGTCATGCTGCCCGCGGAGCGCAGTCCGGCGCAGGTGTTCAAAGCCTTGTTCGTCGCGGGCGATGCCGCTTCGGTGCAGAAGCAAGTCGAGCAACTCCGCACGGGCCGCAGCATTTTGGACGCCGTTGCCGACCGCGCCGCCGCCTTGCAGAAACAGCTCGGCAGCGCCGATCGCGAACGCTTGGATCAATATTTTACGTCCGTCCGCGAAGTGGAACGCCGCCTCGTGGTCGCTGAGGAATGGGAGCGTAAACCCAAGCCGAAGATCGACGCCCCCGTGCCTAAAGATGGCGAGTACCTGCTCGAAAAACTTGGCGCGATGTATGACCTCGCGCATCTCGCCTTCACCACCGACAGCACGCGGCTCATCACCTTGTTCATCAAGCTCGACGGATTCAGCGAGCACATTCCCGGCGTCGGCACCGAAGCGCACAACCTCTCTCACCACGTCGGGCGCGAGGACGCGCTCAAACAGTTGATGAACTTGGAACTCGCCGAGTTCCAGCAGCTCAACGTCCTCCTCACCAAGTTGCAAGCTAGTAAGGAAGGGGACTCCACGCTGCTCGACCGCACCCAGGTCCTTTACGGCAGCAACCTCGGCAACGGCAACAACCACGACACCAAAAATCTGCCGATCCTGCTCGCCGGCGGTGGATTCAAACACGGCCGGCACCTCGCCTTCGACAAGACGAACAACGAACCGCTGCCGAACCTGTTCGTTTCCATGTTGCAACGCCTCGGCATCGAAACCGACAAGTTCGCCTCGTCCAACGGCACGCTGAAGGGACTGGAGATGGCGTGAGGACGATCTGATTCGATGCCGCACAATACTTTTCCACAAGCCAGTCAGATATGACCGGGTGGTTCCTGAAATCAAATGTGGTTTGCCGAGGCCCGGTTAACCGAAGCGTTCGCGGCAGGGCTGCCGAATGCTAAGGAAAGAGACTTCTTGATGCTCAAGAGCGAGAAGTGAGCCGCTCCGATCCGCGCCGCACGATTGCGGCAAGCGGATCGAAGCGAACGTGTGACCGTGCCGAGAGCTAGTGACTACGCCGAACGTATCGCCAGGTCATCAGGAGCCCGCCGCCGACGGCAAGCGTCGGCCAGAGCGGTCCCAAGACCGGCACCGAAAGCACGGCCGCCGCGCCGACGCACCACAGCCAGCCCCGCATAGCGGCTCGGGCCTCGATCGAGTCGAGGTTCATTTTCGATCCCGACGACCGGCCGCGAAACCCTTGCGACTGCCGGTCCGCTTGCCGGACTTGTAAGCCCAGGCGCCGAGCGCCGCCAGCACGCCGATGATGACTACGCATTCCATGTTCCTCTCCTAGTTTCGAGATTTTCTTGTAGATGATTTTGGACGCTCTCAGCCGGTCCAGGCCCGGCACTGCTCCCGGAAGGAACAGCTCGGGCATTGCATCGGCGACGGCGATGGATAGAAGACCTTCGAGTCGATGGCCCTCCAGACCCGCTCGACGATTCGCTTCGTCCGATCGATTCGACGTGTATCGGCCGGCACCTCGTGCAAGTCGAGGACCGGTTCCTTGGTTTTCGTGAGGACGGCGAATTGCAAGCGCAGCCGTTTGCCGGGGACGAGGTCTTTGACGAGTTCCGAATACAGCAACAGCTGCTCCGCCGAATCGTCCGCCTGCTCCCGACTCCAGCGGCTGCGGCTGGTCTTCAGATCCGAAATGATCACCGCGTCCGCGGTCTCGACGAGCAAATCGATGCGTCCCAGCAGGTCCGGGACGCCGGGGATGATCGCGCCCCGCAATTCTTCTTCGACGCCGATCACGTGACCGACGGGCTGCGCGACCGGACTCGTGCGAAAGACCTCCAGCATCCGCGCCGCCAACTGCGACAACGAACTCGGATCCTCATCCTTGCCGAAACGGACTTCGCCGACTTCGAGTTGGTCGCGCCACGCATCGTGATAGGCGGCCAGAAGTTCGCCCGCATCCGGTAGCGGCCCCCCGGAGAGCAGGCGGTTGAAGTGCAGTTCGGCGGCCCGATGGACCGCCGAGCCGAAAACCAGACTCGACGAGACCAGACCTTCCGGAAGTCCGTCCAAGTAGCGGAACTTGTAGCGGAGCGGACATTGGCGATAGAGATTCAGCGCCGAGTAACTGAGATAGTCGCGGATACGGGGGGCTGCTGATGGTGCTGATACGGCCGCTGAAATCATCGACGGCCTCCGTTTCCCGCCGCGCCTTTTAGCTCGTCGATCAGGCCGCTCGCCTCCGTGATCGTGAGCTTGGCCGGGTCACGAATGCCGAACATGGCGTTCAGCTTGTCGCCGAGTTCGATTCCTTGGCGATCGGCGATCGCGATGAGAGCCCGGACTTGGCTGGCGGTCGCGGGGCGAGTGCCGTCGCGGCGGCGACCTTGTGCATGACCGTGGCCGTTCGCAGGGCCCTGGGTTTGGTCGTCGCCGTCGTGACCGTTGGCGCACGAGCCGGTCGGCTTGGCTCCGGCGAGTTCTTCGTCGACCGCAGCCCTCGCCATGACGAAGAGCTGCTTGATCCGATCACGAAGGCGCTCGGCGTCGCCGACGAGCCCACTTTCAAGTTCCAGTTCCAAATTCACGGTCGCCCCTCGCGACCCGTAATTGGCCTCACCGACCTTCTTGGTGAAGCCCACATTCAATTTCAACATGTTGTTTCTCCGTTTTGCTTGGATTCGAGATCTGTATTCAGCGACGAGCCGGTCATGGCTTACCGCACAGATGCGTCTCGGGTGCGCCGCGGCACCCCGGAGCAAGCATTGCGGCGGCCGGCCTGCTAAAATCCTCGACGGTGAGATTCACCGCCGGGGTACCGAACTGCGATACGTAGCAACAATTCGTGATTCTCCGACTTTGAGCTCTGCGTCTTCGTGGTGAAATCTCAGGCCCGCCTCGCACGCCCACCCCCAACTCCTCGACGAGCTCAACCATGACCCGACTCATCGCCTCGCTGTTCGTCATCGCTTTCGCCACGGTCGCCCAGGCCATGCACATCGAGCGCGACGTGCCGTATGCCAAGCCCGCGCTCGAGCGGCAAGTACTCGACATTTACACGCCCGACGGCGCAAAGGGCAAACGCCTGCCGGTCGTCTTTTGGATTCACGGCGGCGGCTGGCAGCAGGGGGACAAATCCGACGTCGCGCTGAAGCCGCAATTCTTCGTCGACCGCGGCTGCGTCTTCGTCAGCACGAACTATCGGCTCTATCCGCACGTCGACATGGCCACGCTGATCGGCGACGTCGCCAAGGCGCTCGGCTGGGTTCACGCGCACATCGGCGAATACGGCGGCGATCCGAACCGGATCATCGTCGGCGGCCACTCGGCCGGCGCGCAGTTGGCGGCGATCATCTGCACCGATGAGCGCTACTTGAAATCCGAAGGGGTCGCGCTCGCGGTCCTGAAAGGTTGTATCCCCGTCGACGGCGACACGTATTATCTGCCGGGCATCATCACGGTCGCCGAGATTCGCGCCCACATGCACGGCCTGCCGCAGGCCGGCCCGTCGGGCCACCGGGCGAAGTTCGGCAACGATCCGGTGAAGCACCTCGACTTCTCGGCCGTCACGCACGTGGCGCCGGGTAAGAACATTCCGCCGTTCCTGATCATGTACGTCTCCGGCCAGCCCGACACGACCGCCCAGGCCAAACGCCTCGCTGCGGCGCTCGACGCAGCAAAGATCCCCCACAAGCTCTACGGCGGTCGTGAAACGACGCACAGCAAGCTCAACAACGACATCGGCGTCGCCGACGATCCCGGCACGGCGGCCGTGATCGAGCTGCTCGACGAAGTGCTGCGACCGTAAGGCGCGGCGGCCGGCGGTTCACGGTGTCGGCGACCTTGAAGATCGCGAACAAATAGGCTTTCCGTTGTACCGACTGCGCTTTCCGGCCTATGATAGGCACCACCATTTTGCGGGGACTAGCGGTTCATGACGATCGACCAGTTCGGAAAAGCGATTGTCGCCTCGGGCCTGCTGACGTCGGAGGACGTGAAGGCGTTTTGGAACGGACTCGCTGCCGACGCGCGTCCGAAGACCGACGCCGACTTCGGCAAGCTGCTCGTCGAACGGTCGCTGCTCACGCCGTTCCAGGTCGCTGAGCTCATCGCCGGTCGCGGCGATCGTCTGATCATGGGCGACTACACGATCGTCTCCCAGATCGGCGCCGGCGGCATGGGCCAAGTTTATAAGGCCCAGCATCGGCGGATGAAGCGCACCGTGGCGCTCAAGGTGATGTCGAACGCCGCGATGCAAGACGAAGCGGCCGTGAAGCGCTTTCAGCGCGAAGTCCACGCTGCGGCCCGACTCGAACACCCGAACATCGTCACGGCGTACGACTCGGGCGAGGCCGGCAAAGTCAAATACCTGGTGATGCAGTTCGTCGATGGGGGTGATCTTTCCGAACTCATCAAGAAAAACGGCCGGCTCGGTGTCGAACAAGCGGTCGGCTACGTGATCCAAGCGGCCAAGGGGCTTGCTTTCGCTCACGGCGAAGGTGTGATCCATCGCGACATCAAGCCCGCGAACCTGCTGCTCGACAAAAAGGGCGTGGTCAAAATTCTCGATATGGGGTTGGCCCGCTTTGAAGACGGCGGCGACGGCCTCACTGCGACCGAGCAAGTAATGGGGACGGTCGACTACATGAGCCCGGAGCAAGCGGCCAACACCAAAGGCTGCGACGGCCGGGCCGACATCTACTCGCTCGGCTGCACGCTCTGGTACTTGCTCACGGCGAAGAAACTCTACGAAGCCGACACGCTCATCGCACGGTTGATGAAACACCGCGACGGCGAGCTCCCGTCGCTCGTGAAGGAGCGCGACGACGCGCCGTGGCCGCTCGAGCAAGCGCTCCACAAGATGATCGCCAAGCGGATGCAAGATCGGTATCAAACGATGGACGAAGTCGTCGCGGCGCTTGCGCCTTTCAGCGGCGACGCATCGCTCGGCGGTTCCGCCGGTGGGTCGAGTCCGAGCGTCAGCCACAACGCAGACCTCGCTTCGTTCATGCAGTCGATGGGAACCGGCGGCGCGAAGTCGAGCCCTTCGGCGACGCAAGTCAAACCGGCGACGAACACGAACATCGACGCCACGGCGCAGTTCACGTCGCCCGAAGTCGGCACCGACCCGAAGAGCCAAGTGTTGTCGAAGGGGATTCCGAGCGGCCAGTCCGCGGCAGCGACCGCCGCGGCGAAGAAGCCGCAGACAGCGAAGAAGAAGGGTAAGACCGGCAACAACCACACGAAGCTAATCGGCGCCGGCGCGCTCGGCGTTGTGCTGTTGCTGGCCGGGATCATCGTCAAGATTCGCGACAAAGACGGCAACGTCGTCGCCGAGGTCAACGCCCCGACCGGCACGAACGCCGAAATCATCACGCAACCGCAGCCCGCGGTGAAGCCGATAACGTCTGCGATCGCGCCGCCGACTTCAAACGTCGCCGCGCTACTCGAATCTCCAGACTACGTTTGGTCGGCACCGGAGAACCTCGGGCCGGTGATCAATGGGCCGGGCGATCAATTTCTCTTCAGCCTGACGAACGATCAACATCGACTTTACTTCGGTCGCAAAGGGGGAGCCGACGGCCGAAACGACGAAGTTTACGAAGCCGTGCGTCCGTCGCTCACGGCTCCCTTCGGCAAGCCGAAATTCGTCAGCAATGGTTCGGAAGTCTTCGTCAGCGGCGACGGGCTTGCCATATTAGTGGGCTCGAACGACCTCACGATGAGACGGCGTTCGACGCTCGACGATCCGTTCGGGCCACTCGAACAACTTGATCAAGTGAATACCCCGACATCACTTGAACGTCGTCCCACGCTTTCCCCCGACGGCCTGACGCTTGTTTTCCACACGGATCGCAATCCGGACATGAGGGCTGATCTCTGGATCAGTCGTCGCAAGTCGCAAAAGGAATCGTTCGGGCCGGCGGCGAACATCGGACCTCCCGTCAACACGCCGGGCTACGAACAGATCGGCACGCTGCTCGCCGACAATCGAACATTGGTTTTCGTACGCTCGTCCGATAACGACGGCTGGCAGATGACAACGACGAATTCACTCGGCAAGACCGTGGTCGTGCCGCTTCGCAGCAATCCTTTCGGCAATACGCTGAACCTGTGGCTCGCACCCGACGGCCGCACGGCCTACTTCAGCGCCGACCTGCCCGGCGGTTTCGGCGGCAAAGACATCTACGTCTCGCGGCTCGTGCCGAAGAGCGGACCGACGCCGAGCGTTCCGTCGTTCACCTCGCCGATTCCTGCGACGGTGGCTCCGATACCCGCGACTCCTGCAACGACGATCCCCACCGAGGCCCTCACGTTCGCCGGTCATCGCTATCTGCTGAGCGAATCGTTCTGCACTTGGTCGGACGCTAAGGCCAAGGCCGAAGCGATGGGGGGCCACCTCGCCACGGTCAACAGTAAGGAAGAACGAGACTGGATCCTGACGAATGTTTTTCAGAAACGTCCGCGGGCCGGCGAGTCTGAACGGGGAGTACAAATGCGTCTCGGCGGGCTGATCGCCGATGCCGGCGGCCGGTGGACTTGGATCACCGGCGAACCGTTCGACGAGTCGCTGTGGCTGGGCTCGCTGCCGACCGTCGTCGAAAAGTGCGGTTTGTCTTGGCTCGCCGCCGACAATTGGCTCAATGTGCCGACTGATAATCCCAACGCCAGAGCCTATTACTTCCTCGTCGAATGGGATACGCCGCCGGCCGGCCCGCCGACCGTCGATCATGCTCTGCAGTTCGACGGAAAAACATCTCATGTGACGACGCCGCTCCTGCAGAGTACGAACACACCGCTCACGCTCGAAGTCACATTACTGCCGGGACAATTCCGGGGCGCAATCATCTCCGATAGCGAAGGGCGCGGGATGGGGCTCGACGTCGTCGACGGAGCGCCCAACTTCTTGGCTTATCGAAACTCGGGCGGAAAAGAAAGCTATGCGCGGGCCTCGTCGCCCCGCACGCTCGAAGTCGATCGTACGCATCGCTTGGCTGCCGTGTTCGACGGCGCGCAGGTTCGCCTCTTCGTCGACGGTAAGCTCGCGGCGACGAGCGACTTGACGGGGGAATATCTACCGTCGAGTTTTCCGTTCATCATCGGCGCGAGCCCGGAGGAAAGCGGGATCGATTACCCGTTCTCGGGCACGCTCGACGAGGTTCGCTTCTCGAAATCGGCCCGCTACGTCACCGATTACACGCCGCCGAGTCGCCTGGAGCCCGACGCAGAGACGCTGGCCCTTTATCACTTCGACGAAGGTACCGGCGACGTCCTCAAGGACTCCTCCGGCCATGGCCGCGACGGCAAGATCGTGGGCGCAAAATGGGTGAAGGTCGACGGCGCTTCCGTTCCGACGGCAGCGAGCGTTGCGCCGCAATCGGGCGCCGGCCCGCCACTCGATCTTCTGCCGCTCGTCGATCTCGGCCAAGACATTCTCGAAGGTGAATGGTCCAAAGACGGCGGTGGGTTCGTCACCAAGGAGTTGAAGACGAATAGTTGGCTTCGACTGCCCGTGGAGCCGGGCGAGGCCTACAAACTGCGCGCAGCGTTTTCGACCGATCGTGGAAACGTCAGCTTCGTGCTCCCTTTCGCATCCAAGGGTTTGGAGATCGTTCTTTCCACCAACCGGGTCGTGGCGTGCCTGAAACAACTCAACGACCCAACTAACCCAACCGCGGTCACACCGATCGCTTTCAACGACGCAAAACGCCACGAGACGGTGATCGAGGTGACTCGGCCGAGCGCCACGGATGTGAAGATCACCGTTTCGGTCGACGGTGCTCCGGCTCTCCAATGGCAAGGGACCCGTAGTCAATTGCAAAGCATCGACGCCCGACAGGGATTAGCGCCGATGCTGAGCGTCGGTTCTTTTCTCCCGGTGAATTCTCCCATGCGACTCCTCGAAGCGCAACTCACGACCACGCAAGGCGCGGTAAAGCTGCTGCGCGGCGCGACGACGAACGTCGACACTCCGGCCACGGTCGCCGCGTGGCTCTTGGAGAACAAGAAGTTGGCCAAGATCCGCATCGAGATCGACGGCCGGATTCAATACGCGCCCCCGGTCCCGACCGGGCCGTTCAAGGTGCTCGATCTGAATTTCAGCCGGAACAACAACGCCGGTCAGCCGTTGACGGAAGAAGAAGTTGCACGGTTGGCCGTGTTCACCGATCTGGAATCATTGGAGCTTTCCACGCTCACCGATGCTGGATTGGCGAAGCTCGTGCCGTTGAAGAAGTTGAAATCGCTCATCGTCAACGGCAGCGAGCTCACACCGGTCGCCGTGGCGACGATCCGGCAGTTTCCGCTGTTGGAGCATCTCTTTGCGTTCGGCGACGATGAATGGCTCAAGCCGCTCGCCGGAATGCCGAGCCTTCGTTCGATGACATTTTGGAAGGTCAAGGTCTCTTCCGAGGCGATGAGCTTGTTCCCGCAGTATCCGAACCTCAAGGAATTGTTGTTTCACGAATGCGTCGAGGACGAAAAAGTTGCGAAATCGTTCGTCTCGATCGCACCTTTGAAAGACTGCAAGAACCTCTCGAAGCTGAGCTTGGCGGGCAGTGCCGTCGACGGCGGCGAGCTCGCCGTATTGAGCGGGTTCACCCAGTTGCTCGAACTCCATCTCAACACACCGTCGCTCACCGAAACCGAAGTGAAGCAACTCGCCGCCGCCTTGCCGCGCTGCAAGATCACCTGGAGAGACGCTGCGAATCAGCCGCAGGTCTTCGAGCCGACCGCCCTGCCGGCCGCGTCACAAACCGCGGCTCCCGCAGCGACGTCCGGCAAGCTCTTCATGCACGATCCGGCGTTCGGGCAATGGCTCAAAGACACGGCCTCGAAATCCGCCGAAGGGCAGCTCGCGGCCGTCTCGAAGAAGTTGATGGAACTCAATCCAGGTTTTGAGGGAACAGTGGGATCGAGTTTGTCTCGGGGCGTAATCACGGGGGTGCCCAATGTCGAAAACGGCGCGGTCACGGAATTAATCTTTTTTACCGACCATGTAGCGGATATTTCGCCGCTGAAAGTCCTCTCCGGGCTACGGTCGCTGGTATGCACGGGAAGTAATTTTAAAGGAGTCCTCGCAGACCTTTCACCGCTCGAAGGGATGCAGTTGACGAAGCTCCACTTGTCCGGCAACGGAAAACTGTCCGACCTTTCGCCGCTCAAAGGTCAGCCGCTCACCGATCTGGATCTGTGGAGCACGAACGTGTCCGACCTGACGCCCCTGAAGGACATGCGACTGACGAAACTGAATCTCCGTGGAATAAGACCGCTGAAGGATTTGCAGCCGCTAAAAGGCATGCCTCTGACCGATCTCGATTGCGTCGACGTCAGGCAGCTGTCGAATTTGTCGCCCCTTGAAGGAATGAAACTTACCAGTCTCAAAATCGCCAAAACGGATGTGTCCGATCTTTCGCCGCTACGGAGAATGTCGTTGGATTTTCTGGAGGCCGATCACACGCCGATCACCGACCTACTACCTCTCAAGGGCATGGCGCTGACGAAAATCGAACTATCGAGTTGTCCTAACGTCTCGGACCTCTCGCCGCTGCAAGATTGCCGGAGCTTGGAGAATTTGAACGTCAAGAACACGAAGATCACTCCTGCCGGCGTCGCTGCTCTGCAAAAGACCCTCCCGAATTGCAAGATCGTGTGGGACGATCCGACCAATGTGACGCCTGCCGCCGGCGCGAAGTAGCCATACGACCATACTCGCCCGCCGGTTTCTCATGAAACCTGTCGTCACCTGCGTCATCTTCGTAACTGACCGATGACGCAGGTGACGTCCCACTTCGGAACCTAGCCGGCGACCCGTTGCAACTCCTTGAGCGAGGCGAGCGTCGAAGTGACGAAGCGCGACTGCCGCTTCTGTTGTTTCAGCGAACGCGCCAACTCACCGGCTTGTTGAGCGGCCGTGCGCAACGTGTCGCGCAGCGCCAGAGCCTGTTCGATCGCGGACCCCGCGGAACGAGCATGGACGGGCTTCGCGGAGGGGAGCTTCGTCGTTTCACTCGGCTTCGCGGTGGCTCTCGTGACGGCGGGAAGAGCGACGGCCATGACTTTCTCCTTCGGTTTGGGGGTGCTGATCGTGGAGCCGACGTCGGCTCGGCTCGGGGCACCGATCCGTTGCGGATCGTCGTGCCGCGGAATGGCGGAGCCTTTGTCGAGCAACGCCCACAAGAACCGGCGATGTTCATCGACGCACATCGCCGGGGAATCGGGGCCGTACATACAGACGCTCCGGAAGCCGAGCTGGAGCGCCCGCTCGACGAAACGTCGGTTGGTATTCAGGATGACCGGTTCGCCGGTGAGCTTCGACGTGCCGAGCAAGACTTCGGTGGGACGACTCGCCGCCGTCTCCCGACTCCGCACCAGCACGCGACCGTTCAAGTCGAGCGTGATCGGGTCATGCAGCGTGTCGTCGCACGGCAACCGCGGGATCGTCTCCTTCAAGAACCCCGCGTCGACCGGCGAGAGTTCGAGCCGCGACTTCGCGAAGTCGGGATTCGGCAAGATCTGATCGATCTTCGGGAACCTCGCGTCCTTCTGGATCCGCAGCAGGATCAACCAGCGGCCGACGCCGATGCCGACGTAGTCCTCGGTTCGACCGACGGCGATCGGCTCACCGTTCGCGAAGTCAGCGCTGCCGAGTAGCTTCGAGCCCGGAATGAGCACGTCGTCCTCGAAGCCGAAGTGATAGTCGGATTGCACGAGCACCTGTCGGCCGTCGGTCGTTTCGATCCGGCCGAGCGCACCGCGCAGATGCAGACAGCCCAAAGCT
>Ga0163153_10003450_pt1 | contig 21180 bp, 24 predicted proteins | sample OliLakLV19MP6IB1_FD_148629 | JGI IMG/M metagenome (GOLD analysis project Ga0163153, IMG submission 148629) | Freshwater microbial mat bacterial communities from Lake Vanda, McMurdo Dry Valleys, Antarctica - Oligotrophic Lake LV.19.MP6.IB-1 | ecosystem: Environmental > Aquatic > Freshwater >...
GCAAGGGGCGGTCAGGCTGGCGGATGTCTTTCACCAGCGTAGGCGAACATTTCGGGGCGCTCTTGTCTGGCCATTTCTTTTCACCGCTGCCTGCCGGCCTTTCTCAACGGCCAGCCAAACGCCCTGCACACGACCGTTTTGCGGCTGCTTGGGGCTTGTCTTCACCCCGCGTCATTCCCTAGCCTTCACGCCGCATGACCAAGCCGTTTCAACCGGACTCCTTCATCGCCGAAAACGTGCGCAGCATCCCGCGCTCGGGCATCCGCGATTTTTTCGACATCGTGCAAGGGATGAAGGATGTCATCTCCCTCGGTGTGGGTGAGCCGGATTTCGTCACCCCCTGGCACATCCGCGAGGCCGCCATCTTCGCGCTCGAAAAAGGCCGCACCGGCTACACGTCGAACCTCGGCCTGCTCAAGCTGCGCGAGGCGATAGCCGTCAGCCTGGAAAAGCATTTCAACGTCACCTACAGCCCGAAGAACCAGATCCTCATCGCCGTCGGCGTGAGCGAGGCGATGGACATCGCGTTCCGCGCCGTCGTCAATCCGGGCGACGAGATCATCTTCCACGAGCCGTGCTACGTCAGCTATTCGCCGGGCATCTCGCTCGCACACGGCGTGCCCGTGGCCGTGTCCTGCAAGGCGGAGAACGGATTTGCCGTCACGGCGGAGGCCATCGAGAAAGTCATCACGCCGAAGAGCAAGATGCTCGTGCTAAACTTCCCGACGAACCCGACCGGCGGCACGATGACGCGCGCCGAGCTGCAGAAGATCGCGGACCTCGCCATCAAGCACAACCTGCTGGTGCTGACGGACGAGATTTACTCGGAGCTGACCTTCGAGGGTGAGCACACCAGCATCGCGTCGCTGCCGGGAATGCTGGAGCGCACGATTTTCCTGCACGGCTTCTCGAAGGCGTATGCCATGACCGGCTTCCGCATCGGCTACGCGTGCGGTCCGGTGGAGATCATCGAGGCGATGATGAAGATCCATCAATACTCGATGCTCTGCGCCAGCATCATCAGCCAGGAAGCCGCGCTGGAGGCGATCCAGTTCGGCGAGCCGGACACCATCGAGATGCGCGACCAGTATCGGCTGCGCCGGAACTTCATCGTCGATGCGCTGAACAAGATGGGCCTGAAGTGCCATCTGCCACGCGGCTCGTTTTACGCGTTTCCGAACATCACCTCGACCGGCCTCAGCTCGAAGGATTTTGCCGTGCGCCTGCTTCAGGAAGAGAAAGTGGCCTGCGTGCCCGGCAGCGCCTTTGGCCCGAGCGGCGAAGGATTCCTTCGCTGCTGCTTCGCGACCTCGCTGGAGCAGCTCCAGATCGCCATGGAACGCATGGCGAAGTTCGTGGAGCGAGTCAGGGAGTAGTTGTTCGCTGGGCGGCTTCGAGCTGAGCTGGAAGTGAGTGAAAGCTGCGAAGCTTTCTTTCTATTCGATGGGGTGGCACTTGCTCGAAGCGTGAGACTGAGGCAGGCTCGCGTCGCATTGGTTGAGAGCGATGAAAACGAAACCGACACCCAAGAAGCTGACGCCCCTCTACCGTCTAAAGCCACCTCGTCACAAGGGAGCACTCTCGGGGGTGAAAGAGCAGGGCGGCGGCACGACCGCACTGCGGGAACAATTACCAAGGCAAGCCTCTCGTCCGCTGCGTTGCGTTGAGCTGTTCGCGGGTGCCGGTGGTCTTGCGTTGGCGGCATCTAACGCCGGTTTTGAGCATGATGCCGTGCTCGAATACAACCATGATGCTTGCGAGACGATTCGTGCCAACCAACGGCGCGGCCACGAGCTGATGCGTCATTGGCCGCTGATCGAGGCCGACGTTCATCATCAGGATTTCAGCACCTGGCAGGGACGCGCCGACCTCGTTTCGGGTGGTCCGCCGTGCCAGCCCTTTTCCATTGGAGGAAAGCATCGTGCGATGGGCGACCGGCGGAATCTTTTTCCCGAAGCTGTGCGCGTTGTACGTGAAGTCCAGCCTCGCATGTTTGTCTTCGAGAATGTGAAGGGGCTGACGCGACAATTGTTCGCCAAATATTTCAGCTATATCCTGCTTCAACTTAGTTATCCGGAGATCACCCAGCGCGGGAACGAGGAATGGCTGGAGCATCTTTCGCGGTTGGAGCGCATCCGCACCGAAGGAGCAGAGCCAGATTTCGGTTATCGCGTCATCTGGCGGCTGCTGAACGCGGCGGACTATGGCGTGCCGCAACGCCGCGAACGCGTCTTCTTCGTTGGCTTCCGTTCCGACATTCAAATTCCGTGGTCATTCCCCTCGCCGACTCATTCGCGCGAGGCGTTGCTGTTGTCGCAATGGACAACAGGTGAATACTGGGAACGACATGGCGTCGCACGAAGGAATCGTCCTGCCGCTCCACCACGCTTCACGCGGCGAGACGACGAAAGCTCCCTGTTCACTCCGGCCAAAGACCGTGCTGCCTGGCTTACGGTGCGTGATGCGGTCTCTGACCTGGGTGAACCTGCGCCTAACGCAAGCAGCGCTCGTTTTGCGAACCATGTCCTTCAGCCGGGTGCGCGTTCTTATCCCGGTCATACAGGCAGTCCCTTGGACGAGCCGGCCAAAACTCTCAAGGCTGGTGACCACGGCGTTCCGGGCGGAGAGAACATGTTGCGCCATACGAATGGCGAAGTGCGTTACTTCTCCGTGCGCGAGTCCTGCCGCTTGCAGGCGTTTCCCGACGAATACATTTTTGAGGGAAGCTGGACGGAGAACATGCGGCAGCTTGGCAACGCGGTTCCCGTGACGCTCGGCGAGGTTGTCATGCGAAGCGTGCGCTCGGCAATCGAGAAGCATGACGCAACCAAAGCACCAAGGATTTGCTGATGCCAAACGATCTCAGTGAAGTCTTGGCGGAGATGATCAAACTCGCAACCACGCTGCCGGCCGATCCTGCAGAGTACGGAAAATTCTCTGCACGGAGGCGGCGGACGATGCGCCGGGAGATTGAAGGCGTGATGATCCGATTGAACACCGTGGTTCAATTGCTCGATTTGACTCGTCAGCCGAAACACGTTTTCGACCCGACGAGTCCCCGGATTATTGGCGAGATGGTCGCCCGGACTTTGCCGCTTCAAGACAAAGAACGGCTTGCAGAAGCGGTAAAGCATTCATTCTACGGGGCTGGAGTATATGCCATCTACTATCGAGGTCCGTTCGATGATTACGCCCCGATCACTGGCAAAGAGCATCCCATCTACGTTGGCAAGGCTGACCCTGACGCCCTGCACGCGCTCACGCCACTAGAGCAGGGCACCCGGCTCTTTGTCCGGCTCAAGGACCACTGTCGCAGCCTTGCCACTGGCGAGAATCTGAACATCGCAGATTTCGACTGCCGCTATCTCGTCGTCCGGAGCGCATGGGTGGAGACTGCGGAAGATTTGCTCATTGATTGGTTCAAGCCGGTTTGGAACAACGAACTCAAAGTTTGCTACGGATTCGGAAAGCACGGAGACAGTGCGAGCACTCGTGCCAACGAGCGCTCACCCTGGGATACTCTTCATCCCGGACGCCCGTGGGCAAAATCGGCGCAGAACACGCCGAACAAGAAGAGTGTCGCGGTGATTCGCGCCGATATCGCCGAGCACTTCAAAAAGCATCCGCCGAAACAGTAAGGCGGTAGAATCGCTTGCGGATGGCTAGATTCAAGCCCAGTCAAAGAGTGCGAAACTTCGCGGCTTCGCGGTGGCAGAGCCAGAGAGGCATTGCGCCGAAGACGCCGAATGAACAGTCGATGAGCCGCCACCACATCGGAATGCCTCGGACGGCCCCGAAGATAAGCGCGTAGGGAATCACCAGTGCGCAGGCGATGAGGCCGAACTCGAACAGCCAGATGTTTCGTACGGGATCGCGCCACGCACCGATGAACACAATGGCGATCACGAAGTGACCAAAGGCCACCAGTCTCCGCCGTAGCCCATGAACGGGAACTTCACGTTGGTTTCGTGCAACCCCGTCTGCACGCGGCACAGCCATTCCGCCCACGCGGGCACTGAGGTTGATCCCGGTGTTTCCACCAGTTGCCGCGCGCCGGTCATCTGAACGAGCCAGCCCACCTCCGTCTCCAGCGGAATCGCCGTCGCTCCGCTGAACACGAGTCCAACAATGAACAGCGCGACGAGCCAGCGGATGCGGCGGAGGCTGGGTTCTGGCGTGGAGGTCCGATGCGAGATCATGCTTGAGGGGCGTTCTCAATCTGCGGTTCGAGGACGTGGTTCGGCTGGAGATGCGTGAGGCCGTAGAGGGTCACGTAGCTGATGAAAAGCATCGTGCCGAACAAGATGGGCAGGATGATGCCGCGCGGTTCGGAGGGCATCGCGCTTACCCAGCGCAGGCCGTCGCTGATCAGTTCGATGGGGCTGAAGACGACGTCCCAGCTGTTCCAACGGAGGAAGCGTCCCGCATAGATCCCGAAGCCGCTGAGTACCGCCATGATCGCGACGAACAGCCAGCCGCCCGGCCAGCCGAAGCGATGCGCGACCATGCGCTGCATGAGGAAGAGCGAGAGAAAGCCGAGGACCAGACCGGTCATTGCGAAGAGCAGGATGAGGACGAGGTCGGGCCAGTAGTAGCGCTGGTGCTTGGAGCCGAGATGAATGAGGTCCGTGAGGATGTAGGGCGCGTTCGGAAAGAAGAAGAACCAGCCGGTCGCCGCCCCGATGAATGGCCAGCGGCGTGGACGTCCGTTCTGTTCCATCCAGCAGGCGGCGAGCGCGAAGAACAGCGGCAGCCAGGCGAGGAAGAGGTTCCAGACGAGGTAGAGCTGGTGATGATGTCCAATCAGGATCATGCGCGCTCCAAGCAACGCGGAGCTGGCGCACGAGGCGAACACGAGCACGGCGAGCGGCAGGAAGAGGGATGGGTTGAGAAAGCGTTGATGGGTCATGGCAGTGGCGGCGTTGGTGGCGTTGAGAGTTGGGCGATGGTCAGGCCTTGTTCATCTGCTCGAACCAGTGCTTGAGGAAGAATTTCTTTTCCGTGGGCAGAATGGTGTCCGCCTTGCCGACGATGGGGCGCAGGGCGGTGCTCATCTGAACTATTACGAGGAGGAAGATGGTGACCCAGACGCGCAGGCCCGCCGGTTTGCCGCTGAGGTGCGCGAAGCCTTCTGAGAGGAAACGAATCCCGAAGTAGGTGGCGATGCACCAGAAGGTGAGATGCAGCGCGCCCATGGCGGGCAGCGAGTCGGTGGATTGCGAGAAGACCCACGCGACGGGCGCGAAGCCGATGAGGAGCACGGTCATCAGCGCGAGCAGGCCGGCGATCATGCCGACGACTTCGATCAGCCGTGCCTGCGTGCCGCTGAGACAGGAGAAGATGTAGAGGCTCGGCAGGCAGATGACGGCGGAGGTGACGAGGCCGGCCGCGATCTTTACCGGTGCCGCCCAGAGCTGGACGCCCATGCTGAAGGTGCCGACGATGAAGCCGTAGATGAGGCTGCAAATCACGGTGATGAGAAACAGGGCGGCGATGACGTGCCCTGCGCCGGGTTGTCGCAACTGATAGAGCACGCGGCGCGGATGGCGCAGGATCGATTCGATGGCGGAGACTGGGCCGCGAATGCTTTCGCGATCCTGCGGGTCGTCGCCGAGCGGCTTGGGGCCGGACGACGAGTTCGGCTGGCTGCCAGGATTGAGCAGGGGAGGCATGGGCGGCGGAGTAGGATTCGATTCGTTCATAGGCATCAGGCGTTGAGTTCGTTCAGGGAGACAACAGGTGTCGGAAAGCGCGGAAGATGGCTTCGTAGAAGCTGCCTTCAAAAGGATGCTCGCGGAGAAATTGCACGGGCAGGCCGGGTGAGCCGACAAAGGGCCGCATGATCCAGGCGAGCTGGCTGCCGAGCAGAAGATTTCCAGCGAGCCATGCGAAGAGAACTTTCTGCGCGGCGTTCGCGCTGCCGCTGAGTTCGCGGAGAAGCTGGAGCAGACGGACGTTCGCGGCGATGCCCGCGAACGCGATCATCGCCGTCTCGCACAGCAGCACGAAGCTATGGGCTCCGGCATTCGTGCTCGCGCCGGCCGTGAGCGGAGGAGTGTTCCAGGTGAGAAAATAGAGCAGCGGACTGAACGCGCCGAGAATGGCGGCGGCGATGGTGAAGCTCATCAGCACGGCGAGCAGCGACTGGCGCAGGCTGAGGTTGATGCCGAGCAGGGGCGCGAGCATGGCGTTCAACAGGCCGTTGCCGAGGCTGATCACGAGCAGGATGAGCGGCAGCTTGATGGCGGTGTAGAGCGCCTGAACGGGATCGCGCCAAGAACCGATGGCCGCACCGAACAGGCCCGCGCCGCCCACGATGATCGCGAGATACCAGAGCCAGCGGCGCGAATCAGGATGCTCAATGGCCGCACGACCTTGCGCCACGCTTCCCCGCAGAAGCTCCGGCACTGCGGTTCTGAACGGCATTCCCGTGGCGCGCATGGTGGTGGAGTGATGATTGGAGCCGGTGCCGACGGGTTTCGTTCAAACGCCGGCGGATTGAACCGGCGCGTCCATGTGCTGCGCGAGCTTCGCCTGAAACGCCGCGAAGTCGTTCAGCCATTGCTCGACGGCGAGGATCGTTTCGTCAGGGGTCGAAGTGCCCGCTGTGATTCCCACGGTGTCGTCTTCGTGGAACCAGACGGAACGCAGGTCGGCGGCGGATTGAACGTGATGAACGCGGGCGCAGCGCCGGGAGCAGGTCACGACGAGTTCGTGCGTGTTGTTGCTGTGCTCGCCGCCGATGACGACGACGGCATCGCACTGGCGCGCGAGTTCGATGGCGGCGCTCTGGCGTTGTTTGGTGGGCTGGCAGACGGTGTCGATGAAGCGGACTTCTGAGCGGGGGAAGCGTTCGCGGATCAAGGCGACGAGGCGACGCACTTTGTCGATGGGCTGCGTCGTCTGCGCGGCGATGCCGAAGCGCGGTTTCTCGTCGAGCGCATGAACATCTTCTTCGCTGAGGACGACATCGAACGCGGCGAGATCGTCCGTGATGCCGCGCACTTCCACATGATCGCGCCGGCCAATGATGACCGGATGCCAGCCATCGCGGACGAGCTGCGCGACGGCACGATGCGCGACATGGACGAGCGGGCAGGTGGCTTCGAGGACGTTCAGGCCGCGTTCGCGCAACTCGTGCATGGTGCGCTCCGAAGTGCCGTGCGCGGTGATGAGGATGTCCGCCGTGGTCACGCTGGCGACCTGGTGCTCGATCTTCACTCCTTGGTCGCGAAGGGTTTTGAGGACGGTTTCGTTATGCACCAGGTCGCCAAGGACGGTCACCGGCTCTGCCTTCGACCGGCTGAGAGCCAGAGCGATGGCGTCGCGGACGCCGAAGCACATGCCGAGGTGAGTTGCGCGGAGAATCTTCATAACAACAGAAGAGGGTTGAGAGTTGGAGTTCAAGGTCTGGAAACGCTGGCTGGTATTGGCTTTCAATTTACACTTTGCATCACAAAGTTAATGACCAAGTCGGCTGCGTGATGTTCAAACTTGAGCAGAATTATTTGGGCTTGGACAACTGGACGATCTGTTCCAGCAGATTGATGTAGCTGGTGAAGGCGGTGCGGCCTTCAGTGGTCAGAGAGTAGCTGGTGACTTGGCGGCCGCCTTGAAATGCCTTGGTTACAGCGATATAGCCGGCTTCGTGCAGCGTCCGGGCATGGGCGGTAATGTTCCCATCCGTCATCTGCAAGGTGTCGCGCAGCTCGGTGAACGAAAGCTGGGGCGATGCCGCCAGGAGCGACATGATGGCCATGCGCCCCTTCTCGTGGATGACGCGGTCGAGTTGGAGGAACGGTTCCAGGTTCAAGAGGCGTTCTTTCGCTTCTCTGTGAAATAAAGGTAGATGCCACAGGCCAGATGGAGGACGCCGAAGAAGCCGCCCATCAGCCAATGAGCGGTGGGGATGGTCCGCAGGTCCGGCCAGATGCCAGAGGCGAAGAGCAGTCCGCAGCCGCCCAGAATGAAGATCCATCCAAATAATCTCATGCGGTTCTGCATGAAAAATCCGGCCGCGTGAATGGCGCAGCCGTAAACGATGATCCAGCCCAGCGCCAGCAGCCAGACTGTGGCCTGAGGATCGCTAAAGATGTGATAGGCTCCGGCCGAGAAGCCGACGAAGAACGCTGGCAGCAAGGCTTCGGTGACTCGTTTGGTGGGCAACGACCAGAAGGATTCAGCGTCCTTGAGGGCTTGTCGGCGAACGCGAAGGAAGGCGGTGGCCATCGCGATGGCGCTCACCGTCAGCCAGAAAATGGCGAAGCTGTGGCTGGAGTCGATCTTGAGGAAGGGCGCGGTTCCGGCGGCGACGATTCCAATCGATCCGCTGACGATCATCACGGGGGCGAGGGCGCGCCGGTAGAGGGCCGAGCGTTCCATCAGGGTGCGGATGGTTTGCAGATGGTCGGAAGCCAGGTTCGTTTCCATGGCGGTTACTCTGCATTGCAAAGTGAAGGTCGGCAAGTCGGTTTATGCGTAGCAAAGGCGGTGAGCCCAACAGGCCAGCTTTCAGCCTGCGGCGGCCTGGGGAGAAAGTTTTCAGCCGCTGCGCAACCTTGTGATGGGGGCGGGGTTTGCTAGAGTCAGAACAGTGATGTCCACCGTGCCAGACCCGGATGCCGCCCTCATGCTGCGCGTGAAGCAGGGGGACGTTGCTGCCTTCGAGGTGCTGGTGGAGAAGTATAAGCAGCCGGTGATGAACCTCGTCTATCGGACACTCCCCGATGCGACGGAGGCGGAAGACCTGGCGCAGCACGTTTTCCTGCAGGTCTTCAAGTCCGCTCCCCGCTACGAAGTGTCGGCCAAGTTCACGACCTGGCTCTTCACCATCGCGCGGAATCTGTGCCTCAACGAAATCCGACGGCGGTCGCGTCATCCGGCTGATTCGCTGGACGAAACTTACGCTGACAACGATGAGCAGCCGATCAGGCAGGTGGAGGACGCACGGATTTTCGCCCCTCCTGAAACACTGCTGCAAGGGGAGCTGGAGGAGAAGATTGAGGAGGCGCTCTCTGAGCTGCCGGAGAAGCAGCGCACCGCCATCCTCATGTGCCGGGGCGACGAGCTGTCATATGAGGACATCGCGAAGGTTCTCGAATGCTCGGTGTCCGCCACGAAGTCGCTCATTCATCGTGGGCGCGAGACTTTGAAACAGAAGCTGAAACCGTATCTGAAAACCGGCGCTTGGAAGGAAGGATGACGCAGCAACTTTCTTCTGGGTGCGGGTTTAGAAAGTGAGAACAACATGAACGAGTCAGATTATCAGGCATTGATGGAGAAAAGCTGGCGGCGTCCGCTGACCGCAGACGAGCAGGCGCGCCTGGATGCGTGGCTGACGACGCATCCGCAGCAGCAGCAGGCGGACTGGGAACTGGAGGTGACGGTGAGCGGTCTGCTGACTCAACTTCCGAATGCCCCGATGTCATCCAGCTTCACCGCGCAGGTGATGCTCGCAGTAGAACGCGACTTGGCGGCGCAGTCGCGACAGCCGGGCCTGCTGGCGAAGTTGAAACGGTGGCTTCACATTCCCGCACCTCGTCTGGCATGGGCTCTCGGTTTGATTGCGCTAGGCTGGTTCGTGGTGCATCAGCATCAGGCGAACGTGCGCAGCGACACGGCCAAGGGACTCTCCGTGATGGCGAATGTGGCGTCGCTGTCCAATCCGTCCATGCTCGAAGATTTTGAGTCGATCCGCCGCTTGAACACGAGCGAGGACGAGGAGCTCTTCGCCGTGCTGACGACCCAATGACGTTGCGCGTATGGGCATGAATCCAAAGCAGTCTCCGATGCTGTTGACCGTGGTGATTTTGACCGTCTCCCTGCGGGTGGCCGTGGGTCAGGCGCAGGCTGCTGCTCCGGCTCCGGCGACGGTCAGGCTTCCGGCGATGCCTTCCACTGCGGCGAAGCCGGGCATCGTTTACTTTCGCGAACTGCTCTCCGCAAAGCCGGAAGAGCGGGAAAAACTCCTGGCGGACAAATCGCCGGAACATCGCAAGGTTCTCGAGAAAGGCATCCGCGACTTCGAGGCGTTGTCGCCGGACGAGCGTGACACCCGGCTGCGCACCATGGAGCTTCGTTATCATGTCACGCTGATGTTGCGAATGCGGGCCACGAACCGGATGGAGCGCCTGAAACTTGTTCCTGAAAATCTCCGTCCGCTGGTCGAGGATCGGCTGAAATATTGGGACAGACTTTCCCCGGCGGAACAGAAGGAGGCGCTGCAGAAGGAAAGTGCCTCGCGCATTCTGGTGGGAGTTTCCGGATCGGGCAGCCGGCCGCAGGGTATTCCGATGAACGGACAGTCGTCGAACCAGGTGGTGCAAATCGAGCAGCAGTTGGTTCGCTGGCAAAGTCTCCCTGAAACGCGGCGCGAACAGATTCAGAAGAACTTCACGACGTTGTTCGATCTCAGCGACGAGGAGAAAGCCCGGACGCAACTGCAGGCGCTGCCCCTCAGCCCGGACGAGCGGCGGCTGATGGAGAAGACCCTCGCGGACTTCAAGAAGCTGCCGGTCTCCGCCCGCACACTGTGCATCCGGAATTTTCCGAAGTTCGCCGAACTGACTCCGCAGGAGCGCCGGCAGTTTCTCTACAATGCGCAGGAGTGGCAGAAGATGACCTCTGAAGATCGCCAGAGCTGGCGCATGCTGGTCAGCAAAGTGCCGCGCATGCCGCCGCTTCCTCCGGGACTTGGCCAGCCTCCCAAGCCGAAGCGCGCGCAGGGCCTGCCGCAGCCGTCCATTCAGGTGACCACTAATCTCAATCGCTGATTGCTTCGGCCAATCACGCTCTTGTCACCGATTCTCCACGCGCCTACGCTACGCTGACGCGTGCAACAAATCGCCTTTCAAATCGGTTCCTTCACCATCCATTGGTATGGCGTCCTGCTGGCCGTGGGCATGCTCTTCGGCCTCTGGACGGCGAGCCGCCGTGGAATGCGTGACAAGATTCCGCCCGAGAAAGTCTTCGATGCCGGCGCGTGGCTGATCCTCGGGGCCATCATTGGTGCGCGGGTGCTCTATGTCATTTCGTATTGGGATCGGCTGTTCAAAGACCCTCTCTACCCGAACGCGCCGTGGACGGAAATCTTCATGATTCAGCGCGGCGGCCTGGTGTTCTACGGCGGGCTGATTGGCGGGACGCTCGGCGGGCTGCTCTACGTCTGGAAAAGCAGGCTGCCGCTGTGGAAGTTCGCGGACGCACTCGCGCCGAGCATCGCACTGGGCTATGTGCCGGGTCGTCTCGGCTGCCTGATGAACGGCTGCTGCTATGGACGCGAGACAGGTGTGCCGTGGGCGATTCATTTCCCCAAGGATCACGAGACTCACGGGCTTGGTGTTCATCCCACGCAGATCTACGATTCGCTCCTGAACCTCGCGCTCTACCTCGGCCTCGCCTGGCTTCATCGCCGCAAGAAGTTCGATGGCCAGGTCTTCGCCGCTTATTTCATCTGCTACGCCGTGACCCGATCGGTCGTGGAAGCGTTTCGTGGTGATTATCCGCCGCAGCAATACCTCGGCGGAGTCGTCACGCCCGCGCATCTCGTGAGCATCGTGATCTTCGCCGTGGGTGTCGGGCTTTATTGGAAACTCAGTCAGCAGAAACCTGCGCGGGCCGCCTGAGCGCAATGGCCTCCGTCTCCTCTCCAGTTGCGTCGCCGCTGTTCCTGGTCGGGCCGACCGCCGCGGGCAAATCTGAAGTCGCGCTCCTGCTCGGCGAAAGGCTCGGTGGCGAAATCATCTCTGCTGACTCGATGCAGGTCTATCGCGGCCTCGACATCGGCACCGCCAAGCCGTCTTGCTCCGAGCGCGCGCGGGTTCCGCATCACTTGCTCGACATCGTTCCACTCACCGAACCTTTCGATGCCGGCAAGTTCATCGCGCTGGCGCAAGGCGCGGTTCAAGAGATTCAAGCGCGCGGCCGCCTGCCGATCTTCTGCGGAGGAACCGGGCTTTACGTGAAGGCATTTCTCGACGGTCTCGGCGATGCGCCGCCGGGCCATCCGGTGTTGCGCGCGGAACTGGAGGCGACGCCCGTTGGCGAGCTGCTCCGCGAATTGTCCGAGCGCGATCCGGTGACGTTCGAGCGAATCGACCGGCAGAATTCCCGACGCGTCGTCCGCGCCCTCGAAGTGATTCGGCTTACCGGCAAGCCGTTCTCCGCCCAACGCGCGGACTGGCGCGGCAGCGAGCCACCGAGCCCGTTGGCCAAGTCGCCGCGCATCGTTGGGCTGAAGCGTGGGAGCGAAGAGTTGCGCGCCCGCATCAATGTGCGGGTGGACCAGATGTTCGCGCAGGGATTGGTCGCGGAGACAAAGGCGCTTCTCGACTGCGGGCTCGCGGAGAACCGCATCGCCATGCAGGCGATTGGCTACCGGCAGGTGGTGGAACATTTGCGCGGAGAACGCCCGCTCACCCAGACCATCGAGCTCGTGAAGATCCGCACGCGTCAGTTCGCCAAACGTCAGATGACCTGGTTCCGGCGTCAGTTGCCGGTGACGTGGTTGGAGGTTGGGGCAGGGGAATCGGCGGGGGACGTTATGGGGAGACTGTTGGAGGGCATCAGTAATCAGTGATCAGTTGTCAGTTGTCAGTTGTCAGTTGTCAGTTGTCAGTTGTCAGTTGTCAGTTGTCAGTTGTCAGTTGTCACGCTGGCGGGTTCTGTGTCGCGGAGCGACCACATGACGGTATCCGTGGGCTTCAGCCCACGGTAAGCGGAAAAGGGAACGCGTCGCGGAGCGACGCTTGAAAACCACGAAGAACCCCCACTGCCCAACTGACTACTGATTACTGACCGCTTCCCCACTTTCTCCGCCACCACAGCATCAATTCAAGCCCCGTCCGATTCGGATACGCGCGTGGCACCCAGCCTTGCTGAAGCTCGAAGTGCGGGAGAAAACGCTCCATCAATTCCTCCTGAGTCACGCCGAATGGCGGGCCTTCGACATCTCGAATCATGTAATGGATCGCGAGGAACTGGCCGCCCGGCTTGAGCCAGCGCAGGAGAGCTTTTACGTAATCATCGCGCCGCGCCGGGTCGATGGCGCAGAAGAGCGTGTGCTCAAACATCCAGTCGAACGGCTTCGGCGGCGTGTCCGCGAGGAAATCAGATTGAGCGAACATGGCGTTCAAGCCGGCCTGCGCGGTCCGTTCCTGGCACAGGCGAATCGCCGAAGGCGCCAGATCAAACCCCGAGGCGTCAAAGCCCGCCTTGGCCCAGACGCGGACATCGTGTCCCGTCCCGCAGCCGGGCACTGCGACGCGTGTCTTGGGCAGCTCAGGCTGCGCCGTCAGAAAGTCCACAAGACCGGGCGAAGGGATCCCTTTCTCCCAGGGCATGTCGCCGGTTTGATAACGTCCTTCCCAATCGGTGGTGCTCATTTCACGCGCGTCTCGTAGGTCTTGGTGTGGCCCGTGGCCGGGATGCTGACCGTGTAGTTTTTCCCGGATGGCGCGACGGACAGCTTGATGTGATGGCCTTCGCATTTCTCCGGCAGGTTCGCGATGAACTCGTCCGTCGTGTTGTTGATGTTGTCGGCGCGCACGTTCTTGTGAACTTGATACATCGCCTGGATGCCGGGCGAGGACTTGAGCGCGTCCACCGTGGATTTCGCCGTGCCTTTGCGGGGACCGTTGTTCATCACGGAAATGGTGGGCGCGAGGCTGTGGACGAGCAGGGGATTGTTGCTCACGTCCAGCCCGTGATGGTTCACCTGATACACGTCCACCTGGCCGACGCGATTCACCGGACAGACCAGCGCGGCCTCGGTGTTCCACGTCATGTCGCCGCCATCGAAGAAGCGGAACCCGCCAAACTCCAGCACCAGCGCGATGCTGTTCGCGTTGTCGGAACCGTCCTTCTCCTTCGTGACGCCGCTGTCGCACTCTGCGCCTTTGGCTGCGGAGGCGGGCGCGTCGATGAACTTTTGCTTCGCCGCGACGCAGCGCAAGGAAACCGTCGGCGCGCCGCTGGCCTGGCGAAGCGTGATCTCTGAGCCTGGCGTGATGACGTTGCGGCCGTCCGCCTTGAAGTCGCGATACGGCCTGATGAGCAGCGGCCAGCGCGTGTCGTTGCGGTTGCCGTCCGGATTGCCCTCGGGAATCCCGTTGTCATAAACCTGTCCCATCGGCATGAGCGCCGAAAGCTCCGCCGCGCCGCCGAAATGGTCCGTGTGAAAGTGCGTGGTCAGGTAGTGATCGATCTTCTTCAACCCCGCGACTTCCGTGGCGGCCTTGTGAATGCGGCTGGAATCGCGCACGCCCGGATTCCCGGAATCGATCAAGATGGACTCCCCATCCGGCGTGACGATCAAGGTCGAGCCGCCGCCTTCGGAATCTACCCAATAGATGTCCAAGGTGCGGTCCTTCTGACCGGCGTGGGATGTCACCGAACAGACGAGGGAAAGTGAAACGAGAGCGATGAGCTTGTTCATAATCATGCGGATTGGTTGGGCGGAAACTAGCCAGCGGCCTTGGCATTGAACAGGGCAAACCACGCCGTTCCCCTACGGGAATTGGTTTGTCTTTTGCACTCCAGACCACTAAACACCCTGCCGACTGTCTGCATGAACAAGAACTCAAACCGGCGCATCCTGAACCTCGCCCTCGCCATCATCTTCTTTGATCAGATCACGAAGCTCGTCGTCCTGAGATACCTGGGCTTTGCGGAGGAGAAGGAGGTCATCCCCGGCTTCTTCAAGTTCGTGCATTGGGGAAACACCGGCGCGGCCTGGAGCATGTTCACCGGGAACAACGGCGCGCTGGCCGTCGTCGCGGTCGTCGCCCTGTTCGTCCTCTTTTTTTCGCGCCACCACTTCAATGTCCACATGCTGGGCGGACAGGTTTCGATCGGCCTCATCTTTGGCGGCATCATCGGCAACCTGATTGATCGTCTGATGCCCAGCCGTCAGCACGTCGTCGACTTCCTCTACTTCTACGTCGTCCGGCGCGATGGACAGATCGCGGGCTTCCCCGCCTTCAACGTCGCCGACAGCGCGATCTGCGCCGGGGTCGGGCTGCTCTTCCTGCTGTCATGGCAGAACAACTCCGACCAAGCCCCCGCTGCGGAAACCAAGGGCTGAACTGGAGAAACTTTTCACCACGGATAAACCCAGATGCGCACGGATAAGAGAAACGAATTTCACAGATTGGCCCAAAGCCAAGAAGCCGGATTCGTGAACATTCGTGGAATTCGTGTCTGCTTCTGTCCGCTCTTCCGTGTTCGTCCGACTGTGGCTGCCTCTCATGTCTTCGCGCTCTGAAACCTTCACCATCGAACAGTCGCTGCCCGGCGGACGGCTCGATAAATTTCTCACCACGATCTATCCCGCCGTCTCCCGAGGCACGCTGCAACGGCTGATCGACGAAGGACACATCAAGGTCAACGACCTTGTCATCAAGCCCACGCATCCGCCGCGCGCCGGCGAAGTAGTCAGCGTCCATTGGCCCGAGGCGCGGCCCGCCGAGGCGCAGGCGGAAGACATCCCGCTCGACGTGCTCTTCGAGGACAAGGATCTCCTCGTGCTCAACAAGGCTCCCGGCATCGTCGTGCATCCGGCGGCGGGCAACGAGGAGCACACGCTCGTCAACGCGCTACTGCATCATTGCAAAGGCCAGCTCAGCGGCATCGGTGGCGTGGAACGCCCCGGCATCGTTCACCGGCTCGACAAGGAAACCAGCGGCTGCCTCATCGTCGCCAAGAACGATGTCACTCACATCGCCTTGAGCGAGCAGTTCGCCGCGCGCACCACGCAGAAGACGTATCTCGCCATCCTCTGCGGTGAAGTGCCGCGCGCCTCGGGCGAGATTCGCGCCGCCATTGCCCGCCATCCGTCGCATCGCCGCCGCATGGCGGTGAGCACGGGCGAGGGGCGCGACTCGTGGACCAGCTATCGCGTCACCGAACGGCTGCTTTACTCCACGCTCGTCGAGGCCGACCTGCACACCGGCCGCACCCATCAGATTCGCGTCCACTTCCAGCACATCGGATTTCCCGTGGCCGGCGACGATACTTACGGCGAGAAGCAAACCAAGAAGCTCACTCAACTCACCGATTACGCCGCGCCGCGCGTTCTGCTCCACGCGCACAAGCTCGCCTTCACCCATCCGCGCACCAAGCGCAAGAAGACCGTCACCGCTCCGATGCCTGCGGATTTTCAGGAAGCGCTGAAACGGCTGCGCGTGCCGTCGTAGGCGAAAGCCGCTCAACCTGAGCTGCGCAATTCAAGGCCGCTAGTCTGGGCTCATCGACGCTGATTTGGGGGGAGAAGACGGACGAAAAGTGTGGGCAGCCTCCGAGCTGCCTCGGATCGCGGCTGTGTGCAAAGCACCAACCGCAGCAGATGGACTCCGACACGCCGCGATCCGGAGCATTGCCAGGATGCGTCCCTGCTGCCTGGGGAATTTTGATCAGAGCCTCGTCACCTCGGCTGCTACGAGGGCTGGAGTCAGGCTCACGGACAAAACAACGCCTTCTCGAAGTCGGCGACGAGGTGGCGCTTCCCCTTCTGCGTCACCTTGTGGCCTTCCGCGACGAGACGTTTCTTCAGCGCCGGGATGCCGCCGGGATACTTGGGGTTCAGCTCGCCGCCGGTCTTGAGCGTGCCGCCAGTAGGGCGTGATGCGCTTGCGACCTTCCGCCGCCGCTTCTTCGGCGGCGTGCGCGGCAATCCACGCGAAGATGCCCGTGGTGATCGGGCAGCCGAAGTCCGCCTTGTGCTGACGCGCGAGCGCGGTGCGAAGCTCGTTGAGCGTGGTGAGCTTGCCGCGCGGCACCTTCCGCATCAGCGCGTCCACTTCACGCGGCGCGGGAATGACCATCACTCCTTCGCCCCATTTCTTCGTCATCTTGCCCGTGACCGGGCCGACCTTCGGCAGGTCCGTGTCATCGGCGAGTTTCTCGCGACAAGACTTTTCTTCTTCATGAGGGTTCTATTCTTTGACCGGCTTGAGGGCCTTCGACTCAAACACCAGCTCGCCCTTTTTCAAGTCCACCGTCACGCGGCTGTGGTCGGTGATCTCACCGGCCAGCAGCTTGCGCGCGAGCGCGGTTTCGAGCTGGCGTTGCAGGAAGCGCTTGAGCGGACGCGCGCCGTAGACGGGATCGTAGCCTTCGCGCGCCATGTGTTCCTTGGCGGCGTCGGTGAGATCCAGTTCGATGTGGCGATCAGCGAGACGCAAGCGAAGCAGGCCGAGCAGCAGCTCGACGATCTTCGTGATCTCGCCGAGCGTGAGCGGCTTGAAGAGGACGATTTCATCCACGCGATTCAGGAACTCTGGACGGAAGTGCGCGCGCAGTTCGTTCATCACCTTCTTGCGGACGTCTTCGGTGATCTCGCCGGTGTCGCTGACGTTCTCCAGCAGATGCGGGCTGCCGATGTTCGACGTCATGATGATGATCGTGTTCTTGAAATCCACCGTGCGGCCCTGGCTGTCGGTGAGGCGTCCGTCATCGAGGATTTGCAGGAAGACGTTGAAGACATCGTGATGCGCCTTCTCGATCTCGTCGAAGAGCACGACGCAATACGGCTTGCGGCGCACGGCCTCCGTGAGCTGGCCGCCTTCCTCGTAGCCGACATAGCCGGGCGGCGCGCCGATGAGCCGCGCGACGGCATGCTTCTCCATGTATTCGCTCATGTCCACGCGCACGATGTTGTCCTCGCTGTCGAACAAACTCTCGGCGAGCGCACGGGCCAGCTCGGTTTTGCCGACACCCGTCGGGCCGAGGAAGACGAACGAACCAATCGGCCGCTTCGGATCCTTCAAGCCGGAGCGCGCCCGAATGACCGCATCCGCCACGGCCTGCACGGCTTCGCTCTGGCCGATGACTCGCTCGTGCAGAATTTCGTCGAGCCGCAGCAGCTTGTCCTTCTCGCCTTCGAGCAGGCGCGAGACGGGCACGCCGGTCCAGCGCGCGACGACTTCCGCGACTTCATCCGCCGTGACTTCCTCCTGCAACAGGCGTGGACCATCTTTCACGGAATGCGCCTTCTCGTCGGCTTCCTTGAGCTGGCTTTCAAGCTGCGGGAGCCTGCCGTATTGAAGTTCCGCCACACGTCCGAGATCGCTCTTGCGCTGGGCGAGTTCGATCTCGTGCCGAACCTTCTCAATCTCCTCGCGCAGCTTCTGCCCGCCCGCGAGCGTGTTCTTCTCGTTCTCCCATTGGGCCTTGAGCGTGTCGCGTTCGCCTTTGAGATTCGCGAGCTCCTTCTCCAGAGCCTTCAGGCGCGTCTTCGATGCCTCATCTTTTTCCTTCTTCAAAGCCTCGCGCTCAATCTCGAGCTGCATGATGCGGCGTTCCAATCCCTCCAGCTCTTCCGGCATGGACTCCATTTCGGTGCGGAGTTTGGCGGCGGCTTCGTCCATCAGATCGATGGCCTTGTCCGGCAGGAAGCGATCGGAGATGTAGCGGTGCGACAACTGCGCGGCGGCCACGAGCGCGGCGTCCTGGATGCGAACCTTGTGATGAAGCTCATACCGTTCGCGTAGTCCGCGCAGGATGGAAATGGTGTCCTCGACGCTTGGCTCGTTCACCATCACCGGCTGGAAACGGCGTTCCAGCGCGGCGTCCTTCTCGATGTATTTGCGATACTCGTCGAGCGTCGTCGCGCCGATGCAATGCAACTCTCCGCGCGCCAGCATCGGCTTGAGCATGTTGCCGGCGTCCATCGCGCCCTCGGCTTTTCCGGCCCCGACCATCGTGTGAATCTCGTCGATGAAGAGGATGATCTGGCCCTGCGCCTTGGTGACTTCCTGAAGCACGGCCTTGAGGCGTTCCTCGAACTCGCCACGGAACTTCGCGCCGGCAATCAGCGCGCTGAGATCGAGCGAGATGATGCTCTTTTCCTTCAAACTGTCCGGCACATCGCCCGCGACGATGCGACGTGCGAGCCCTTCGACGATGGCTGTCTTGCCGACGCCCGGTTCGCCGATGAGCACGGGATTGTTCTTCGTGCGACGCGAGAGAACCTGCGTGCAGCGGCGAATCTCCGCGTCGCGGCCGATGACGGGGTCGAGCTTGTTCTGCTGCGCGAGCTTGGTGAGGTCGCGCCCGTATTTCTCGAGCGCCTCGTAAGTGGCTTCGGGGTTCGCGCTGGTCACCCGCTGATGACCGCGCACTTCAGTCAGGGCTTTGAGGAAGTCATCGCGTCGCACGCTGAGCGCCTTGAAAATCTTTCCAATCGGCGAGCTGCCCGGCTCATCGAACATCGCGAGCACGAGATGCTCGACACTGACGTATTCGTCCTTGAGGCGCTTGGCTTCGTCCTGCGCCTTGACGAGCAGCTTGTTCAAGCGCTGCGTGACGTAAAGCCCCTGGCTGGTCGCCGCGTCGCCGCTCACGCGCGGGAGCCGGTTCAGCTCCTCCTCGAACTTTGCCTTGAGCAAATCGGGCGCGGCCTTGGCTTTCTCGAACAGCCGCGCGACGAGTCCGCCTTCTTGATCCAGCAACGCCAACGCGACGTGCTCCACATCGACGGTCTGATGCTGGCTGCGCGTGGCGATGTTCTGCGCGTCTGTGATCGCGCCCTGGGCTTTCTCCGTAAACTTGTTCAAATCCATAGCTCACCTTTCCTAGAGCCAAGTTCATCCGTTGTCCAGAGGCGCGCTCACCGTTGCTTGGCGAACTATGGCCGAAAAGAAAACAGCCGCCTGCGGGATGCAGACGGCTGGTGGAAATGAAATCAACGAACTACGCGGCTTTTGATGAGGGCCGGTTCTTGAGGGAATGAAAGAGGCTCTCGAAGATCAGGCGGCCGTCGGTGCTGCCAAGGAGCGGTTCGCAGGCGCGTTCGGGATGCGGCATGAGTCCGGCGACGTTGCGCCGCTCGTTGCAGATGCCCGCGATGTTCTCGACGGCACCGTTCGGATTCGCGTCGTCGGTCAGCTCGCCCTGGGCGTTCACGTATTGCCAGAGGATTTGCTGGTTCGACTTGAGCTTCGCGATGGTGTCGGTGTCGGCGAAGTAGCAGCCTTCGCCGTGCGCGATGGGGACGCGGAGCAGTTTGCCCTGGGGAATCTGGCTGGTGAACGGCGAGTCAATCGTTGCGGTCTTGAGGAAGACGTGTTCGCAGCGGAATTGCAGGGAACGATTGCGAATGAGCGCGCCGGGGAGCAGGCCGGCTTCGCAGAGAACCTGGAAGCCGTTGCAGATGCCGAGGACCAGCCCGCCGTTGTCGGCGAACTGTTTCACGGCCTGCATCACGGGGCTGAAGCGCGCGATGGCGCCGCAGCGAAGATAATCTCCGTAGCTGAAGCCGCCGGGGACGAGGACGGCGTCGGCATCGCCCAGGGAAGTTTCCTTGTGCCACACGAAACGGGCGGAGTGGCCGAGGAGGCGGACGGCGTGGACCGCGTCTTGATCGCAGTTCGAGGCGGGGAATTGGAGGACGGCAAAGTTCATGGGCATTCGTAGGGCGTCGTAAAGCGTAATGCGTAAAACGTAAAGGCGGAGGGGACGGTGCCTAATCGCGCCTTTTTACGCTTTACGTTTCACGAGTCGTTCTGTTTCAAGAATCATTCTATCTCCAGCTTGTAATCTTCGATGACCGGGTTGCTGAGAAACTTGTGGCACGCTTCGTCGATCTGTTTGCGGGCGGCTTCCTTGTCGGAGCCGGAGAGCTCGATTTCGAGATACTTGCCGACATGGACGGCGCCCACGCCGGGATAGCCCATGTGGAGCAGGGCGTCTTGAACGGTTTTGCCCTGCGGGTCGAGCACGGCTCTTTTCGGAGTGATGATGATCTTTGCTTTCATGTCGAGGCGGCGATTTTCGCCGGTCCAGTGAGGCGGAATGTTGAGGAAAGCCGACGGCGGACGCTAGGAATATTTTTGCTTCAGCGGCAGAGCGCAGGGCGTTTGGCTGGCCGTTGAGAAAGGCCGGCAGGCAGCGGTGAAAAGAAATGGCCAGACAAGAGCGCCCCGAAATGTTCGCCTGCGCTGGTGAAAGACATCCGCCAGCCTGACCGCCCCTTGCCGGGGGAGCGCTTGGGCGCATTGGAAGTCAAAGTGGCGCGCTCGGCGCAGGATTGGCGGCGGGCCAAGGCGGCGCTGGGACGGGAACACGGTCTGGGGGCCGGACGGGAAGCCGGCGACCGGCTTTGTCAACTGGTGCTGGAGGACGGCAAACTCGTCGCCGTGCTCGTGTGGTGCGCGGCCGCCTGGCATTTGCAGGCGCGGGACC
>Ga0163153_10003451_pt1 | contig 21166 bp, 26 predicted proteins | sample OliLakLV19MP6IB1_FD_148629 | JGI IMG/M metagenome (GOLD analysis project Ga0163153, IMG submission 148629) | Freshwater microbial mat bacterial communities from Lake Vanda, McMurdo Dry Valleys, Antarctica - Oligotrophic Lake LV.19.MP6.IB-1 | ecosystem: Environmental > Aquatic > Freshwater >...
TTCATGGCGAGCGTGGCGCTCCGTGTTTGCGAATAGGATTGGCGTCGATAACCAAATCATACTCGCAAATCAGCGCCTTGCGCCACGTTCGCCGCACTCTTTCAATGACAGCAACGAATAATCCGGGCTAGCTCACCCTGGCATCTGCGGCTTGTCGCGGATGAATTGTGAGAGCAGCCACTTCTCACCTGATGTTGGCGGATCGCCTGCGTGCTGCGTTAGCAGGTCTGGAGCGCCGCTCTCATCGACATTGCGCCAGAACAGTGCATCGCCGACATCGCCACGGAATTTCTTGCCGATCGCGAGGAAGTTGGTCTCGCCGCCTTCGAATGCGTCGTTGAGATAGATCAGGAAGGTAAGCGGACGCTGGCCGCGCTGGCGGATCTCGGCGCTGAAATCTGTGCTGACATAGTCGGCATGATCGGCGAATGTTTGGCCGACTTCGTAGCGGAAGATCGAGGTGCGCTCAAAATTCTCTTGCGCCACCGCCATTGTGTTGGCGATGCGGTGGCGGATGAGGATGAGTGGCAGGTTCAGATCGGAGAGCTTGAATGTGCCTGCGGTGTTGGTGCGGGCATCGCCGCGGACGGGGCGCCCAGTTGTGGGATCATAGACGAACGAGGCCTCCTGCAGCGGCCGCGCGCGTTCGATCAGCCAAGCGCAGAGGCCTGCATCGATGAAGGCTTTGGCGACGCCAATACGCGGGTTGTCGTTGACGTGTTCGGTAACACAAGGTGCAATCCACGTTGCAAGGTCACCACCTTGCAAGAGCAGTTCAACTTGCTCAGCCGCGCCCGGCGCGCCTGCTTCGGTTGCGATGTGCAGCCATTCGATCGCGGCTTCGAGGTCAGCTGGGCTGCCATAGCCGATGCCGTTAGCGTAGGCGGTGAGCAACATCGCGCGCGGATCACCGTCTTCGGCGGCGGCGAGGATTGTCGCGTAGGTTTGCGCGATATCAACGGCGCGGTCGGCCTCGATCGAAGCGAGCGCGTGCTGAAATTGCTCGCGCGTGCCGCTCAAGCCTTCGGACCCATGCTGACGCCCGGCGGCAGCGGCGTGTTCTCAGGCACGAAGAAGTCGGGCATCAGTGGCTTGGTCGGATCGACGCGGTACTTATCGAAGTCGCGCTCGCCCTCAGCGTAGAGCAGCACATCGTCGATGAAGAAGTTGCCGGTGCATTCGCGCGAGGGCTTGTTGAAGATGGCGTAGGCGGCGTCGGCCATGATGTCGACGCTGCGGCAATGGCGCATGCCCTCTTCGCCGGCGAGCGCGAACTCGATGGCGGCGGTGGCGATGCCGGTGCGGGGCCAGAGCGCGTTGAAAGCGACGCCGTCGTCCTTGAACTCCTCCGCCATGCCGAGCACGCACATGCTCATGCCGAACTTCGCCATCGTGTAGGCGACGTGATTGCCGAACCAACGCGGGCTCATGTCGAGCGGCGGCGACAACATCAGCACGTGCGGGTTCGACGCTTGTTTTAGATGCGGCAAGCACGTGCGCGAGGTGATGAAGGTGCCGCGCGCGTTGACTTGGTTCATAAGATCGAAGCGGCGGACGTCGGTTTGCAATGTGCCGGTGAGTTGGATGGCGCTGGCGTTATTCACGCAAATATCGATGCCGCCGAAACGCGCGACCGCTGCGTCCACCGCCGCTTGCACACTGTCAGGCTCGCGCACGTCGACGACGATCGGCAACGCCTGGCCGCCGGCCTTCTCAACCTCTTCCGCTGCCGAATAGATCGTGCCCGGCAGCTTTTTGTGCGGCTCGGCGGTTTTGGCTGCGATCACAATGTTCGCGCCGTCGCGGGCCGCCCGGAGGCCGATGGCGAGACCGATGCCCCGGCTGGCGCCGGTAATGAAGAGAGTTTTGCCGCGCAAGCTCATGAAGATACCTCGTTTCGGCCACAATAGGCGCTTCCCCGGAGCAATCAAACGTCAGGTGCCCAACTGCGCTCTTGACTGCGCGGCAGAGAAGGAGAAATTCCGAACTTGAGGGCAAGGTTTGGAGGATCTACCGGATGCGCACGATCGCGCTTGCCGCCATTTTTGGCGTCGGACTTCTGGCGGGCGGCGTCGCCGCAGCGGACCCATATAGCGACCCGGCTGGACGGTTCACCGTCAACACGCCGGCAGGCTGGCGGGTTCAGCCACGCAACGCCACGGGGCAATCTGTGGTTCTCGCGTTTAACGCGGCGAACGACTGCTACTTCTTTGGTGTGCCGAACCCCAACACGGCCACCTCTTCGCCGGAAGCCGTTCACAACACACAAACCGCGCTCACGCCGGACGCGTGGGTGACGGCTGGCACGCCGGTGCGCGACTTCTTCGAAGGCGGGCCGCCAACTCTGGTCACGCAAAGCGTGGATACGAGCGGCTTCTGGCCGGTGCAGCGCGCTGAACTGCGCGGCCCGAGCAAGACCGTGTACGCGGCGATTCTCACCCGTCCGGGTGTGGAGATCCGTGCATTCTGCGCCGGTGCGAGTTCGCCTGCTGCCTACGACTCAGTTTTTTCGAGCCTAGGCCACCCGAACGATGCGGCTTGGCAACAAGCGGCCGAAGCAGCCGGCGCGAGCCGCGCGGCGCGCGCAGCCGCGACGCCAGCGGCGACGCCGGCGCAAGAAGCCACCACCGAGGCGGCTCAACCTGAGGAAGAAGGCCGGCGCCGTCGCAACCGCGATCCGTCGCGCCGGGATTAACGTCCCGGCCACTTACGTAAACGCTTGGTTATCCTCGCGTTTACGCGCAATTCACGACGATGGCTCAAACCATTGAGCCATGGACGGACAAATCCACCGAACCCTTGCAGCGCCTTCAACGGGCGCTGCAAGTCGTTTCAGCGCCGATCGCGGCCTCGTCGCCGCGCTTACAGCTTTCGCGCTGGGCGCAGCTTCACTCTTCTCACCGCCGCTCGCGATCTTGGGCCTGGCGCTGCTTGCGGCGCGCGTGCTGCTGAGCGGCGAAGCCGTCCGCATCGATTGGTTCGCGCTGGTCGGACCTGCACTCGCGGCATTTGTCGTTGGCGTGTTCGTTGGCTTGCCGGGCGCGATTGGCGCTTTGTTCGTGTGGCGCTTGATTGCCGACACACGCTGGAGCGTTAGCGAAGCGACTCGGCTAGCTGCTGCCGCCGGCCGGCCCGCCGAAACCACGCTCAAGGCGCTGGCGCACGCCTGGATGACGCCGCTCTACGGCGCGATGCTGGTCGCCTACACGGCGCCGCACATGATTGCGGGCTTGCCGCTCGACTTGCCGCACGTGCCAGTTTGGCTGGTGATCGGTATCGGCGTGCTGGCCGTGAGCGCTATTTTCGATTGGGGCCTGCAACGCGCAGCCGATTGGCGCTTGGGCGAACTCGCCGTCGCGCCAGCCGCACATTTGCTCACGCACCACATCATGTTCGTGGTGGCGTTTGGCCTGATGATCGACGTTTCCGCCGGTGTCGTGATTCTGATGGCGTGGCGCTTAGCGCACGCCGCCTCGTTGCGGGTGTCCTTGGATCGCGGGTCTTCAGACCCGCAGTGAGCAGCGGCAAAGTGCGCGTCTGAAGACGCGCAGACCAAGCCGCTAACTTAGCTTCACAGCCGTTCCGTAAGCCAACACTTCTGTTGCTTGGCCCTGCCCGGCGTCGGTGGTTTCCAAGCGCACGCCGACGATAGCGTCTGCGCCGAGCGATTGCGCGTGCTGCACCATGCGATCGAGCGCCTGCTCGCGGCTTTCGGCCAAAAGCTTGGTGTATTCGTGGATTTCACCGCCGACGATCATACGCAGGCTTGCGACGATGTCGCGGCCGATGAAGCGCGAGCGCACGACATTGCCGCGCACCAGGCCAAGGTGTTGCGTGATGTTGCGGCCGGTGACGTCGAAGGTGGTGGAAATGATCATCTGCTCAGAGCCTCCCAGTTCTGCGATACACATAGATAGTGCGCGCGTTCTACGAAAGCGCCTCGCTTGGACCTACTTTGGGTAGGGATAACTTATTCCAAGCGTCTCGCGCCCCGTCTGCAGAAAATCGCCCCATAATGCCCAAGTGGTTTGATCTTCCGAGCAAGCGCCGAACACCCAAAGACCACCAATGCGAAGGTTTGCAGGCACGCTGATTTGCGCCGGATCAAATCGGCCAACTTGATTGAACTTGATGGCAACGCTCACGTCATGCGAGTCAGCGTAATGCGATAACTTGCCTATCACCTCTTGAATCGATGCATTTTGATTTAGGTGCCGTGGCACAACTTCCTTCAGTTGTACGGGACAAAAATGTTGCGTGTCATTGATGCGCCAGGTTGCAACAAAATCATGATCTTGATCTTCGACTGGTGCAAACCACACCTCGACGCCTAGATTGTGAGACATCCCTACGCAAAATAACGCCGCATCGCGCATCTCGCGTTCTGGTTTGAGATTGTTCGTACGGAGGCTCTTGACGCGCTCCGAAATCGCCGACGCGGACACTGTATATTCGAGAGCCCTAAGGTCCGCCAGAAACGAGCGCGGGTTTCCATACTCTAGTTTCGCGAGGTGCCTGATGCGAACCACGTCACTCTCCGAGAACTAGGCTGGGCACGATTCACGGCGCTCCCTCCTCAGCGTTCAATGTCGCGATAGCGCTTCTCGTCAGCGCCGCTGCTTTGATCGGCGATGACTTGGCCGATCATCCAGACGCCGCCGATCAGCATCAAGAGCAAACCGACCGCAGTCGCGAGTCCGAGCGCGATGGCTGCGAGCAAGCCGCCGACAACCAGCGCGGGGTCACCTCCGGTGAACAGAGCACCGATCACGGCGCCGACGCCCAGAAAATACGCGAGCGCGCAGAGCCCCGCGCCAGTGCAGAACAGGATCATCGAACTCGAAGAACGATGCTCGGGATTGCGGACTTCAGGCGGGCTCATAGCGGGCGATACCTTCGCTATCGACGACGCGGCGCGCAAGGCCGCGCCCGATCAGGCAGTTGAGGTGTGCGATGGCTTCGCCCGTCGCCATGCCCATGAGGTCGGGGCCGATTTTGCGCGCAAAGAGCGCACCAAAAAGATCGATCGCACGGCGCGGCTCTTTGTTGAGACGGTCAAGCACGCGGGTGAGCGCCTTCTCGTGGCCGTCGATCAGGTTTTGCAGGCGTTCGTGCAGGCCGTGGAATGGTTCGTTGTGCGAGGGCAGCACCAGCACGTCGTTCGGCGTGACTTCGAGCAGCTTCTTGCAGCTATTGATCCAGTCGGCCAGCGGATCGCCATCCGGTTCTGTCGGAAACACCGACACGTTCGAACTGATGCGCGGCAGCACTTGGTCACCGGAGATGAAGAGTTTCAGCTCTTCCTGCCACAAGCAGACGTGCTCGGGGCAATGGCCGGTGCCGGTGATGATGCGCCAGGGGCGGCCGTTAATGTCGATGGTCTCGCCATCTTCCATACGGCGGTACGCGTCCGGCATTTTCGAGACAGCTTTGCCGAAGCCGCCGAAGCGGACTTTGTAGCTATCGAGTGCGTTCTCGTCCCAACCGGCGGCGCGATAGAAGGCGACGCCCTCTTCCGGCGCTTCGCGGCCAGTATCAGCCACCAGCATGCGGCCGGTTATGTATTCGAGGCGGCTCATCCAGAGCGGCGCGTTGAACTTACGGCAGATCCAACCGGCGAGGCCCATGTGGTCGGGATGCATGTGCGTGCAGATCACGCGCTTGACCGGCTTGCCGCCGAGCTTCGCTTCGAAGATCGAGCGCCAATGCTCGCGCGTCTCTTCGAGCGCGACGCCGGTATCGATGATGGTCCAGCCGTCGCCGTCTTCGAGCAGCCACAGATTGATCCATTGCAGCGCAAACGGCAGCGGCATGCGTATCCAGTGCACGCCTGGCGCGATCTCGCGGGCGACGCCCGCCACCGGTGGCTCACCCAGCGGGTAAACCAAAAGCGGCTTCACCCGCGCCGGCGCAACATCATCTTCGAGGCCATCCATGGACATGGGGGGAGTTTAGCGGAGACGAAGCCGGGTAACCACCCATTCCCGGGGCTCGCGCAGCGAGAGCCCGGACCCATAAACACGTTTGTTAGCGTTTCGCGCTCACCACGCCGCGAACTTATGAACATACGCGTTTATGGATCCCGGACTTGGCGCTTCGCGCCAATCCGGGAATGAGTGGGAGCTAGGACGCGAAACTAAGCAGCGCCCCGGCGCCAACCTTCACCTCGGCCAACCGCGATGGCGCGCGGGCGAGGACGGTGGCGGCGTAGAAGTCGAAGAGCGCTTTTTGTTCGGCGCTGTATGCGCGGTGGAGGCCGCGTGCGAGCAACAGCCCGCCGATCACGTCGCCGGCGAGCGCCAAGTAGGCCGTCGCGCCCGCGAGCGCGTCATCGCGCGCGGCGTGCAGCATGTAGTGAGTGGCGTCCTTTAGCGCTTCTGCGGGCTTGGCGAAGGCGCCGCCGTGCTTGTGTGCTTCGGCAACAAAGTGACCCATCGCCTCGCCGCGATCACCCAGCAGTTTGCGGCCGTAAAGATCGATGGCCTGGATGCCGTTCGTGCCTTCGTAAATGGGGGCGATACGGGCGTCGCGGTAGAATTGCGCGGCGCCGCCCTCTTCGACGTAGCCCATGCCGCCGTGAATTTGCACGCCCAGGCTGGCGGCTTCAACGCCGAGATCGGTGCACCAGGCTTTGGCGATCGGCGTCAGCAAATCTTCGACGGCTTTATCGCCAGCGTCGGCGGCGACGGCTGTCGCGTAGCAGACGGCGCGGCCCGCCTGGATTTTGGACTTCATCGTCATCAGCATGCGGCGCACGTCTGGGTGTTCGATGATGAGCGCGCCGCCTTGTTTGCGATCCTTCGCATAGGCAAGCGCCTTTTGGTACGCTGCCTCGGCGACGGCAACGCCTTCCATGCCAACGTTGAGCCGCGCTGCGTTCATCATCGTGAACATCGCCGCGAGTCCGCGGTTCTCGGAGCCGATGAGCCAGCCGCTCGCGCCTTCATAGGCCAACGTGCAGGTCGGCGAGGCGTGGATGCCCATCTTTTCTTCGATGCCGATACAGCGGACCGCGTTGCGCGATCCATCAGCGTCGCGAAACTTGGGCACGATGAAGAGCGAGATGCCCTTCGAGCCCGCAGGCGCGCCATCGATGCGCGCCAGCACGAGGTGGATGATGTTCGGTACGAGCTCGTGCTCGCCCCAGGTGATGAAAATCTTCTGGCCGGTGATGGCGTAGGAGCCATCGGTTTGCGGCACGGCTTTGGTGGTGAGTACGCCCAGATCGGAGCCGGCTTGCGGCTCGGTGAGGTTCATCGTGCCCGACCATTCGCCGGAGACCAGCTTCTCAAGATAGAGCAACTTCTGATCGACGGCACCGTGCTGCTCGATCGCCTCGATGGCGCCGAGTGTCAGCATCGGCAGCAGGCCAAAGCTCATATTGGCGCTGTGGACAGTTTCCATAACGGCAAGCGCGAGCGCGCGGGGCAAACCTTGGCCGCCATAGGCCGGATCAGCCGCTAGGCCCTGCCAGCCGCCTTGCTTGAACGCGTTGTAAGCCTCCTGAAAGCCGGGCGCTGCGGTGACGACGCCATCTTTCAGGATAACGCCGGCTTGATCACCGCTCCGGTTGAGCGGGGCTAAAGTTTCTTCGGCGAGCGAGCCCGCGCCTTCGAGGATCGCGGCCAATGTGTCTTCGTCGAGATCCTGATAGCGCGCCCGCAGCGACCAGAAGTCGGCGCACGCTTCGAGTGCGAAGCGCATGTCGGCGATTGGTGCGGTGTACGGCATGCAAAAGCTCCCTAGACGGGCACAATAGCCGTAGTTGTTCGTCGCGCGAGGCTTCTTGTGGTCGCGGCACGCACTAGATTGACGGGTGAAGTGGAGGATCGCGTATGCGCGCGCTTGTTCTGACAACTGCTCTCGCACTGGCGGCGTGCGCCAGCACCTCCGGCGCCGGCAACCGGCCGCCGCCGTTCACGGCTGCGGCGCAGCAGGTCACACCCACGGCGGCGGCCTACCCAATCGCGGTGGATTTGCCGGCGGGCGCGTACCAACTCGACCCGCGTCACGCGAGCGTGATTTTTCGTATCCGGCACGAAGGCCTCGCCTGGTTCACGGCGCGGTTCGACACCAAGGACGCCAGCCTCACGCTGGACCCGGTCGATCCAACGCGCTCGCAATTGCGCGCGAGCATTGATGCGTCGAGCGTCAATACTGGCGTGCTCAACGCGCAAGGCGAACGCGCCTTCGATCGGAGCATTGCCCGCGCCCTTGGCGCAGACGCATCGACTGCGATCACATTTATCTCGACCTCGATCGAGCGTACCGGCGAACACACCGGCCGCATCACCGGCGATCTCACCCTGAATGGTCAAACGCACCCTATGACGCTGCAGGCGACGTTCGACGGTAGCGCTGTCGATCCACTGCGCCGCGGCGCGACCGTGCTCGGCTTTTCCGCGCACGGCACGATCAATCGCAGCGAATGGGGCGTCACCGAGTGGCGCGCCTTCACCGGCGATGAAGTCCAGATCGTGATCGAAGCGGAACTGGTTCGCACCTAATCGTGGGCACGCTTGTTACACCGGCATGACTTGCTAGGTTACCGCTGTGTGCCTTGTAGCCAGAGGCGCTGGCCGCCCTACATTGGCGGTTCCAGCGTGGGAGAACCCTGAATGAGACTTTTGATCGCCGCCGCGGCCGCTTTGAGTTTGGCCGCCTGCAACCAACCCGCCGAAACGCCAACGACCACCGAGGCGCCAGCGGTGGAAGTGAACGCGCCGTCCGGCGAGTACGCCATTGATCCGCATCACACGACAATGACGATCCGCGCCCAACACTTTGGCCTCGCGCACTACACGCTGCGCTTCAACAACGTCTCAGGCACACTGAACTTCAACGCCGAGACGCCGGCGCAATCGACCATCACCGCGGCGGTGGACATCACTTCGCTCGACACGCCATATAGCGGCAACCGCGACTTTGATGCCGAACTGCAAAACTCATCGTGGCTCGACTCCACCGGCTTTGCGACCGCGACGTTTACGTCCACGTCCGCAGAATCGACCGGTCCGAACACGGCGCGAGTAACCGGTGATCTCACCATCCGTGGGCAAACCCATCCGGCGACATTCGATGTCACCTATGATGGCAGCTACTCGCCGCACCCGATGGGCATGCAGCTTTCGTCGCTGGGCTTCTCGGCCCGCACGACAATCCAGCGCTCGCAATACGGCATTGGCGAACTGCTTCCCTCCGCTCCCGGCGCCAATGACGGCGTGAGCGATCAAGTCGAGATCATTGTCGAAGCCGAATTCCAGCGCCCGATTGAAAGCGCGCCGGTGCCGGGTAACAGCACGCGCGAGCCGGTGAATTAATGGCCGTCTCGGCCCAGCGGTACACGGCCGTCGCGATCGTCCTGCATTGGGCGATCGCGGCAGCTATTCTGTTTCTTATCCCGCTGGGCTTCTGGATGCACGGGCGCGCGGAAGATGGCGACGTAAGCGCCGAAGTCTTCCGCGCCTACCAATTGCATAAATCGATTGGGCTGACCGTGCTGTGGCTCAGTCTCGTGCGCTTGGGTTGGCGTCTGCTCAATCCGCCGCCGCCATTGCCCGAGCACATGCCGGGCTGGGAGCGCTTCGTCGCCAAGGCCACGCACTGGGCGTTCTATGGCTTGATGATCTGCTTGCCGCTTTCGGGTTGGCTTTATGTGTCCACCGGCTGGTCAATCCACGATGAAGCGCCGCTACCAGTGGCGACGCATTATTTCGGGCTCTTCCAAGTGCCGGCTCTGCTTGGTTTGAACCAGGCCGCGATCGAGGTGCGCGAAGCTGCCGCCGAGAGTGCCTTCACGGTGCACTATCTTCTGGCTTACTCGGCGATCGGGCTGGCGGTGCTCCATGTGTTGGCGGCGCTAAAGCATCACGTCTTCGACAAGGACGAAGTGCTCGCGCACATGATCCCTGGCTTGCGCGCGCCGTTCGAGAAAGTGCCGCCGCCGAAGAACCCGGCACGGCTGGCTGTGCTTGGCGCCGGGCTGGCGATTATTTTGGTCGGACTCTCGGCCGCGAGCTTTGCGCTGCTGAGCGGTGGTTCGGCCGCGACCTCGCCGCAGGCAAACTCCTCGTTCGAGGTCGTTGAGGGTCAGACGGCCCCGACAGCGCCGGTGACGACACCTGAAGCGCCGGTCACGCCACCAGCGGCGGCAGGCCAAGCCTCCGCCTGGCGCGTTGACGCCGCGCGCAGCTCGATTGGCTTTGCATTTGCGATGGATGAGGGATCGGGCAACAGCTCGCGCATCGAAGGCCGCTTTGCGCGCTGGCATGCCGATATCCGCTTCGATCCGAACAATCTGGAAAACTCGGCTGTCGCGGTGACGATCGAAACCGGCTCGGCCAGCGACGGCATCGCCTCACACGATGCTTACATGCGCGACGCTGGCTGGTTCGATACTGACGCGCACCCCACCGCCAGCTTCCGCGCCACCGACTTTCGCCGCCGCGGCGACGGCTACGAGGCACGCGGCGCACTCACCATCAAAGACCGCGAACGCAACGTGACGCTGCCCTTCACGCTCATCATTGACGGCGATACAGCCGTGATGAACGGCACGGTGGCGATCGACCGCGAAGACTTTGACCTCGGTAAGGACGTTGAAGGCGGCGACATGATCTCGCGCACTGTCGATGTCACCATCCGCGTCCAGGCAACGCGCGCGCCATGAGCGTAGCGCGGGGAGCCGAAGTTCTGCGCGCGGGCGGGCTGGTGGTTTTCCCGACCGAGACTGTCTATGGCGTCGGCGCGGACGCGACCAACCCGCATGCGGTGGCGCGTATCTTCGCCGCCAAGGGCCGTCCGCAATTCAATCCGTTGATCAGCCACGTGCTGGACCTCGCTGACGCGGAGCGGCACGGCGAGCTGCATCCGGTCGCGCGAGCTTTGGCGGAAAAATTCTGGCCGGGACCACTGACGATCGTCGTGCCGCGCCGGAGCGATAGCCCGGTGGCTGAGCTTGCCTGCGCTGGCCTGGCGACCATTGCGCTGCGTTCGCCGTCACATCCGCTGGCGCGTGAACTGCTGGCGGCGTTCGGCGGGCCGGTTGTGGCGCCGAGCGCTAATCTTTCGGGGCATGTGAGTGCCACCACCGCCGCGCATGCGGCTGCCGACCTCGCCGATGCGGTTGATCTCATTCTCGACGGCGGGTCATCCGAGGTGGGGCTCGAGTCCACCATCATCGCCATCGATGCCGACGGGCGCGCCACCTTGCTGCGTCCAGGCGCCATTGGCCGCGCGGCGCTAGACGCGATCACGGGCGGGCTCGCGGCGCCGGCCTCTGGCGCCATCGCCGCACCCGGCATGATGGAGGGCCACTACGCGCCGCGTGCGCGCATCATCCTTGATGCCGCGACGCCGCCGGCCGGCGCCGCCTATCTCGCGTTCGGAAGCGCAGCGCCGTCTGGGGGCCTCACTCTCTCAGCCAACGGCGATCTCACCGAGGCGGCGGCCAACCTCTACGCGCATTTGCGCGCACTCGACGCCACCGGGGTCGAGATCATTGCCGTCGCGCCCATTCCGGGCGGCGGACTGGCCGAAGCTATACGCGACCGCCTCGCCCGAGCCGCCGCTCCGCGATAGGTTCGGCGCTATGTCCGACCTTGCAAACCAGATCGCCGCCCGTATCGGGGTCAAGAATGTCGTCAGCGACGCTGACCAGCTGACGCCGTACCTCAATGAATGGCGTGGCAGATATAGTGGCAGGACGCCCTTTGCCGCTTTTCCAGCCACAACAGATGAGGTGGCCGACGTGGTGAAGCTTTGCGCCGCTGCGGGCGCGAAGATCACCACACAAGGCGGCAATACCGGGCTTGTCGGCGGTCAAATTCCGGACGGCGAGGTCCTGGTCTCGCTCAAGCGCTTGAACCGCATCCGCGAGATCGATGCCGACAACGACTCACTCACAGCAGAGGCCGGCGTCGTGCTCGCCAACGTGCAGCGCGCGGCCGCCGAATCGAATCGGTTGTTCCCGCTCAGCCTCGCTGCAGAGCACAGCGCCACCATCGGCGGACTCATTTCAACGAACGCTGGCGGCGTGCATGTGTTGCGATACGGCATGATGCGCGACCTCGTGCTCGGCATCGAAGCGGTGCTGCCTGATGGCCGCGTCTTCTCCGGGCTCAAGGGTCTGCGGAAGGACAACACCGGCTACGACCTGAAGCAGCTTTTCATCGGCGCCGAGGGCACGCTTGGCGTCGTCACCGCCGCCTGTCTGAAACTTTACCCACAGCCGGCGGCGCGTGAGGTGGCGCTGCTCGCGGTCCCGTCCGCGGCGCACGCGCTGGCTCTGCTCCACCGGATGAAGGCGGCGACCGGCGCCGTCTCGGCGTTCGAGGTGATGAACCGGCTGAGTGTCGAGGTCACAGTCAAGAACGTGCCGAGCGTGCGTGACCCGCTGCAGGGGGCCGGGGCTCTCGCAGTGCTCATCGAGTTTGAAGCCGCGCACGCTGAAGGGCTCCGAGAAGCGATCGAAACCGCGCTTGGCGCGGCGCTTGAGGCGGGCGAAGCGCAAACGGCTCTAATTGCAGAAAACTCAAGCCAGGCGCGGGATTTCTGGGCTTTGCGCGAGAGCATTTCAGCCGGTCACAAGCCCGAAGGCGCGCAAGTCAGCCACGATATTAGCGTGCCGGTTTCGAAGACGCCGGACTACCTGGCGAAGGCCAACGCGGCGGTGGACGCGCGATGCCCCGGCGTGCGCATCGTCGCCTTCGGTCACATGGGCGACGGCAACTTCCATTACACCGCGATGCAGCCGCTCGGCGCCGATCCGGCGTCGTTCCCCGGCGCTGCGCTGACCGAGATCGTCTATGAGGTCGCCACTTCGCTCGGCGGTTCGATCTCCGCCGAACACGGCATTGGAATCACACGCCGCAGCGACCTCGCACGCTTCAAAGATCGCGAATCGTTGGCGCTGATGCGTACGTTGAAGCACGCGATTGATCCGATGAACGTGATGAACCCGCGCACATTGTTTGAGTGATGCACGCATCGAAACGATGCGTGTCGAACATGATCATCGAGTGCGAATCACGCGCGTGTTGATGTTGCAGATTCAGCGCGCAGAATTTTTTCACTGGCGAATGTGCTTGCAACAGATTAATTCACGACGTACTGCGGCTGCGTTGCCGTAACTAATGAAGGAGCCAGGGCATGGCCAAGAAAGCAAAGAAAGCGACCAAGAAGGTCGCGAAGAAAGCGAAAGCCAAGAAGGCCGCTGTGAAGAAGACGACAGTGAAAAAGGCGAAGGCGCCGCGCAAGACTGCCAAGAAGAAGGCAGCAAAGAAGGCGAAGCGCCGGTAGGCCACGCCTGAGTGTCTCCACGGTTGAGACGCTCAACAGAGCTAAGGACGAATGTCCAAGGGAAGCGCGTCGCGAAAGCGGCGCGCTTCTTCGTTGTGGGCGCCCGCATCGCGCCACATTGTTCCAATTTTCCATTTTGTTTCAGGAATCTGCGCCGAGAGGCGCGTGCGCGTCGCGCAATGCGCCGTACTCACACGCTCTCACGCGGCTCAATGCGCGCCGCCGAAACAATTGCGGGACAAAGAGAGACAAAACCACGCGCATCGACGCCCCCGGCAGCATCGGACTAGATCAAACTCGGTCCGGAGGACGCATGAGCGACGCGCAAGACAGAAGACCAGTCCCCGCAGCGGGCGTTGTCTGCTTTCGCGGCGACGAGGTGCTGCTGATCCGCCGGGGTACGCCGCCGCGCGAGGGTGAGTGGTCACTTCCCGGCGGCCGCATCGAGTGGGGCGAACGCGCGGCGGACGCCGCATTGCGTGAGCTACGCGAAGAGACCGGCTGCGAGGGCGAGATCGTCGGGCTCGTCGATGTGGTCGATGGGCTGATCGGCGATCGCCACTACGTCTTGATCGACTACGCCGTCCGTTGGACCTCCGGCGAGCCGAAGGCCGGCGACGATGCCCGCGAGGCGCGGTTCGTGACGGCCGCCGAACTGCCGGTGCTCGGTCTATGGAGCGAGACGCTGCGTGTGATCGAGGCAGCGCGAGCGCTTATCCGCTGACGGCGCTCCCGGCCGCAGGCTCTTTGGGTTTGGGGTCCCGCAGCACGCCGGCGACGTCGTAGGCCATCTTCACCAGCGCCAGCACGAGGATACCGCCGACCGGTTGGTTCAGCAGCAGCAGGACAAAGCCGCCGAAGATAATAGTGACGTGCAGAACGATGATGCGCGGGTACGGCGCGCCCATAAGGTCGAGCACGGTGGTGCGCCGCACCTCTCCGCGCGTGATGAACAGAATGAACTGCACAAGCTGCCAGGCGACGATGGACGCAAAGCCGATCAGCAAATTGGTCTGCGCCGCAAAAAGCGCGCTCACCCCTGCGCCCAAGTCGAGAATGGTGTCGCCGTTCAGGTTGCCGCCGAACATCGCCATGACGAAGACGCCGTGACCGAAGCAAAACAGCCCATAATGAAAGGTGAAAAAGGCGCCGAGGAAGAGCGCCGCGAACCAATTCGCGCCGCCAGTGACGGCCGCGTTGGCCACCATGCTCATTAGAGTGCGAACGCCGACGACCAGGTTCTCGATCCAGTAGAGAACGATGAGCGCGAACGCGCTCCACCCCCAAAAGAGGACGCCGGCGACTGGAATAAGGTTAAGGGCGACGGCGGCGACGAGCGGCCAAGTCTTCGAACGATCAAAGGGAACTTTTGGTTCGCTCATGCGCTTGGTACCAGAGTTGCGGTTCGCCGCAGGGGCTTGTGTGCGCGCGAACCTAACCGATCTCCGATACAGAAGAGCAAGGAGTGTATCTTCATGGCTAAGGACAGAATGACCCGGGCCGCCGAGCTTGCTGAAGAAGCACGCGATCGCGCGGAAGAGGCCTACGAAGCGGCGCATGCCGCGATCGAGGACGGCCTCGACGATGCGCACCGCTATATGCGCCGTCAGTGGAAGGACCGGCCGCTCGCCGTCGCCGGGACCGCTTTGGGTGTTGGCCTGCTGGTGGGCCTGCTGCTGGCGAGCCGCCGGTAATGTTCGATCGCGCCATGGCGGCCGTTGTCGCGACTGCGGCCGCTGCGGCGGCGGTGGTGATGGTCGTCTTTGCGCTGGGCTTTGCCCTCTACGCGCTCATTGAACCAAACATCGGCCCGGCTGCGGCGGCGGCAATCGTCGCGCTCGCCGCTGCGCTTGTGGTCGCGATCTTTGCGCTCGTCACGGCACTGCGGAAGCGCAAGCACGAGCGTGAAGCCGCCATAGCGCAGGCTCAGTTGATGGACGATCTGCCCCTCAGCCTCGGCGATATCGCCCGCGACCGGCCTATGGTCGCGCTTGCAGTCACGGCGATAGGCGGCCTTTTAGCGGCCCGTCATCCGACTTTGGTGCGCGATGTCATCCACATCGTCGCCCGGTTCGGCCGCCAGTAATCCCACAACCTAGACGTTGCGTTAGGGCGCTGCGGCGCCCCCTCGCCTTTACACCGCCCGTTCGGGCGGCGAAGCTCCCGCGAAATATGCGGGAGTGAACATGCGGCTCATAGCGGCCGCCGCGATTGCGGCGATTGTCATCACAGGTACGGCGGAAGCAAAGACGTGGCGGATCCGGCCGGGCGCCGAGGCCGAACAACAATTGCAGACGGCGCTGATCGAAGCGCGGCCGGGCGATACGGTTCAACTCGGGCGCGGCCGCTTCGAGCTTTCGAGCGGCCTTTCGCTGGACGTGGACCGCGTCACCATTCGCGGCGATGGCCACGAGCGCTCTATTCTCTCTTTCAACAACCAGCGCCGCGGCGCCGAAGGCCTGCTCATCACCTCCGATGGGGTGACGCTGCGCGGCTTTGCCGTGGAGAACGCCCGCGGCGACGCGATCAAAGCGCGCGACTGCGACGGCATCACCATTCGCGAAGTCCGCGTCGAGTGGACACGCGGGCCGAACCCAGAAAACGGCGCCTACGGCCTCTACCCGGTGAACTGCGACAACGTGCTGATCGAGCGCTCGATTGCACGCGGCGCCTCGGACGCCGGCATCTATGTCGGCCAATCACGCAACATCATCGTGCGCGAGAACCTGGCAGAGTTGAACGTCGCCGGGATCGAGATCGAGAACAGCTACAACGCCGACGTGTTCGAGAATGTCGCAACCCGCAATACGGGTGGCATCCTGGTGTTCGACCTGCCGGGCTTGCCCCAGCAAGGCGGCCACTCGATCCGGGTGTTTGACAACGAGATCCGCGACAACAACACGCCGAACTTCGCACCGGCCGGCAATATCGTCGCCAGCGTGCCGACCGGCACTGGCGTGCTGATCATGGCCAATTCCAATGTCCACGTGTTCGACAACGAGATCGGCGACAACGGCACGATCAATGTGCTGATCAGCGCCTATCGCGAGACCTTCCAGGACGCGAACTACAACCCACTCGCGCGCGACATCGTCATTCGCGACAACACGTTCGGCAATACGGGCTACGCGCCGGCCGGCGATCTCGCGGCGCTGAGCCAACTCGGGGTACCGATCCCGGATGTGCTGTGGGATGGTGCGACGGTGTTCTCGCGCGGCGGCACGCCGCGGACGGAGCAAGTCCGCATCGTCGTCAACGACAACACATCGACCCGTACCGGCGCGGGCAGCTTCCTCTCGCTCGGCATGGCTGTCGCCGGCTCGCCGATCACGGAAGCTGCACCGAGCCCGACACCGCCGCCCTTGGTGGAGATCGCCGAGCCGGAGCGCGTGCGGATTAGGGACTGAGCGATGAAGTTTGCTCAGTCCTTCTCCCCGCCCCCTTGTGGGGCGGGGACGGGGGTGGGGGTGACGGCCGCGCATCGGCACAGCCTCGCGCATACACCCCCCACCCCAACCCTCCCCCACAAGGGGGGAGGGAGAGAGATGTTGTGAAGCGCGCTCTCATCTTGTTTGCGGCGGTCACGCTGCTGATCACCGGCGCGACGGCGCAACCTGCGCCTGCCGTCAACGCTGCGGCGATCAGCGCGGAGCGGCCGCCGGAATTGCTCTCGGCCTATCGTTTCTTCCGCGATGCGGGCGCGCGGGCGCCGAATGAGCGGGTGACGCCCTACGATCTCAACACGGCGCTCTATTCCGATGGGGCGCTGAAGTTTCGCTACGTCTATGTGCCACCGGGAACGCAGGCGCAGTATCGCGATGAGGGCGTGTTGGAGTTTCCGGTTGGCACGGTGCTGATCAAGACGTTCGCGTTTGCCGCTGACATGCGGCGACCGTCGGAGAACGTGCGCTTCCTGGAGACGCGGCTGCTGATCCGGCGTGCCGACGGCTGGGTGGCGTATCCTTATGTTTGGAACGAGGCGCAAACCGAAGCGCGGCTATCGCCGATCGGGGCCAACGTGCCGGTGAGCTTCACCAATGAGCAAGGCCAAGCGATCGCGCTCGATTGGGCCGTGCCGAACCGCAATCAGTGCAAGGCGTGTCATGATCTCGGCGGTGAGCTGACGCCGATCGGGCCGAGCGCGCGGAATTTGAATCGCAGCAGCGACAGCGAGGCCTTCTCGCCATGGAGCGGCGACGACGACGGAGCGCTGATCCCGCGTTCAGATCCGATCTCGATCAACCAAATTGATGCATGGGCTCACAACGGCGTCCTCGCGGGCGCGCCTCGGGGCAGAGATGCGCCTAGCGTGCCCGCCGCTTTCGAGGTCAACAGCGGCTCACTCGAACTCCGCGCCCGCGCCTATCTCGATGTGAATTGCGCGCATTGCCATAACCCGCACGGCCCGGCGCATACGTCGGGACTGGATCTGCGCTGGAGTCAGCATGAGCCAATCGCTTGGGGCGTGAACAAGCGGCCGGTCGCGGCTGGACGCGGTTCGGCTGGCTTTGAGTTTGCGATTGATCCGGGCCATCCGGAGCGCTCGATCCTGCTCCATCGTCTGCGTTCGACCGATCCCGGTGTGATGATGCCTGAGATTGGCCGCCAATTGGTCGATGAGCGCGGCGCGGCGCTGATCGAGGAATGGATCGCCCGCATGGACGCCGAAGGCCGCGTGCCGGAGTGAGCGCAACCGATGACACGTTGCTGGCCGAGCTTATCGAACTCGCGAAGCACCATAGTGAATCCGACAAAGTAAGCGCCGACACCCGCCTGTATGCCGATCTCGGGCTGACCGGCGATGACGCAGGCAACTTTATGACGGCGTTTGCGGCTAAGTACGAAGTCGATATGAGCGCGTTCGTGTGGCTTCGCTACTTCGATAACGAAGGCTGGGACCTGATGGGACCCGCAATAGCGCTGGCGGCTTGCATTATCAGCCCGTCATTCGCCGTTCGTTGGCATGCGGCGCATGACGCAGAGCGTGAAATCACGATCGCGCATTTGGCGGACGTAGCGCGCACCAAAGTATGGCGCGAGCCGGAGCAAGCATTCAGGCGAACAAAGGCGCCGCTTGTTCAGATACTAGTTTTTTCGGTGCTCTCGGTTTTTTTAGCGGCGTTCTTTTTGCTGGGAAGCCTGGCGGTCCTCCACGCTTTTCTCGGCGGCCAGCTCGGCAACAAGAACCTGCTGGCTCTTCTCGGCGTCATCGCCACAGGCTTGGTGTTTCCGGGTCTCGCCTTCGCCAGCTGGCGCCAAATTCAGCGCAAGCTGGCGTCGGCGTAGATTTACTGGTGCAGCCAGCTCGTGTTGACCATCCCGACAGCGATCGCGGCGTGGAATGCGAGCGCCATGAGCACCAGGGACGCAGCCATGAAGATCAGCCAGCGGATCATGATGACGTTCGCCGTCGCCTGCACGAGCGAGTGGACGACGCGGAGCACGACATAAAGCCAAGCGAGGCCGATATTGATCGGGTGATCGCCTTGGCCCAGAAGCTGAAGCGAGAACGCCAGCGCATAAAACAGCGTCGGCTGCTCCATCAGGTGATTGTAGTTGTTGGCGACGTTGGCGCTCGGCAGCGCCTCCATCTGAGACTTTGTCGCCTCACCCGGCTTCACTTTCGCCTTCGACATGGCCGGGATACGCGTCGCGTAAAGCCAGATCAGCATGATGAGCGACCAGATCACCAGCGCAACGACCGGCGCAATCATTCCGTGTTCGTACATATTTTCCTCCCCTTGGCGCGATCATCCGCCCGGTTCCCACGCGCTGCAACCCTCCCCTGACAAGAGCGGGCTTGGCGCGCGCCGCGCACGCCCCTAGTTTCGCGCCGCATTTACGAGGGGACAGAATGAGCCAGGACGAACAACCGAGACACCGCACCAACTTCTTGGAGGCGATTATCGAGTGGCTCATTTATACGAGCCGCTGGTTGATGGCGCCGGTCTATCTCGGCCTGATCGTGGCGCTCGGCATTCTGATCATCACGTTCTTCCGCGAACTTTATCTGCAAGTCCCGCAAGTGCTGACGATGGATGAGACGGACATCATCCTGCTCGTGCTGACGTTGGTGGATCTTTCGCTCGCGGGCAATCTGGTGCTGATCATCCTGTTCTCGGGCTACGAGAACTTCGTCTCGAAGATGGAGATGGCGCACAAGGATCGTGACCGGCCGGAATGGATGGGCACGATCGACTTCAGCGGCCTCAAGATCAAGCTGATCGCCTCGATCGTCGCGATCAGCGGCATTCACTTGCTGAAGATTTTCATGAATCTCTCCAACTACACCGAGACGCAGCTGAAGTGGTACACGATCATCCACGTCGTCTTCATTTTCTCCGGCGTCTGCATCGCCGGCATGGATTGGTTGGAAGAAAAAGCGCACGAAACGCACGCGCGCTATAAGGGCAAGCACTAGCGCCGAGGGGCCGCTATTCGCTGCGAGCGGTCACTCGTCTGGTTCAGTTTTCGTCGCTTGCTGGCCGATATCGTCATAGGCCACGGCGAAGTCCACGTTCCAGCCCGCGCTGGTTTCGCCGATCCTCTCGCAAACGTAGATGGCTTCAGCGAGCGTCTCTACATCGAGCCAACACGTTGGGCGCTCGTCAAAGTCCGTGTGATACGCGCAGACGCGAAACTTGCCGCTCGGCGCCATAATCGGCCCGGATGGCGTGCGATCAAATGTAATGCCCGCCTTTTCAATCAGAGGATCGCTCACCCAGCCTTGCCAGCGGTCACTATAAACGCTGGGCGGTCCAAGGCGTGAAGTCTGGGGCGGTTCGCGCATTGGCTATTGCTAGCCATTATAGCGGGAACGCCAAGAAGTGATTTGCGGCCCAACGGCAGGTCCGCTCCGCTCCATTCATTCATCATGCTGTGCACGAGGAGACCGGACCTCGCCGATAGTCGCCGTTGCTCTCAGAGGAAAACGAAGAGGCTCCGCGAAATCTTCGCGGAGCCTCAGATCATTATGCCTTTGTGCGAGTTCAGTTGAGATTTATCCGCGCTCCGAATGCGAAATTGTGGCCGTTGTGTTCCCACTCGCCACCGTCGCCAGAAGCGTCTTCGAACAAACCCTGGTAGCGATATTCACCGAACAGGCTCCATCGATCGCCGAGCGGCACACGTACGCCGCCGATCAATTGATACGCGGCCTGCGCATCGCCTTCGTATTCGTAGCTGACATTTTCGTAAGTCACCCAAGCGAGGCCGAGGCCGCCGCCCACATAAGGCGTCACACCGCCGAGCGTAAAATTGCGTGTGGCGTTTGCCATAAGGCGGTACTCATGCGTGTTGTTGGGGTTGCAACACGAATATTCCATTTCATCGTAGGAGAACTCGGCCTCAACATCCCAATCGGTCCACATCGTCTTGCCAACAGAGGCCGCGACGTTCCAGCCGTCGTCCATGTCATACTCAGACCCGTTCCAGTCGAGAGAGTCCTGCGTTGTGACGCCAGCGCTGCCCTCGATTTAGGTCTGCGCGTAAACCGGCGCGAACGCCGCACCGGCCACGGCCGCGACCAAGCTCACGATTCCAGTTAGCTTCTTCATTGTTGTCTCCCCAAAAAAAAATACAATCAGATCGCACCCACGGCACGGTAGCACCGAAACCTGAGCAGACGACTCCAATCCAAGATTTGGGCGTTGTTTCGTTTCGCATGTCGCATCTAGGACGCACCGCAATCGCGATGATCGACTCGGTATGATCACGATGGCCCCGCGACCGTCCGCTCCGGGCCGAGGCTGTGTAAAAACGGCGAAGCAGTTCAAGCTTTCTGCTGTGACGCGGGAGGCTTGCGATGAAGCGGTTCGTGGAAGGCGTGGGACGCGATCAGGGCGGGCTGTTTCCGGCGCATCTTGGG
>Ga0163153_10003453_pt1 | contig 21164 bp, 23 predicted proteins | sample OliLakLV19MP6IB1_FD_148629 | JGI IMG/M metagenome (GOLD analysis project Ga0163153, IMG submission 148629) | Freshwater microbial mat bacterial communities from Lake Vanda, McMurdo Dry Valleys, Antarctica - Oligotrophic Lake LV.19.MP6.IB-1 | ecosystem: Environmental > Aquatic > Freshwater >...
GCGCCACGAAGCTCGGCCGCCAGCTGATCGGAAACCCCGATGGAATGTGGGCGCGCTTCGTCGAGCGAGCACTCGTTCTGCCGGCCTTCGACCGCTGCGTCGCCGAAACGTGGCTCGCGGCCGAACTCGTCGACGGCCCGCTCACCTACCCCCAACGCGCCACGCCCACTCAACTCGCATGCCCGAAGAGCACTGCCGGGAGCTACCCCGCGGTCGTCAGAGAATCAGGCCCCCAACACTCGGTCCCCAAAGTCGCCAGGGGTCCAGCGCGAAGGTTCCCCCTGAGGGCGGACGACTGGGTCCCGCGTGCGCGAGCCTGGTGCCCAATGGAGCCCCACAGCGACGAAGTCCGCGGCGAGCTGGAGCGCGTTGCGACGTGGCTCCTGGACCGCGACTTGGATGGACAACGCACCGCAGCGGTTCTGAGGGAGTCCATCGACCAGGTTCTCGACGGACCGCGCACCGGACGCTTCCGTTACGAGGACCTACGCAAGACCGAGAAGACCCATGTCGGCACCATCGTCGAGATCAATCTCGGCAAGGAGTTCGACCTAGCCGACGGCGACACGACCGACTACCGCATTGCCGGCATCGAGGTCGACTGCAAATACTCGATGCGGCTCGGAGGATGGGAATTGCCGCTCGAGTCACTTGGTCACATCGTTCTTCTTCTTTGGGCCGACGATGCGCAGGGTTGTTGGTCAGCCGGACTTTGGCGCGTCGACGAGGCGCATCTCAGCGGCCAAGGCAATCGCGATCGCAAACGCAAGATGTCGCGCGCCGGGCAGGACCAGATCCGGTGGCTGTGGCAGCGATGGCCGTTGGAGGAGAACTTGCTCCTTCATCTCCCCGCCGAGGAGCTTGAGGCGATCTTTCGTCATGGCGGAGGGCAACAACGAATCAATGAACTGTTTCGTCTCGTGCAGGGTCGAATCGTGCGTCGTGAGGTGGTGCTGACCGTCGCTCGCCAGAAGGACGGGCCCAAACGCGCGCGCGATGCTCGGCTACCGCGACACCTCGGCCGCGAGGGAATCATTGTTCTTGGCCACGACGCCGCGGAGGTCGCCGTCGCAGAACATCTAGGTCTGGCAACTCCGATTAAGGGCGAGTGGATTGCGGTGAGAGTGACGCCGGTCGACGAGACTTCAACTCGACGGAAGTTCAAGGCTGACGGCGGATGGTGGGCGACGGCTGAGGACGATGAAGAATCACCTGCTGCACCCACGATTCTGCGCCCCCGAAGTCTCGAGTAGCTCCGGTGCCTGAGCCGATAGATGAAGCGAAGCGTCGCTCGATGCAACGGCAGCGCGAGGCCGATACTCATCCCGAAGTCGCGCTACGACGCGAACTCCTTCGTCGTGGCCTGAGATATCGCGTGCAACGGCGAGCGCTTCCGACGTTGCGCCGGAAGCTCGACGTTGTGTTTCCATCGGAACGCGTCGCGGTCGAGGTTCGCGGATGCTTCTGGCACGCGTGTCCGAAGCATGCGACGTGGCCCCACCACAACGCGGCTTGGTGGAAAGCGAAACTCGAACGCAACGTCGAACGTGATGCGGAAACGGAGAAGGCGCTGCGAATCGCAGGATGGAAACTGATCGTCGTATGGGAGCACGACTCACCCACGCGAGCGTCCGCTCAGATTGAAAAGATCGTGCGCGCGAGAAGGCGTGAACGAACCTCTATCTGAGGCGGGAACGCACGGCCTTCGCGATCGTCGCCGCAAGTGTTACCGGGACCGCATTACCGATCTGCTTTGCGATTTCGATCTTCGTTCCGCACCAGAGATAATCCTTCGGGAACGTTTGTAGAAGCGCAGCCTCGTAGTGCGTGATCGGCCGGTTCACGCGCTTGGTCACGCGCTTCGGATCCCACTGCGGATGGAGGTACTGACCCTTCTCGGGTTTGAAGAACTCGGTGCGGATCGTCAGTGACGGAGCGTCCCAGCGCATGCGTCCCATGACATCCGTTGTGCCAGTCGGCTTGTTGGCCCAGCACGGTGGCAACAAGTGATCAGGAAGATCGAAGCGACCACCACCAGGCGGAACGCAGTCGTAGCGCTCCAAGGAAGTCGCCTGCGGGTTGCGACCGATGTGCAACTCCGGGCTCTTGAAGATGCCGGCGATCGCGCGCCCGTCGAACATCGTGACCTTGCTCGCCGGTAGATCTGTTGTCGCAGGCTTCTCCGGTAACCCGCTGATCGCGTCGCGGACGGTTCTCCACGGTGCTCGACCCTCGGCGCCTGTTTTGCTGTGAGTTGGTTTTGGCAGCGATACCGGTCCGACGCGCGACGCGATCAAGATCATTCTCGGGCGCCGTTGCGGCACGCCGTAGTCGGCGGCGTTGACCACGGCCCAATCGAAGTGCTTCCAGCGTTTCAACTCGCCGCCTTGCAGCGCACCCGTCAGGAGCGCGAACTCGGCGCTCTTCGAGAAGCGTTCGACATTCTCAAGAACGAAGACTTGCGGATTGGCGGCTAGGACTACGCGGACGTACTCCTTCCAGAGCTTGTTCCGCGGATCGTGGACGTCCTTGCTGCCGAGGTTGGAGAAGCCCTGGCACGGAGGGCCGCCGATGACGACGTCGGCCTTCGGGATTGCCTTGTTGGCGACGTCGGCGATGTCGGACCAGTGGATGTGGTCGGCGTCGTAGTTCGCCGCGTAGGTTGCCGCAGCCGGCAGATCCCACTCGACTGCCATCACCGGGAGAAAGCCGGCTTCGACGAAGCCCGCGGTCATGCCGCCGCATCCTGCGAAGAGGTCAACGACGGTCGGCACGCGGCGTGATTCTACGGGGTTTGCTCGTTCGCGTTCGTGATGCGCGGGCTGCCAGTCGAGGGGGAGTTCGGGTCGTTGACTGCGTTCGGAGCGTTGGTTCGTCGCCATCTCACACCTCTCGGGGGGATACGAACATATGTTCGGTCCTGGGTGAGATGCAAGTGGTTTCTCCGGCAGCTGCGAAGACCTCGGCAGCGACGGCGGCGGCCGCCGCGGCCCGCATGCCGGGCAGCACGTGTGCATACCGCTGGAGAGTGAAGGCGGGCGATTCGTGGCCGAGGCGCTCGCTGATGACCTTCACGGGGACGCCGGCGCGCAAAGCGATCGTCGCGTGCGTGTGGCGAAGGTCGTGCAGTCGGATGCGCGGGAGGCCACTGCGCCGGACCTCCTGCTCGAACACCTTACTCATGCGATCGGGGTGGATTGCCACGCCACCTTCGGCCGTGAACACCAGCTCGACCCGCGCCCGGTTCGATCCGTGTTCTAGTTCGGAGCACTCCTTACCGATCGGTGCTCGGGGCTTTGGATGTCCTTTTGCTCGGGACGTTATTCGTCCCCGACCAGCAGTTCGACTGGTGCGCCGTCCGGATACTGCACGACCATGTGGAGTTCGCCGCCGGTTGCCTGCACGAACCGCTTCAAGGTCGAGAGCAACATGTCGCTGCGGTACTCAAGCCTCGATACTTCTGACTGATCCATCTCGAGCAGTTCGCCGACGGTTGCCTGTGTCAGGGCGCGCGCCTCTCGAAGCTTGCGTAGCGTTGCCTGACGCGCGTTGATCTCGCCGAGCACCGCGTCGTAGCGCGCCTTGGCTCGCGGCTTGACCTCGAGCAGCTCCTTGAATCGCTCGTGCGCGCCCTCGGCTCGCTTCCAGTCCGCGTTCGTCAGCTTCGACTCGGCGGCCTTCGCCTTGTCGGTGGGAATGGTGCGCTTGTTCACCGGTCGCCTCGCTTCACGATGGGTGTCAGTTCGGGGTGTTGTCGGCAGTACTGAGCGAGCCGGATCTCGGCCTCGGCGATGTGGGGCGGGTTCCAAAGGCTGCCAAGCGTGGTCTTGTCGCCGCCGACGAGAACGACCGCCACATCGCCGCCGCCGCCGCTGCGGCAGTAGCCATAGATGATCCGCAGCACCGGCGGATCCATCGCATAACGGCGTGCTCTGGGTAGCGGGTGTCTCCGGAGGGCATGGAGATCGGAGCGCGCGGTGACGATCGGAATGTGATTCCTCGCGCGTGTCGTCGTTGAGGTCTCGTCCGTGCTGCTCCAACGCGGTCAGTAGTGCCATCACCTCTCCGAAGACTTCCTGGTCGGCCTCCGCCAGCTCCTCGAGCCATCGCTCGAACAACGGGTGGTATCGGATCTCCACGGATGCATTTCAGCACATATGTGGTGAACCGCATGGCGGGGGGTTGACCCGTGCTAAGGCGTTCCCGTCGGCCCTGTGAGCGACCAGATCCTCTCCTTCGAGCGGCGGAAACCCGGCGTGGCGCGCGTCGCCGGCGCTCGGGCGCGAACTCCCGACACCACCCCCCGACGCGCCGACACCGTTCTCCCTCGCCGACCCGGATCGCGCGAGCGGAATCCTGACCGCCGCCGGCTACGACCACATCGACTTCGAAGCGGTCGACGAGCCCATCGAGTTCGGCTCCGACGCCGACGACGCGTTCGCGTTCATGCAGACGCTCGGCATCGTCCAAGGGCTGACGCACGACCTCGACGACGGCGGTCGCGCGGAAGTGCTCGCCGCGCTGCGTAAGACCATCGATGCCCACGAACAGGCCGACGGTGTGCTGTTCGGATCCGCTGCGTGGCTGATTACGGCGCGGCGGACATAACGAAGAGCGTTCAGTTGTCGAGAATCGTTCCGGTTCCCGTGGCGCGCGCCACGGTGACGCCCGCGGGGTTGACGCCGGTCAGCGTGATCGTGAACGTCTTGTCGACGTCGACGTCGATGTCGGCCGCCGACCAGATCGGCACCGACACGTTCTTGCGCCACGTGCTTCGATTGAACTTCAACGTCCCCGAGAGCGGTCCGCCGAAGTCGCCGCCACCGGAAGCACTCGAACTGTGGGTCGCGGTGCCGGGTGTGATCGTGTACGTGACCGTGAACACCGCCGGTGCGATTTCGGAGAGCGTGACCGGTACCACCAGGTTCTGCTGACCGCTCGAGGCGGGCACGATGGCGGCGTCACCCACGCCGATAGTTGCGCCTCCCGCTCCGCCGTCGTCGTTCAACGCGGTGGCGGACCCGACCGCGCGCCCCAAGCTGTAACCGCCGGTCGGGTTCGACAGCGTGATCGCGAACGTCTCGTCGGGTTCGGGTGCGGTGTCGCCGAAGACCGACACCATGACCGTCTTGGATGCCGAACCCTTCGGGAAGCGCAGCGTTCCGGTCATGGTCCTGAAGTCGACCCCCGGCTTCTTGCTCGGTCCGCCCGTGGCCGTGCCGCTCGTGACTGCGTAGCGCACCGTCACCGGCGCGTCAGCCGGTTCCGAGAGCGTGACCGCAAAGGTCATCTTCCGTATCCCGGTGTTCCCTTCGAGCATCGACTGATCGCCGGCAGAGACGGTCGCCGGCCCACCGGGAACCGGCACGAGTTTCGAAATCGTTCCGTCGAGCGCGCCGACGTACAACTCCCCGCTGTGGTCTTCACCGAACGTGGTGGGCGAACTGAACGTCTGCGGGAAGTCGCGCTGTGCGCCGTCGGCCCACGCCGCGATATTCGACGCGCACAGGTCCGTGTACACGTACGCGCCGTCGAGGTTCGCGATCGCGGAGCCGCGGTACACGTGACCGCCGATGACCGCGCAGTAGCCGTCGTCGTGGGACAGTTCGAAGATGGGGTTCTTGCCGTTGGGCGGTTGCGCGCCGCCGTTGTAGGGATGGAATCCTTCGCGCAGGTTCCAACCCCAGTTCGAACCCTTCTCACCCGCGGCCGCGAGGTCGACCTCTTCGTACTCGCCCTGACCGACATCGGCGATCAACATCTCGCCGGTCAGGCGGTCGAACGAGAACTTCCACGGGTTGCGCAACCCGTACATCCAGATCTCGCCCCGCCGGTTCGCCTGGCCGACGAACGGGTTGTCGGCCGGGATCGTGTACGGCAACGTCGCCGACGGCGCCGGGTCGATGCGCAAGATCTTCCCGAGCAACTCGTTGAGGTCTTGGCCGTTCTGGTCGGGGTCGCCGCCGCCGCCGCCATCTCCGGTGGCGATGTAGAGCATGCCGTCGGGGCCGGTGACGATCTGGCCGCCGTTGTGGTTGCCGCGCGCGCTGTGCTCGATGCGCAGCAGTTCACGACGCGACGACACAGTCGCGACGTCGCCCGCCATCGTGTACTCGGCAACAGTGATGTCGCCACCGGACTCGGTGTAGTCGACGTACAACTTCGTGCCGTCGGGTGAGAACGTGAGCCCGAGGAGACCGCGTTCGCTGCCGGACCCAACCGTCAGCGCGAGTACGGCAGTAGGCGACACAACGCCAGTCGTGCTGACGATGCGGACCGTTCCCGGCTGCTCGGCGACATACAGGCGGTTGTCGCCGGCTCGGAATGCGATCGCGACCGGGTCCGACAAGCCGGACGCAAAGGGCGCGACGTCGAGCTGGACCGCGTCGAGGTCGGCCGCGGCGGCCGGTGAAGTGCCGACGGCGCCCGCGGCCAACCCCGCACAGGTGACGACACTCACGAACAACGCGCCCAACCGGTGCCGACCAACCTTGCGTTCCGTCACGGTCTCTCCTCCGTCGCGCGGTGCGCGCTGGGATTCGGTCTACCCGAGTTGGTGCCGATTTCGAACGAAACGCTCAACGACAATGAATCGCTTGTCGCGGAAATGTGCCGTTCGGCCCCCACGCTCTACGCGAAATGACCCCGCCATCGGGCCGATGCCCGACCTCTCGCTTTGCCGTGGTCAGCGACAGGAATGCGGCAAGATCTCTCCGCATGAGCAAGCACGCGCACGGGCACGGGCACGGGCACGGGCACATGGGCGAGGCCGACTGGGAACGCATGGCGGCGCTCACCGAACTCGAAGGCGAACTGCTCCTCGCGTATGTGACCGACACCGCGGCTTGGGTCACCGAGCTGCGGGGTGACGCGCCACCGGTTCGCCACATCGTCGACATCGGCAGTGGCCCTGGCGTCGGTACGTGCGAGCTCGCCCGAGTGTTTCCCGAAGCCGATGTGGTCGCGGTCGACGGTTCGCCGGCGATGCTCGAACGGGCGCGGCGGCGGGCCGTCGCTCAGGGCCTCGACGCCCGCGTCAGCACGCACCAAGCCGAGTTACCCAACGGGCTCGACGGACTCGGTCCCGCCGACCTGATCTGGGCGTCGATGTCGCTGCACCATGTCGGCGCCGAAGTCGCGGTCCTGCGCCTGCTTCGCGCCGTTCTCGGTCGCGACGGCGTCATCTCGGTGCAGTCGGCCGATCTTCCGTCGATGCTCACCGCGGCCGGGTTCGATGTCCTCGGTTCTCGCATCGCCCGCGTGCGCTTCGACCCGCCGGTGCCCGACGTGGCTCGGCAGGTCGCGCTCGGGCGCTTGCGCCGCACACGCGAAGAGCTCGGCGACGGCCTCGACGGCGACGACCTGCACACGCTCGACGTGCTCGTCGACCCCGACGACGCGCGGCGTGATGCACCGCGCCGACGTGGTCGTCGCTTCGTCGCGTCAGATCGTGATCGCCCGCCCGACCGGGGGGTGACGCTCAGTCGAGGACGACGACCGTGCGCCCGACCGTCTCGCGGTTCGCCATCGCTTCGATCGCGGTCGGGATGTCGTCGAAACCGATGACGGAGCCGACGACCGGCTTCACCTTCCCGGCCGCCACCAGCTCGACGACCTCGCCCATGATCTGTTCTCCGAGCGCGGCGGCGGGGAAGTTCCAGCCCATTGCCGTCTTGAGGAACTCCGACATGTCCGGCTGCGCGTAGGCGAGCATCACGCCGCAGAGCTTCAGGTTGCCGAGCATGATGCGGCGCGGCACCAGGAAGGGTTCGTCGGCCACGACCTTGTTCGACGCGAACCCCATCATTACGTAGCGCCCGTTGTACTTCGTGCACTTCATCGACGGTGCCCGCGGTCGCGAAGACCCGCGCGCCGGCATTCACTGCGAGTTGCACCGCGGTCGAACAGCCCGAGCCACGCGAGATGAAACGGGAAATACAACGCGGCCGCGCCCGGCAACGGGATCGAGTCGGGCATCGAACGTCGAGACGACCGGGCACACCGCGTATTCGGCGAATCCGCCGTTCGCGCCCTTCGGCATCGCGACGACGCGGCGTCCCTGCCACGTCTCGGCGCCGGCGCCGCACGCGTCGACGATGCCCATGACTTCCATGCCCGGGCTGAACGGCAGCTCGGGCCGGACCATCCATGGGCCCGGAGCAACCGACCTACAAGCTCGACGAAATACTCGCCGCCGACACGCTGCTCATCGGGCGCGTGGCGTACGAATCGTTCGCGGGCCCCGTGGCCCACGGTGGCGGTTCGTCCAGTCGCTACCGTGCTCGATGAATCTTCGCCCGTAGCGCAGTCGTATCGAGTGTGGACGCAATGACCGAACGCGAGCATCTCGAGGTGCAGATCCCGGAGCCCGGACCCGCGACGATGCGCGTGTTCGGGCATCTGCTGCTGAACACGCTCATCAGCGGCGTTACCAGCACGTTCCTGTGGTTTGCGCTGACGTTCTGGGTCTACATCGAAACCAAGTCGGTTGTCGCGACCGGCGTCATCGGTGGCGCCTTCAGCCTCTCGTCGGCGGTACTCGGCCCGTTCTTCGGTACGTACGTCGACCGACACCGCAAACACGCGGTGATGATGCTGGCGACGCTGACGTCGACAATTTCGTTCACGGTCGCGACCATCGTGTACGTCGCCATCGACACCGACGATCTCCTCCAGATGAGCGGACCGTGGTTCTGGTTGCTCATCGGCTTCACGTTGTTCGGTTCAGTTGCCGCGATGATGCGCAGCATCGCCCTCTCGACGTGCGTGACGCTGCTCGTTCCCGAATCCCGCCGCGACCGTGCCAACGGCATGGTGGGCACGATCACCGGTGTTTCGTTCGCGGTGACGTCGGTGTTCAGCGGTTTGATCATCGGGTTCTTCGGAATGGGATGGGCGTACACGGTCGCGTTGATCCTCACGGTCGTCGCTCTTGCCCACCTCGCGACGATCGCGATTCCGGAACCTGAGCCCGAGCCGATCGAAGTCAACGGCCGACAGAAGTACGTCGATGTACGCGGCGCCGTCGACGCGATCCGGGCCGTCCCGGGCCTGTTCCTCGTGATCGGCTTGGCCGCCTTCAACAACTTGCTCGGCGGCGTGTTCATGGCGTTGATGGACGCGTACGGGTTGTCACTCGTGTCGGTCCAAGAGTGGGGACTGATCTGGGGCGTGATCAGCCTCGCGTTCATCGGGGGCGGTCTCGCCGTCGCGCGCTTCGGGCTCGGTCCGAACCCGTTGCGCCTGATCGTCGTGGGCAACCTCGTCAACTGGACGGTGTGTTCGCTGTTCGCTGTGCGCTCGTCGATCGTGCTGCTCACGCTCGGGATGCTCATCTGGCTCGCACTGGTGCCGGTGATCGAAGCGGCCGAGCAAACCGTGCTGCAACGGTCGATCCCGTTCGAGCGTCAAGGTCGCGTGTTCGGGTTCGCGCAACTCGTCGAGAACGCGGCGTCGCCCCTCACTGCGTTCTTGATGGCGCCGATGGCCGAAGCGGTGTTCATTCCGTTCATGACCGACGGTCGTGGTGCCGAGTTGATCGGCGACTGGTACGGCACGGGAACGGATCGCGGCCTCGCGCTGATGTTCACGCTGGCCGGCATCTTCGGCATCGTCGTTTCGTTGTGCGCCCTCGCCTCGCGCCCTTACCGCCGCCTCTCCCGTGAACTCGTCGCAGCATCCAACTAGTGCCGCGTCCGTCAACGTTCACCCGGTTTCAGATTGCGTACGGCGGACGGCGGCGACGTGGAGCCCCTCCCGCCCCGTCGATCGGTGCGGCCTGCTCTCCTGGCAGAACAGCGCCAGAGCGGGCATTGTGTGCGGCCATGGACGAGAACTGGACAATCAACGACGCCGAGCGCGCCGCACGAACGCAAGGTGTCTGGGACGCGCTACTCGCCGGCGACTTCGTAACTGCGCTCGACTCGAATACTGACGATGTGATCTTCGAGAACGGTCCCGGCGCGGGCCCGTGGCGACGCACCGACGGCAAGGACAGCTTCGTCGACATGGCTATGAAGTTCATTCCGATCTTCGGTGAGTCGTGGAAGCAGGTCGGGACGTGTGTCTTCGCGAACGATCAGTTCGCGGTGACCCTCGTGGCGGAGACGGGCAAACACGAGAAGAGCGGCGACGTGTTCGACAACCGTGCGATCTACATCAATCGGTTCGACAAGGATGGCAAGACCGAGCGCGTGTGGACCGTGGACCTCGACAGCGAGGAAATGGACCGCTTCTGGCAGCGCAACCCCGTGGAAGGCGCATAGCTGCCGTTCCGCGCCGGGTTGCTGATCCGCGGTCCGCGCCAGAACGCGCGCTCATATGCACGCCTGGAGTCGCCGTCGTCGCGCCGAAGCCGGGCGAGACGACGCCGCACGCGCTGAGGTTCGTTACCGGACCGACGACCGTCCCGTCGTACCGGCAGCCGCAGAACGTCTACGTGGAGTTCCGCCAAGTCAAGCCGGGCCAGACGCCGCAGGGTGTCCTCATCACCCACTCCGCTCCGACTGCCTACGGGTACCACGGCCAGTTGTCGGAGGGCCGCAACCACTTCCTTACGCGCAACGGGCTCCTACTACGTCAAGCCCGGTAGCCGACTCCAATTCCCGCGCGACGACCAAACCGTCACGATCGAGGTGCAAAGCGTGACGAGCGACCGGGCCGTTGTGCAGGTCACGGTGACCTGAGCGCGGACGTGGGTCGGGAACCGGCATGCTGGTTGGGTGGGATACAGGGAATACCGGGCGCACCCCGCGTGGCAGAAGACGGGCAACCCGCGGTTCCCGATCGTCGCCCGTTTCGACAAGTCGTGGTGGGTGCTCCGCGCGAACGCGTTTCCTGATCACCCGATGTGGACGCTCTTCGTCGACGGGCAACGCCGCTTCGATGTCGACGATCCTCCGGCGGCGTGGGGATCGCTCGCCGAAGGAGATCTCCCGGCCGCCGACGAATCGACTGCGGTCGACGTCCTCCGGCCCGTGAAGAACTACGCCGCGTTCGGAAGTGAAGTCGGGCGCGCGTGCGCGAATCCCGCTTGCTGCAGTTGAGGCCTCGGACCTTGTCGAGAAGCTGCAACAGGTTGTGTGCCGCCAGTTCGACCTCCTTGTGGCGCCACTCCGCGGCGAAGTACTGGCAGGCGATCAGACCGCTGCGATGCACACGGCGCAAGTCGCCGTAGGGTCGGCGCCCGCTAGATCTTGCAGGCCGCGTAGAACAGGTCGCTCGCGGCCCGGTCGCCGGTGATGGCGACCGCATCGACCGGCTCGCGTCCCCACACGTACAACAACAAGTCGGAAGCCGAACCGCGCACCTCGGCGTCGGCGGATGCCTCGTTGCGTACGACGGTGACCGTCGTCGGCTCCAACCTGACGACCCAGCGGGCGGCGGCGTCGGTCGGTTCGAGCAGCAACGTCTGGCCGCTGCCACCGACCGGTGAACCACCCGACGCGGGGACGAAGACGTCGAACATCTCGTCGATGCCATCGACCGCGAGTTCAGGATCCACGACCGTGGCCGTGCCGGTTGCCGCGAGTTCGGCATCGATGAGATGCACCGCGGTCTCCTGGGTGATTCGGCGGTGGTACCTCGCACACTTACGCCGGTGGCAGCACGGCGTCCTTCACGGCGTTGGTGGAGTCGTCGGGGAGCGGCCGGATCACTTCTTCGGTGTCGCCCTCCGTGATGTTCGCGACGAACGGGCACTCGGTCGTGCTCGTCTCGACCGTGTTCGTCAGCACGACCTCGGCGGTCGTTACTTCGTAGACGGTCACCTCATAGGTGGTGTCGACGAGTTCGAGTGTGGTCGGCTCGTCGTCGTCCTCGAAGTCGCACATGATGCCGGTCGGTCGCTCCCGGAGCGGATCGAGGTCAAGGACATCGTGCTTCCGGGTAGCGGGTGGGGTTTCAGACGACTTCGACGGCCGGAGCCGCGAACTGGGCGTTGTAGAGCCGGGCGTAGGCGCCGTCGAGCGCGAGGAGCTCTTCGTGGTTCCCGTGCTCGACGATCTGGCCCGCTTCCATCACGAGGATCGTGTCTGCGTCGCGGATCGTGGACAGGCGGTGCGCGATCACGAAGCTGGTCCGGTTCGAGCGCAGTGCGGCCATCGCGTGCTGGATGAGTACCTCGGTACGCGTGTCGACCGAACTCGTCGCCTCGTCGAGGATCAGGATCGTCGGGTTGGCGAGGAACGCGCGGGCGATCGTCAGCAGCTGCTTCTCACCGGCGCTGACGGTGCCGCCCTCGTCGTCGATTTCGGTGTCGTACCCGTGCGGGAGCGAGTGGACGAACCGGTCGACGTACGTCGCCCGCGCCGCTTCGAGGATCTGTTCCTCGGTCGCGTCGAGGTTTCCGTACGCGATGTTCTCGCGGATCGTGCCACCGAACAGCCACGTGTCCTGGAGCACCATGCCCATGTTCGACCGGAGGTCGCGCCGCCGCATCTTGGAGATGTCGATGCCGTCCAGGGTGATGACGCCGTCGTCGATCTCGTAGAAACGCATGAGCAGGTTGACGAGTGTGGTCTTGCCCGCGCCCGTCGGCCCGACGATCGCGACGGTGTGGCCCGGTTCGACGACGAGTGAGAGGTCCTCGATCAGTGGGTTCGCCGGGTCGTACGAGAACCAGACGTTCTCGAACTCGACGCGGCCCTGCGGGTTGAGGTCTTCGAGCGGAGTGAGGTCGTCTTCGGACTCTTCTTCGGCGTCGAGGAGTTCGAACACCCGCTCGGCCGACGCGATGCCCGACTGCATCACGTTGATGAGCGATGCGAGTTGCGTCAGCGGCTGGGTGAACTGGCGGGAGTACTGGATGAACGCCTGGATGTCACCGATGGACAGTTGACCCGACGCCACCCGCAGACCACCGATCAGTGCGATGGCGACGTAGTTGAGGTTCCCGAGGAACATCATCGCCGGTTGGATGGCACCGGAGATGAACTGCGCGTGGTAGGCCGCGGTGAACAGCTCTTCGTTCTTGTCGTTGAATCGCGTTTCGATGTCGCGCTGACGCCCGAAGACCTTCACCAACGAGTGGCCGGTGAATGCTTCCTCGACCTGCGCGTTCAGCGTTCCCGTGTGACGCCACTGGTCGATGAACTTCGCCTTCGACCGGGTCGCGATCGCCTTGATCGTGAAGATCGAGATCGGAATGGTGATCAGCGCGACGACGGCGAGGATCGGCGAGATCACGAACATCATGATCGTGACGCCGATGATGCTGAGCGTCGACGTGAGCAGCTGGCTCAACGTCTGCTGAAGGGCTTGGGCGAGGTTGTCGATGTCGTTGGTGACGCGGCTCAGCATGTCGCCGCGCGGCTGGCGGTCGATGTAGCGCAGCGGCATCCGGTTGAGCTTGTCTTCGACGTCGGAGCGCAGATGGAACATGGCGCGCTGCACGACACCCGCGAGCAGCCACGTTTGCGCGAACGACAGCGCGGCAGAGGTGACGTAGAGCCCGAGCGCGATGAAGAGATAGCGGTGTAGCTCGGAGAAGTCGATGCCTTGCCCGCTCACCACGCCGTCGACGATGACGTTCGTCGCGTCGCCGAGTACTTGCGGTGCGAGGACGAGCAGCGTGACGCTGCCCACGGCGAGGAACAGCACGACCGCGACGCCTATGCCTTCGAGCCGCAACCGCGCCGCGAGTCGTCGGGTCGAGTTCTTGAAGTCCTTCGACCGGTCCATCGGGATGCCGGCCGAACCCCAGCGACCGCCGAAGCCGCCGCGCGCGTCCTCGCCCGCAGGGCGCTCGACCTTCTCTTCCTCGTTCTCGTTCTCGGGCTGGGTGCTCACGCTGCTTCCTCCGCGGTGAGCTGCGACTCGACGATCTCCGCGTACGTCGGGCAGGTTTCGAGCAACTCGTGGTGCGTACCGAGCCCGACTTGGCGCCCGTCTTCGATGACGAGGATCTGGTCGGCCTTCATGATGGTGGACACGCGCTGGGCGACGATCACGGTGACGGCGTCGGCGACGGTCGGCCCGATCGCGGCGCGCAGCCGGGCGTCGGTCGCGAGGTCGAGCGCGGAGAACGAGTCGTCGAACAGGTAGATGCCCGGGCCGCGCACGAGCGCACGCGCGATCGCGAGGCGTTGGCGTTGCCCGCCGGAAACGTTGGACCCGCCCTGGCTGATGGGCGCGTCGAGTCCGCCGGGCATCGCCGTGACGAAGTCCTTCGCCTGGGCTACGTCAAGCGCGTCCCATAGTTCGTCGTCGGTCGCATCGGGGTTCGCGTAGCGCAGGTTGCTCGCGACTGTGCCCGTGAAGAGATAGGGCTTCTGCGGTACGAGTCCGATGCGGCTCCACAACAACTCGGGTTCGATGTCGCGCACGTTGACGCCGTCGACGAGGACCTCGCCGCCGGTCGCGTCGTAGAGGCGGGGAATCAGGTTGAGCAGCGTCGTCTTGCCCGCGCCCGTGCTCCCGATGATCGCCGTGGTCTGGCCGGCGACCGCCGTGAAGGAGATGTCGCACAGGACGGGAAAGTCGGCGCCGGGATACGCGAACTCGACATTGCGGAGTTCGAGCGACGTCGGCCCCGAGAGTTGGGTGACACCGGCCTCGGGCGCGACGACCGACGACTGCGAGGACAGCACTTCCTGAATGCGTTCCGAGCTCACCGACGCCCGGGGTGCCATCACCGCGACGAACGTCGCCATCATGACCGACATCAGGATCTGGATGAGGTAGCTGAGGAACGCGATCAACTGACCGACCTGCATGTCGCCGTTGGCGATGCGATCGGCACCGAACCAGATCGCGGCGACGCTCGACAGGTTGAGGACGAGCATGACCGTCGGGAACATGAAGGCCATCAACCGCCCCGCGCGCAGCGAGGTGAGTGTGAGGTCGTCGTTGGCGTGCGCGAAGCGATCGGCCTCGTCGGGCTCGCGTACGAACGCCCGCACGACACGAACGCCCGTGATCTGCTCGCGCAGCACCTGGTTGATGCGGTCGATCCGCTCCTGCATGGCTTGGAACTGCGGGACCATGCGCATCATCACCAGGCCGACACAGATGATGAGCACGGGCACGCTGACGAGCAGCAGGAGTGACAGGGGCCCGTCTTCGCGAATCGCGAAGAACACGCCGCCGACGATCGTGATCGGGGCGCCCACCAGCATCGTGCACCCCATCATCACGAGTATCTGCACCTGGGTGACGTCGTTCGTGATGCGGGTTATCAGCGAGGGCGCACCGAACTGGGCAACGTCTTGGGCCGAGAAATCGGTGACCCGGTGAAAGAGCGCCTTGCGCACGTCGCGGCCGAACGCCATGGCCACGCGCGCGCCGAAGTACACGGCCGCGATCGCGAACACGACCTGCACGATCGTGACCAGCAGCATGACGCCGCCGACTTTCCAGATGTAGTCGGTGTCGCCGGTGGCGACGCCCTTGTCGATGATGTCGGCGTTCAACGCGGGCAGGTACAACGTGGCCATTGTCTGCACGAACGTGAGCGCGACGACGATCAGCAACTGGTTGCGGTACCGGCGGAGAAAGGTTCGCAGTAGCCGGATCAGCATCGGCCGCGTACTCCGTCGAGGACGAGCGACACGATCTCGGCCGAGGACAACGGTTCGTCGAGGATCAACGCCGGATGGGTTCCCGCGATGGTCAACCCCCGCAGCAGGTGCGCGGCTTCGAGCGGTTCTCGCCGGATCTGATCGCGATCCGCCTCGAACAGCGCCGCGAGCGCACGCAGGTCGGGGACGCGCGGCCGATCCGGGAGCCGAATCATCTCGACCGCCGTGCGCAGCTGGTGGATGTCGGAGAAGCGCCGGCGCAGGATGTCGACGGCCGCGACGAGCCGCGGTTCGAGTTCGAGCTGCGGGTCGATCGCGGCCAGCTCCGCGTCCACGGCCTTCATGTCGAAGGCCGACTCGACGACCGCAGCGATCAGGCTCTCCTTGTCGGGAAAGACCCGGAAGATCGTGCCCTCGGCGATGCCGGCGGCGTGTGCGATCTGACGGGTCGTGACCGCGGCGCCGTGGGCGAGGAGCAGCGGCAGCGTTGCGGCGATGATCTCGGCCCGGCGCTCCGACGGGGGCAGCGCCGCCGCCCGCACTCGCCCCGGCTCTTCGCGCGTCGGCGCGGGCGGGGCGGCGCTGGACTTGGTCGGCACCCTTTCAGACTATATGAGTGAGCACTCACTCACCCTATCGAGGGACCGGCCGGTCAGCCGATGACCTCGAAGGTGGTGGCCAGCGGAACACCGAGGCGGGCGCCGCCGGCCTCCGCGCCGGAGCGCAGGAACTCGGCCGGCTCGGCCATCGCGCCACCGAGGTGCTCGAGGTACACGCGGTGCGCCGCGAGGGAGCGGACACCGGCCTCGAAGGTGGCCGTGGTGTCGACTCCGTGCGTCGGTTGGGGACTCCCGCTGAACGCGACGAAGCGCACGCCGTCCCACGCGTCGCCGCGATCGGGGAAGACCCACGGATTGGCCGCGTCGCGCACCGCGTCGAGCAACGCGCGGCCGACGGCGCGGTGGTCGACGTGATTCCAGCTCGGTCCGCCCCACGAATCGCGGAAGTTGATCGACAAGACCACGTCGGGCCGGTGCCGGCGTACGGCCCCGGCCAGATCGGCGCGCAGCTCGAGGCCTTCGACGACCAGCCCGTCCGGGAGGCCGAGGAACTCGACCGTCTCGACGCCGACCGCGTTGCAACTCGCGATCTGCTCGGCGCGCCGGATCGGGCCGGTTTCCTCGGGTGTCATCGTCGAGATGCCCGCCTCGCCGTCGGTCACGAGCACGTAGCCGATCCACTTGCCCTGCGCGGTCCAGCGGGCGACGGCCGCGGCCGCGCCGTACTCCATGTCGTCCGGGTGCGCGACAACTGCGAGGGCGCGCTCCCAGTCTTCGGGGAAGGTCTGAAGGTCCGGCACGGTCGAATGTTACGGCGCTCGTAATCCCGGGCGCGATGCGACATGATGCGCCCGGCTGAGGAGGTCGTCATGAAGTTGAACGGTTCGCACGTGTACCCGGTCGCCGTCGACCGCGTGATCGCAATGCTGGCGGACAAGTCGGCGACCACCGAGAAGTACCAAGAGATGGGCCACCGCGATGTCGCGATCCTCGAGTTCGAGGCCGACGCCGACGTGCTGCGCATCAAGTCGACGCGGGTCGTCGAAGTCGACCTGCCCGGGTTCGCCAAGAAGGTGTTGAAGCCGACGAACACGATGGTGCAGACCGACGAGTGGCGCCGCCAGGACGACGGCTCGTGGGTCGGGACGTTCGGCGCCGAGGTGAAGGGTTCGCCGGTCAAGATCGAGGGCACGATGCTGCTCACGCCCGAAGGCGACGGCTGCCGCCACGAGGTCACGATCGACGTGCAGGTCAAGATCCCCATCGTCGGGGGCAAGATCGCCGACTGGGCCGGGAAGAACGATGTCCGCGCCACCCTCGACGCCGAGTTCGCCTTCAACGAACGCCGCCTGTCGCCGGCATGATTCCCGCGCCAACTGGCGTACCGAGACCCGACGGCGTCTGCCTCAGGTACGCCAGTTGCGGCGGTTCTTGACGGCGCCGGGTGCGAGCCGCAACGCGACCGCGTCGCTCTGCGGTGTACCCGTGATCGTGAGCACGTTGTTGGCGACCGACGCGCTGGTTGAAGGCAGGGCGGAAGCGGGGGTGATCGAAGCGACGCCGATGGCCAAGGTGGCCAAGGTGGCCACGCCGCCGGCAGAGGTGCGTCGCGGTTCGCGAAACCTTCCGGGAGCCCGAGCGGGAGCGGGTGGATATGACGTGAGCTACGCCGGTTCGACCTCGAGTTCCCAGTCCGCGGCTCGCATCGTGACGACGAAGTATCGGAAGAAGGCATGCTGACCGAGCAATCCCCACCCATAGGGCCAGTTCTCGCAGAAACCGACAGCCGCCTCCCAGCTGTGGTCTCCGAGCGTCAGCTGTATGTCGACGAACGAAGCGTGCACGACGTTGCCGCCGACACCGAGGGGGCGCGGCTCGGCGTGGTCGAGCGCGACGCCCGCCAGATCGGCTACCCATGCCGGGAGCAAGGTGTTCACGGAACCCGAGTCGACGAGGCAACGAATCGGTGCCTCGTCCATTCCCTCGACGACGATATCGAGGACCGGTCTCGCGACGGCGCCCGCGTCGCCCGGAAGCTCGGCGTACAGGCGTTTCATCGGGCCTGTGTCATCGCACCGCCGAGTTCGGCCTCGGACGTCGGAACTCGGAACACGGCGTCGGCCCGCTGGTCGCGTTTGCGTAACCACTCGACGACGCGCCGGGGATCATCCTCGGCGACAAGAACTTCGTCCCCTCGTTGCGCGATCCACTTGCCGGCGAACGGGGCCAGGAGCGCGGCCTCCGCGCCCCCTCGCGGCCCGCGCGAATGGTCAGTGGCGACGAGCGAAGGATTCGGCGTGCTCCGGCGGTGGACGCCGAACCCCAGCCGTCGCCAGACGCGCCGTGCTTGATGCGTCGTGAAGTCGGCGCGGTCGAGGCCCGTCACCGCCGAGAACAGCTGCTTCGGTGGGAAACGACGACCGCCGACGACGACGTAGTGCTCCTGGATCGGTTCCGGAGTCAGTGCGGCGGCGGTGCGCTCGACCGCGGCGGCTTCGAGGTCGAAGTCGTGGCCGCCCACCCGGGCGGCGATCCGCCCCGCGGCGGATGTTCTCTGCTCAGAGTTCTCTGGCACGTCTCTACTATAGGTTCTTTCCTACCGCACGGTGAACGCAACACCTGTAGAAGGTCTCTACGAAGCTCGGCGTTCTCGTCCAGCCACTCCGGTGTGGTCGGGGTGGTTGGTCACGCCGAGGAAACGCAGCGACTCTTGCAGCTCGCGCTCCCGTTCTTCGATGAGACGGTCGGGCGGTCGGGCAGAACCTCTCGAGACCACATGGAACCCGTGGACGCGGGCCGCCGCCTCGGCCCAAGCTGGTGCCTGGGACCTGGACCTGTCGCTGTTCGACGAAGTCGGCGACGCCCGGCGCGGCATGGCCCCGCCCGAACTCGGCGAGCTGCACTACCGCGCGCATCGCTACGGGATAAAGGTCTGGTTCGGAACCGAGGCGCCGCCGCGCGAGCACTACGAAGCGCAGGTTGTGGGCGCCAAAGAAGTCAAGCAGGCGAAGGTGCACGCGCTCGAGGTGGGCTTTCACAGCGAGTACCCGAAGTCGGTGGCTTCTTGGGTCGGGCCGACGTCTGGAGGCGGGTGTCGGAAACGTGGCCCGATCCCGATCTCAGTGAGCGCGAACTCGGCGAGGAACTCGCGGCCCGACTTCTCGATTACGTCACCGCGATCGCACCCGTGCGCCGAACTCGTCACGAGTAACCGAGCCCGGTCGGTACGATCGGCGACGTGGCCGGACGTCATCTGATTACGAGTGCGTTGCCGTACGTCAACGGCGTGAAGCACCTGGGGAATCTCGTCGGTTCGATGCTCCCGGCCGACGTCTACGCGCGCTACCTGCGCCTCCGCGGCGAGGAAGTGCTGTACATCTGCGCCACCGACGAGCACGGAACCCCGACCGAACTGGCCGCGGCCGAGGCCGGCGTTCCCGTCGACGAGTTCTGCGCGGCGAACTGGGCGATCCAGAAGGACATCGGCGAACGCTTCGGGCTGTCGTGGGACTACTTCGGGCGCAGCTCTTCGCCGCAGAACCATGCGCTCACCCAACACTTTGCCGCCGCGTTGGAGCGCAACGGCTACATCGAAGAGCGCGAGACCGACCAGGTGTACTCGAACACCGACGGCCGCTTCCTGCCCGACCGTTACGTCGTCGGCACGTGCCCGAACTGCGGCTACGACCGGGCCCGCGGTGACCAGTGCGAGAACTGCACGAAGCTCCTCGACCCCACCGACTTGATCGAGCCCCGTTCCGCGATCAGCGGCAGCACCGACCTCGAGATCCGCGCCACCCGGCACCTCTTCCTGCGCCAGAGCCTGCTCGCGCCCGACGTGCGGCAATGGGTCGAGTCGAAGACCGACTGGCCCAAGCTCACCCGGTCGATCGCGATGAAGTGGCTCGACGAGGGACTCGAAGACCGCAGCATCACGCGCGATCTCTATTGGGGCGTGCCCGTCAACCGGCCGGGTTTCGAGAACAAGGTGTTCTACGTGTGGTTCGACGCGCCGATCGAGTACATCGGTGCGACCCAGGAGTGGGCAAACGCCGCCCCCGGACGCGACTGGAAGAAGTTCTGGTACGACGTCGACGACGAGGTCACGTACACACAGTTCATGGGGAAGGACAACGTCGCGTTCCACACGGTGTCGTTCCCGTGCACGATCATCGGCTCGCATGAACCGTGGAAGCTTGTCAACTACATCAAGTCGTTCAACTGGCTGACGTATTACGGCGGGAAGTTCTCGACCAGTCAGAACCGCGGTGTATTCATGGACGCCGCGCTCGACGTGTTACCCGCCGACTACTGGCGCTACCACCTGATCAGCAACGCGCCCGAGTCCGACGATGCGAGCTTCACGTGGGAGGGGTTGGCGGTCTCGGTCAACAAGGAACTCGCAGACAGTTTCGGCAACTTCGTCAGCCGGACGCTGTCGTTCGTCGTATCCCGCACCGACGGCACCGTTCCCGCAGGTGACGACGACGCGATCGCCGCGTCTGCGTTCGTCGCCGATGTCGGCGAGCGCGTCGCTCGTTACGACGCGATGCTCGCCGGGCACGAATACCGCAAGGCAATGCACGAACTGCGCGACCTGTGGTCGGCCGGCAACGTGTTCTGGGAACAGCAGCAACCGTGGAAGATGACCGCCGGTTCGGACGAACTCGCGAACGTGATGCGCACGGCGGTGCAGTATGTGCGCCTCCTCGCGGTGCTCGCCGCGCCGGTGATCCCGTCGTTGGCCGACACCGTGCTCGCGTGCTTCGGCGAGACGCTCGCGCCGGCCCAATGGCCGACCGATGTCCGCGCCGAGTTCGCGCGGCTTGCTGCCGGCGCGGCGCTGCGCAGGCCCGAGCCCCTCGTGCAGAAGATCGAACCCGACACGCTCGCAGGGTTCTCGGAGCGTTTCGGCGCCGCCGAGTAGTCGAATCCAAGTTCCTGACTGGGTGGGTTCGGCCAGGCCGAATTACGAAGGCGACTGGCGCCGGCGCGGAGTCGCGCGCACCGGCACCAGCCCCCTACAAGCTTCCTAACGCACGAGACGTCCGATTACCCCATAGTGCCGGTGGCCCAAAGTTTGGGC
>Ga0163153_10003454_pt1 | contig 21160 bp, 19 predicted proteins | sample OliLakLV19MP6IB1_FD_148629 | JGI IMG/M metagenome (GOLD analysis project Ga0163153, IMG submission 148629) | Freshwater microbial mat bacterial communities from Lake Vanda, McMurdo Dry Valleys, Antarctica - Oligotrophic Lake LV.19.MP6.IB-1 | ecosystem: Environmental > Aquatic > Freshwater >...
GCGCGATCGCCCGCCGCGCACCCAAGGAGTTGCACCGAGCCATGCCCACGCCAAGCACGCCGACTGTTCTGGGGATCGACGCCCTCACTCAGTTCCACTGGGACCCGCAGCCCGCGGCGTGGAAACTCGTGAACGACCTCGTCACCCAGTTTCTCGGCACGTGCCCGCCCGCGACGAACGTCGCCGATGCGATGATGCGCGAGACCGCCACACGCTTCGTGGACTGGGTGGACCACCTCGTGCTGCCGCGCACCGATACGACGATCGCGCGGCTGACCTCGGTGGGCTACACGCGGAAGTCCCTCCCCGGCGCACCTGAGTGCTACGTCAACGACAAAGGCATCTTCCCCGCAATCGTGCTCGGCGCGGGCCAGACGACCCGCATCGCGATCAAAGTGGAATCGGTGCCGGACTTCCTGACGGCATGGCACATCGCAGAGGAACCCGCCACCGGCGAAGGCTCGATCCAAGGCGGGCCGCTGTGCGCTGTGCGCAAGGCCAAGGCGTTCGGCGCGGGCAGTGCCGAGTTGTGGGTGATCGAGCGGCACGGCTCGCGTGCGTTCACCGCTCCGGAGATCGACCCACCCACAGCGCCCAAGGTGCTGCGGCACGCTGAGGCATTCCGTCGCCGCCAGCGCGACTGGGCGGATGAGGGTGTCGCCCTCGACCACGCGCAGGGGCTGGTGCAGGCGGCGATCGCGGACCTGGGGCGCGACCGCGCCTGCGACCTCTTCTTCGCCGCCGAGCGCGAGTACTGGGAGCGCCGCAACCGCGCCGCGCAGATCCAGAAGCGCCGGCAGGACAAGTTGGGCCTGGGCTGGGCCAACCACGACCACCACACCTACCGCTCCGGGCGCAGCGCGTTCAAGCAGTTGATCGCGATCTTTGAGTTGATGGGCTTTCACTGCCGCGAGCGGTTCTACGCGGGCGCGGAGGCGGGCTGGGGCGCGCAGGTGCTCGAGCAGCCGACCGCGGGGATCACGATCTTCGCCGATGTGGACATGACGCCCGAGGAGATCATGGGCGACTTCTCCCACGCCGGATTCTCGCCGCGGAGCGAACTCGGCACGGTCGGCCTGTGGTGCGGCCTGCACGGCGAGGCGATCCTGCAGGCGGGCATGCACCACCTCGAGTGCGTGTTCGACCACGCCGAGTTGAAGGTGCAACTCGAGGCCGCGGCGGTAAAAACCATGGACCCCTTCACCAACTTCCCGTTCCTCAAGCAGGCGTTCACCGTCGGCGAGCGGTGGAAGATCAGCGAGAAGCGTGTCGCGGCGTTGCTGGCGGGCAGGTTCATCACGCCCGCGCAGGCCGAGACGTTCCGCGCGGACGGCGCGATCGGCTCGCACCTTGAGAACCTGGAGCGGAACGACGGGTTCAAGGGCTTCAACCAGCACGGCGTGAGCGACATCATCGCGCGTACCGACCCCCGCCGGCTGAACGCGGCGAAGGAAACGGAAGTTGTGGGAGCGTGAGGTGAGAGGGTGAGTGAAAGTTCCCACTTCCCACTTCCGACTTCCGACTTCCCTCATCTCCCTTCCGACTTCCGACTTCGAAATGCGTCACATCACCCTCATCACCACCGGCGGGACCATCGAGAAAACCTACGATGAGCGGTCCGGTGAGTTAACCAACCGCCGGTCGATCGTCGGGCGGATGGTGCGCCGCCTGCGGCTGGAGGACACGAAGGTCTCGACGCTCGAACTGATGAGCAAGGACAGCCTGCACCTGACGGATGCGGACCGGTCTCGCATCATCGAGGCTCTGCGGGCGGCGGGCGCGATGGCAGACGGTCACCCCCCCCTCTCCGGGAGCGGCGTGGTGATCCTGCACGGCACGGATACGCTCACCACCACCGGCGAGTTGATCCTCAAGGAACTTGGGACCGCGCTGCGTGTGCCCGTCATACTCACGGGCGCGATGCGCCCCTTTGAGATGACACGCTCCGATGCGCTGCAGAACCTGACCGAGTCCATCTTCGCCGCGGGAGTCCTGCCGCCGGGCGTGTACTGCGTCGCGCACGGGCGGGCGCTGAAGTTTCCCGGCGTGGCCAAGGACCGCGAGCGGGGGACGTTTATGCAGGGCGTGTGACGCGGGATTCAAACTCGCCCGCGATGATTGACTGACAAATATCGGTGGCCCGTTTCACAGGCCAAGGGGCACAGGGAGCTCTTCATGCCCGCGATTCTGCTCGCCATCACCGCCGGACTCTGCTGGGGAGTCGGTGAACTCTTCACCAAGAGCGTGCTTCACACCGGCAAGGTCGGCCCGATCACCGCGATCACGATCCGGTCCACCGTCGCTTTGCCGGTGCTGTGGCTCGCGTACTTCCTGGCAATCTATGCGTTCAAGTCGCCGCGAGAGAACGCGGCGTGGTTCCGCGGCACGGCGGCCGGGGGCGCGGACGCCGCGACGATCGTCAAGTTGGTGTGCGGGTCGGGGCTGGTCGCGGGGGCCGCGGCGATGATCTGCTTCTACGCCGCGCTCTCACTGGGCGAGGTGTCGCGCGTCAAGCCCATCGCGTTCGCGCTCGCTCCGGCCACGGCCGTGGTGCTCGGGTGGCTGGTGCTGAAGGAAGGGATGACCGTGCAGAAGGCGCTTGGTGTGGCGCTGATCCTGGTCGGTGTTCTTGTGCTGACGGGCACTGGCGGAGCGGCAAAGTCAGGCTGAAACAAAGACAGACCCGACAGAGGGCCGGGCCTGCTCAAAGTTTGTTCTGGCAATCCGCCAGCGCCACGATTCGGTTGCCGCGGCGACCTCATCGTGGGCGTGGGGGGGGCGATCACCCCGCGATGCCGGTGATCTTGACAGCGGTGTACTTCTGGCGGTGGCCAACGCGCGTGCGCGAGCCCTTCTTGGCCTGGAAGTACTGGATGCGGAGTTTCTCACCCTTGACAAGGCCCTCGACGACCTCGGCGGTGACGCGAGCACCCGCGACATACGGGTTACCGACGCGGGTGGCCTTGCCGTCGGCACCGCCAACAAGCAGCACCTTGTCAAAGGTGACAGCCGTGCCCGCCGCGGCCCCGCCGCCGTCGATGAGGTCGATGTCGAGTTGCATGCCCTCGACGACTTTGAGTTGCCCGCCTGATGCTTCAATGATCGCGTACATGGGGACACCCTCTCTGGGTCTGCCGCACTTGACGGGGGGGCCGACTCTGCGCTCCGCTCGGAGCGCCGTCTACCCGGCTTGAAGCCCGGTTCGTTGCGGGGACGGATGGTAGGCGTTATGTGCCCGCCTCGTCCTTGTCCCTGGACTGCCGCTCGGAACGGCGGCGCAGGCCCTCATCGAGAATCTTCTTGCGCATCCGCACACCGGTGGGCGTGATCTCAACGATCTCGTCGTCCTCGATGTACTCAAGCGCGGCCTCCAGCCCCACCTTGCGCGGGGTCTTGAGGACGATGGTCTTGTCCTTGCTCGCCGCCCGCATGTTGTCCAGGGCCTTCATGCGGGTGATGTTCACCACCAGGTCGTTATCGCGGCAGTGCTCGCCGACGATCTGCCCGACGTACACCTTCTCGCCGGGGGCGACAAACAACACGCCGCGATCCGAGAGCAGTTCGCAGGCGTGGGTCGTCACCGCCCCGGTGTCGTTGGCGACGAGCACACCCTGGTTGCGTCGCGGCGGCGGCGGCCCGGCGGGGGCGAAGCGCTCAAAGGTGTGGTGCATGATGCCCTCGCCCTCGGTGGCGGTGAGCATCCGCGAGCGGAGGCCGATCAGCCCGCGCGCCGGGATCTCGAACTCAAGGTGGGTCACCGCATCGCCGCGGGGCTCCATGCTCTTGACCTCGCCCTTGCGTCCGCCGGTGAGTTCCATGGCGGAGCCGACGTGCCGGTTGGGGACATCTATGACGAGCCACTCGATAGGCTCGTGCAGGACGCCGTCGATCTCCTTGATGACGACCTGCGGCTTTCCGACGCCTAGTTCGAAGCCCTCGCGGCGCATGGTCTCGAGCAGGATGCCCAGGTGCAGCAGGCCGCGACCCGAGACCTGAAACTCGTCCGATGCGCCGGTGTCGAAGTTGACCTTGAGCGCGACGTTGTGCTGGAGTTCTCGCTCCAGGCGGTCGCGGATCTGGCGGCTGGTGACGTAGTCGCCGTCCTGCCCGGCGAAGGGCGAGTTGTTGACCTTGAACACCATCTTCAGCGTCGGCTCATCGACCGTGACGGGCGGCAGCGCCACCGGGTTCTCCGGGTCGGCGATGGTGTCGCCGATGTCCACGCTCGCGAGTCCGACGATGGCGCAGATGTCGCCTGCGTGTACACTGTCGGTCTCGATGCGTCCGAGAGCCTCGAACCGAAGCAGTTTGGTGATCTTGTCCGGAAGAACCTTCCCGTCGGCCTTGAGCACGACCACGCTCTGGCCTGTGCGGATCGTTCCGGCAAAGACGCGCCCGATGCCGATGCGCCCGACGTACTCGGAGTAATCAAGCGTGGTGATGAGCATCTGGAGCGGGGCATCGAGGACGTCCTCGGGTGCGGGGACGTGCTCGACAATGGCGTCAAAGACGGGGCGAAGGTTCGCACGCTGGCCGTCATCACCGGTGGGGATGGTGCCCGTTTTGCCGGCCGCGGCACGCGCATCGTCCTGGCTGTCGGTGCTCCAGCCGGCGCGCCCGGAGGCGTAGACGATCGGGAAGTCCAGCGCGTGGTCGTCCGCGCCGAGTTCGATGAGCAGGTCGAAGACCTCGTTGACAACCTCATGTGCGCGGGCATCCGGGCGGTCGCACTTGTTGACGATGACGATGGGCTTGAGCCCCGCCTCGATCGCCTTGCTCAGGACAAAACGCGTCTGGGGCATGGGCCCCTCGAAGGCATCCACAAGCAGGAGGCAGCCGTCGGCCATCCGCAGGACGCGCTCGACCTCGCCACCGAAATCGGCGTGGCCCGGTGTGTCGATGATGTTGACGTGGTAGTCGCCCGCGGGGGCGCGCTCGTTGCCCGAGAGCCGGTGATACTGCACAGCGCAGTTCTTGGACAGGATGGTGATCCCGCGCTCACGCTCCAGGGGGTTCGAGTCCATGATCAGGTCGTGCTGACCACCGGCCAGTTTTTCGAGTTCGCCCGCGCGGAAGTTGCCCGACTGCATGAGCAGTTGGTCGACCAGCGTGGTCTTGCCATGGTCAACGTGCGCGATGATCGCTACGTTCCGGATGCGGGTGGTGAGGGTTCGTGCTTCGGCGGCGGTGGGCATGGCGTCGTGGCTCTGAGGAACAAGTGCGTCGGGGACAAGATCGGCACGGATGGCCCGGCGCCGTCAGTTCTGTGCGGGGTTCGTTTGATATTCATGCCGACGCCTGCCGCGCCGGAATGCCTGTCTCCACATCGTAGCGCATCAGACAGGGGTATTCGTCGCGGTCCCGCGGCTTCACGGGACTTTGGGCTCGGCCAGCAGTATGCGGACCTCGCCCTGAATGTCGCCCCGATCCGTGATCGACAGGCGGCAGTTGGCGCTGGAAATACGTCGCATGATTGTCCGGACCCCGCGAAAGTCCGGCACGCCAGGCGCAAGCATCGCTTCCAGTTCGCTCGGGCGCGAGGACATGAGCCAGACCCAACGGCTTCGCTCGTGCCCCTCCTGACGAAGGCTTTTCGCAGCCTCGGCCAGAGCAGCGGATGCGTGTGATCGCTCACCGTCACCGCCCGCACGCCGCCCGCCCATGGCCAGGGTCCACCAGCCCCCTTCATGCGGAAGGCCCGAAGGAAACGCCCAGCAGGCCACCATGCCGGGACCCGTGATACCCGAGAGCGGCCCCGTCGATCCCAGTTCCACATCAAGAATGCGGACCGCCCGAGGAGCAACGCCCGAGAAGTCCGGGACAGGCTGCGTCTGCTCATCACGCTGCCCGGCAGCGCGTTCCACCTCGGCAAAGAACCTCGCGATTGGGCCATCGACGGCCGCGGCCAACGCGGGAGCGTCGTTGGTCTCCATTCCAAGCGTGCAGATCAGGCCCGGCCTTGCCGCGCCGACATCGGCCATCGGCGTGGGCTGATGCACGCGGATCATCTGCTTGCCGGTGAAGTAGCCCCGCGCGACGGACGGCCAGGGCAACTGTGAGAGTGGATTGTCGAACGGCAGCGAGCGATCGAAGATCGTGGCGAGCGGAGCCATCTGCATGACGGTGAGGAGCGAGGCGCGGCTGAGCAAATCGAACGGCGCGGATGAGCAAGGCTCAGCCGTAAGTAGCGCTGCCTGGCGGGCGCGATCTCGCAGGACAACGCTCGCGATCCACTCGTGCGAGTCGGGGCCGGCGCGCCGGGCCGAGAGGACCAGAAAGTCCGGCCAGGGCTCGTCGTTCGGCTTTGCCTCCCGGTTCCCCAGCCGCGCCATCAGCAGCACTTCGGGCGTACCCAGCCCGCGCGCCACATCAAGAACGTGGGCGGCCCGAAGGAGCGGAATGTGGGCCTGTTCCGTCTGAACTGCATCTTTGCCTGCAAGCAGTTCGAGCATGGAGTCGAGCAGTTCAGAACGGCCAGTCGGCGCCAGCAGCACCGTGACCTCGCGCCCCGGCGCGTGCGCATCAGCCCGACGAACGTGACTGGTCAACTCGTACCGGCCCTGCTCGATCGAAAGAATCTGGTGGCCCTTATCAATCTTTCGCGGCGAGGCCTGAAGGCGCTTCTTCAAGCGGCCGTCCGTCTCCTTTGACACCTGACTCACCAGCACCCAGCGCGCGGTCTCCGGGTTGTCGATGCCGCGAGCGATCAGGACCATCCGCCCGCCTAGCAGGTGATCCAGTGCCTCCGCCTCCGTCCATCCGAGCCGCTCGGCGAGAGCACGCCACGCCGCCCGCGACTCGGCAAGGGGCGCATCCGCCGCGAGCAGTGCGCCGAACGAAGCAGCAATGGCCGAGCGGCTCAGATCGGTCGCGTTCTCAACAACCAGCACCAGATCAGCATCGGTGGGAACGAACCCCGCGGCTTCGAGCGCACTCACCTCGCCAGCGGCGGGAGGCCGTTGGATGTGCGCGGTTGAAGCAAGCCACCCACAAGGAAGGAGTACGAAGAACAAAATAAACGTGCGGGTCTTCATGTGCGGAGGGCGAGAGGATGCCTGTGTGTGCGCGATGATACCGACCCGTGTGCCGGACTCGCTGTTGCGAAGCCTGTGGATCGATTATTTGGGACCCGCGGCCGCACCAAAGTCGCTGCCCAGCAGGAGGGGCGAATCCTCATCGAACCACTGTCGGTCCCCCATGGATTCACGCAGACCGACAGGTGGCCAGACAGACTGCCCCGGCGTGCCGAATGTCGTGAGCCGGGCACCGCCGAGGCTATTCGATGACCCTTGGTAACGAGCCGATGCGCCGGCATCCGGCGGGCCGACGAAGGACACCGCGTTCATCGCATCACCGATGGGCTTCGCGAATGCATTTAAGGGGCCCACGCTCGCGATCACGGTGGTGAGCCCGAGCCGGGCTGGCGCATCCGGCTGAAGCGAGGAACGCAGAGCATCAATCTGCTCGCTGGCCTGGTGGGATACCGTCGCGATCATCTCCGTGATCGGCATGGGCTCGGTGGTTACCTGGAGCGTTGAGGACGAAACGCGGCTCACGAGCGTGAAGCCGAGCACGATCAGCGCGACGGTGCAGGCGATAGCCCCGCGCCCGGCCCACACAAGAGCGCGGGAACGCGACGACAAGAATCCACGTTGGTCATCAACGCGAGAAAGAATGGCCGAGGAGAAGTCGGGTGCCGCGACGGGCTCCCGGAACACCTCGGCGATCTTCTGGATCTCGTCCAGCCGGACACGTCGGGCTCGGTCGTTCAAACCCAGACCTCCTCGATGTGCTCGCTGAACTTCTCGTGGGCCTGCAGCGCCGAACGCATACGCATCCGGCCCCGGTGGAGATGACTCTTGACCGTGCCCTCGGGCATGTCCATGTACTCGGCGATGTGGGCGATCGACCAATCGAGTTGGTGAAAGAGGACGACGATCTCTCGCTGGTCCTCGGAAAGCGTCGCGAGAGCGAAGTCGATCGCCACCTTCGCATTTCCCGTCACCTCGGCCGAGATGGCCGGCTCTTCTGGGCCGCGCCACTTGCCGGGGGCCATCCCCACGGTGTCGCTGTCGTAGGCGGGTTTGTGCTTCTGGCAGGCGTTGACGTACAGGCGCTTGGCGATCGTGAACAGCCATGTGGAAAAGCGGAACCTGAAGTCGAAGCGGTGGAGGTTTGTGAGAGCCCGCACAAACGCGTCCTGCACCACATCCTCAGCCACATCGGGCCGGCCGGACATACGAAGCATGTAGGCGTACAGAGACGCCTGGTGGACGCGGATGCACCGCTCCGCCGCCTGGCGGTCACCAGCGATCGCACGTTCGATCATGTCGCGCTCTTCGGCCCGGGTCATCGACCCGAGTTTACCTTCCGTATGGGGCGCGGTTTCGCCGATGCGTGCCATCTGATCCCTCTCGAACAATACAAGCGAACTCTCGGGGTGTTCTTTGCGCGATCCGTCGCGCTGATCGACCCATAATCCCTTCGGCCGACACTCCAAGCGTTGAATCTCAATGTCCATCCGGACGCGACGGTGAAAGGCTCCCGTCTAGATGCGAAAATGATCCCTACTGAGTTGGACGCATGAAAAGGCCCGGGGTTCGCTGCCCCGGGCCGGTTTGCGTTTGCAGAACTGGTGCGAATACCGCACACATACCGATCAGGCGGCTCGCCGAACCTTGTTGCGGTTGCGGCCGACAGTCCGCTGGGCCAGCCCGGAGCGCTGCTCCGAATCGTGAACGAGGGACTCCACCATTTCAAGGGGGGTGGTCGCGTAGATGTCCGCGCCAATCTCGTCCGCGAGCCCCTCGGCCCGATTGAACACGCCCCCGCCCACCGCGATCTGGAGCGTCGGGCAAGCACCGATCTCGTGAAGCGAATCAATGATCGCTCGAATGTTGGGGAGGTCCTGGGCTGCCGAGGAGAACATCAGCAGCACATCGGGCTGCTCCTCGTGGACGCGTGCCATCACCTCGTCATTGGCGATGCCGCCGCCGCCGAAGGCGATGTTGAAGCCGGAGGCTTCGATCAGGTCTACCGCGATCTGTGCGCCGAGTTCCTCGGATTCGCTGGGCCCGCAGAGCGCAAAGATCGACCTGTTCCGGCTGGGCTGAAACTTGAGTTTCATGGCCTGCTGGTCGGACATGACGCGGAGCAGGCGGATGGCCATGTGGTGGTTGAGGCAGGGCAACTGGTCGCCTCGATAGAGTTTCTGGATCATCTCGTGCGTCGGCCAGAAAAGGTCGCTCATGACCGACTCCGCCGAGCGGAGGATGCCCTCGGCCTCGTGAACGAACGTCCGTGTCGCCGGCCGGTTGCCGGAGATCAGGGTCTCGAAGAGTCTCTCGATCAGTGCCTCGTGATGCATGGTGTGTCCCGTTCTTTGGTTGGGTCGTGCGGCCGTCCGCGGCGTCCGGCCGCGTAGACCCAAAGGTGATTCCGGCCCAGGCCTCCGGCCCGGACGACGTGGTTGACCGCGTGGTATCGGCGCGGGACTCGCCCTCAACGGGAAATGAGGCCCTGTTCATCACGGGACAAGGGGACCGCGCAACCTGCGGCATGGTCTGATAAGAACTTGGGGTGGTATCAGGCGCGGGGCGCCGCCCAGCAGAATCGACAGATAACCTGCCTGCCATGGCGCAAGATCGCGATGAACTCCACTCCCTTTATGAACTGTGCGTGCAGAAACCCGAGGCCGTGGTGCGGTTGATCCGCGCGGCGCACGGGGAAGGGGCGACCGAGCCGGGGTCCCCCGCGAGTGTTCTTCACGAGGACTTTGCCGGAACGGGCGCGGTCTCGCGGGCGTGGGTAAAGTCAGACCCGGCCGCGACCGCGGTTGCGACGGATATGGATGGGGCACCGTTGAGATTCGGTCGAGAGCAGGCCGCGGCGGAGGGGATCGAGCGGTCTCGCATTCGGTGGCGAGAGGCCGATGTTGCAGAACCCAACGACATCGAGCCGCAAACCCGAGCCGATGCGATCTTCGTCGGGAACTTCTCGATCGGCGAACTTCGGACTCGCGCGGAACTCATGGCCTACCTGCGTACGGCGCACGGACGCCTCGCCCCCGGCGGCATCCTGGTGTGCGACACCTACGGCGGGGCCGCGGCATTCCGCGCCGGCCTTGTCCACCGCGCGCACACGGGGCGGGTGCCCGGCGAGCGGGTCCTCTACACATGGGAGCAGCGTTGTATCGACCCGTTCACCGCGCGCGTGACCAACGCCCTGCACTTCCGCGTGGAGCGTGGCGGCCAGATCGTCGCGGAGCACTTCGATGCGTTTGTCTATCACTGGCGGCTCTGGTCCGTCCCCGAGTTGCGCGACGCGATGCTCGAAGCTGGCTTCGTCAGCACGCGCATCATCAGCAGCCTCGCATCTGACAGCACGACCGCCGCCACACCAGACCCGCAGCCCGCCACCGATCACCACATCGTCTGCGTCGCGGCCTACGCCTAGCCGCAATCTCGCTCCACCTCAAACGCATCGTCTCTCTCCGCGCGGTACGCTCTCGCTCGTGCCACAGCAGGCCGCCAACCTCCGCGCCCAGCGCATAGCCGTTGTCGGCCTGCTCGTCAACATTGCGCTCGCCGCGATCAAGCTCATCGCCTGTCTGCTTGGCCACTCCTACGCCCTCGTCGCCGATGCCGTCGAGTCCATGACCGACATCCTCGGGTCCGTCGTCATCTGGAGCGGCCTTCGCATCGGCTCCCTGCCCCCGATGAAGACCACCCCTGGGGCCACGGCAAGGCCGAATCCCTCGCCGCGCTCGTCGTCTCCGCGATGGTTATCGCCGCGGGCATCGGCATCGGCGTCAAATCGATCCACGAGATCGTCACGCCCCACCACGCTCCCGCTCCCTTCACGCTGATCGTGCTCATCGTTGTCATCATCGTGAAGGAAGTCCTCTTCCGCCGCGTGCTCTCCATCGCAAAGGAAGAGAACAGCGGCGCAGTCACCGTCGATGCCTGGCATCACCGCGCCGATGCCATCACCTCCGCCGCCGCCTTCATCGGCATCTCGGTCGCGCTCTTCGGCCAGCGCATCTTCGACCCCGCCGCCGTGGCCACCAACGCCACCAGCCGCTGGGCCAGCGCGGACGACTACGCCGCCCTTCTCGCCGCGGGCATCATCTGCTACAACGGCTGGCTCCTGCTTCGCATCCCGCTGCATGACCTCATGGACGCCGACCCACCCGGCGCAGGCCAATCGATCGTCGAACCCGCCAGGGCCATCGCCTTCGCCACCGACGGCGTTCGCGGCATCGAAAAAGTCCGCGCACGCAGGTCAGGCTCGCGCTCCTTCCTCGAGATGCACGTCGAGGTCGACCCCGACATGCCCGTGCTCGAAGCACACGTCGTCGGCGGGCGCGTACGGTCGACCATCCGCGAGAAGCTGCCGCGAGTCGCCGATGTCCTCATACACATCGAGCCGCACCGAGCACACCCAACGCTCCCGCGGCCTATTGAGTCGGCGTTGCCTTCTCACGATCCTTGACCGACGCAACCCAGTTCGTAATCACCGTCATGAGCTTGGGCGAATCGGGTCGCTGCATCCGCGTGCACATCAGGAACTTCTCCCCGTCACTCGAGACATCAAAGTTCGAGATGCTCAGGTTGTTCTCCGGCGTCGACTTGAAGACTTCCCGCGGTCGACCGATGCGGATCCGGTCCGCGTCTCCCGTGACTTCGCAACATGCCAGGGTCCCGTCATCGACCCCACGTCGCATTGTCCAGAAGTACAGCTTCTTCCCATCTGCAGACCAACGCGGGTACCACCCGCCATCGACGGATACCCGCTCGCGACCGCCGGATCCGTCCGCCGAACGCACAGAGATTTCAAGCCTCCCCGTCTCGTCGCCGGCGTACGCCACCCATCGCCCATCCGGCGAGTACACCGCCGATGCGACAGTGCCCGCAGAGGCGATCAAGGGCCGAACCGCCCCCGTGGTGGTATCGATGGCGAGCATGGTGCCGCTCTGTGACAAAGTCGAACCTTCCGCCAGGATGGACTTGCCATCGGGCGAGAGGTCGCACATCGCGCCCAGCCCCTGCAACGTTGCAACCTGACGCGGCTCGCTCCGCTGGTCAATCCATGTCTCCAGAATGCGTGCGCCACGCAACCCGGTCTCGTAGTAGTACACACGATCACTCCCGCGAGAGAACTTCCCAATCCATGAGCGGGCAAACGGTGTCGGAATCGTTCGAAGCAGATCCCTTTCCGGCTCATACAGCCACACGCTTTTGATCGGCTTGGTCTGATCGAAGCCGAGGTATCGTCCATCACCCGAGATTGTCGGGTTCGCCGCGTAGATGGTGTCCAGGACCTTCTCAGTCTTGCCGAACTGATCAACCCAGACAATCTGGTTGTCCCCGAGCCGGAAAGGGCCCGGAATGAACGCAATCGTGCCGTCGCGTCCGACCGCCGCGTGAGCAACTCCGAGCGGTCCGATGTCGATCGCCGCCTCACTCATCACCGGCCGCGGTTCACCCCTCACCGTGAGTGTGGACGAGTCGAACTCCACAATGTACAGGCTCTCGTCCCTCGCAAACACCAGCGAGCCATCCGCCGTCAACTGCGGGAAATATGCCCGCGGCAGCACCACCCTTGCCACGCTGTCATCGAACCGAACGCCGACGATGGACGACTCGGGGTATGCCCCGCCAGTTGGCCGGACGTAAAGCACTCCGCCGCCTCCCGGCAGCGGGCACGGATATCGATGGACGAAGTCCACTTGGGTGCCATCAAGTGCCGTGACCGCCTCCGCCTTTGCGCCGGCCTCCGGCATGATCGCCATCACCACCTTCTCACCGTACGAATCGCAGAAATACACTCGACCGTCTTCGGACCATGCGATGCCGCGACTCGTACCGATTTCGCAGAGCTTGGTGGCCGAGCCGCCGCTTGACGGCATCACACACAACCCACCGTTCACAGTCACGAACGCAATTCGTCCCCCGTCCGGCGAGAAGCACGGCGATACCGCGCCCTCGCTCCCTTCCAGCGGCATAACTTCACCGCTGCCAATCCCCCGCACATACAGTCGCTCCACGCCGCCCTCGCAACCCGCGACAACGATCCGGTGCCCGTCAGGCGATACCGCGAGCCGCTGCATCAGAACACTGTCGGTGCTGTAGCTCGACGTGACCGGTGGTATCGGCACATCGAATCGCACCGCCGCCGTGTCCCGCGGCTTCAAGCCCTCGCCGGCATTCTTCGAGTTCGACCATACCCAGCCCGCGCCGACCACGGCCGCAATCGCTACTACCCACGGCACGACCGCCATCACGCGCCGCCGCACGCGGCGGCTGTCCCTCTCACCTACTGCCTTCATCGCGCCCGTCGTCGACCACTCCCGCCCGGCAAGCGCGCTCTCCAGAGTCAGCCGTGCATCCCCCATGTCCTTCAATCGCCGCCGCGAATCCCGCTCAAGGCAGTGCCGCAGCAACTCCCGCACACGCACGGGCGTCCGTGCCGGCAACCCGCTCAGATCGATTTCGCGCTCGAGGATCGCCGCGAGCGTATCGGTCACGGTTTCGCCTGCGAACAGACTCCGCGCTGTCAGGCACTCATGCAGCACGCACCCGAACGCCCAGATGTCGGTCCGGCGATCAACGTGCTTCCCACGTGCCTGCTCAGGACTCATGTAAGGAGCCGTCCCCATCACCATCCCCGGCTGCGTCACCGGTCCGCTCGCCTGCGCAGGCGATGTCACAGTCGGCGAAGCCGACAGGTCCGGCTTGCTCGCGTCCCTCCCCTTCACCGGCTCACTCTTCGCCAGCCCGAAGTCCAGCACCTTCACCTTCCCCGCAGCGCTGATCTTCACATTCCCAGGCTTCAGGTCCCGATGCACCACCCCCGCATCGTGCGCCGCCTCCACCCCCGCCGCGATCTGCGCGCACACCTCGATCGCCTCTTCAACCTCCATCGCCCCTCGCCGCAGCCGCTCCACCAGCGTCTCCCCGTCCACGTACTCAAGCACCAGGTACGCGATCCCCTGCGCATCCCGCTCGACACCGTAAATCGCCGCGATATTCGGATGATTCAGCCCTGCAAGCGTCCTGGCTTCGCGTTCAAATCGCGCGATCCGCTCCCCCGATCCGCCTCCCTCATCCATCAGTGCCTTGATGGCCACCTGCCGGTCCAGCCGCCCATCCCGCGCCAGATACACCACGCCCATGCCGCCACGGCCGAGTTCCCTCTCGATTGCATACGGCCCGATCTGGGTCGGCTGTTCACCCACGTTGGGCAAAGTATACTGGAAAGGCCCGGGCCCTTCAACGCTCCGCCCGCTCCCGCCTGTGGCCCGAGGGACCCAGCGGCCGATACCATCCGCCCTATGCCATCACTCGACGTCGTCAGCAAGATTGATTTCGCGGAACTCGACAACGCGATCAACAACACCAAGAAGGCGATCGCCGCCCGCTTCGACTTCCGGAACTCGCCGGTGGAGATCACCGTCGACAAGAAGGAGAAGCAGATCCACATGCACGCCGCGGACGGTGGCAAACTCGACGCCGTCAAGGACATGTTCGAGTCCGCGATCATCCGTCGCGGCCTGCACATGAAGAGTTTCGAGTTCCAGGAGTCCGAGCCGGCACGCCACAGCGCAACGGGCGCGATGAAGCGCGATGTCAAACTCAAGGAGGGTCTGACGCCCGAACTCGCCAAGCAGATCACCAAGATGGTGAAGGAATCGAAGATCAAGGTGCAGGCGTCGATCCAGGGCGAGGAAGTCCGCCTGACGGGCAAGCAGATCGACGACCTCCGCACCGTCATGACGATGCTCGACGGCGCGGGCCTGGCGCAGCCGCTGCAATATGTGAACATGAAGAGCTGAGCCTACCCGCTCAGGCCGTTCTCCACCGCGCATCCCGCGCTTTGCACCAACGCCGCGGGTCGGCTCTCACCGGCCCGCGGCACGCAACCGCGCGATCAGTAACTCGACGTCTTCTTCGTGGTCTTCTTCTTCGCTTTCTTCGCGCCGCCCGAAACCTGCTTCAGGTTCGTCGGCTTCAGGGATCGCTTGGTAGCGGACGACACGGCGGTCTTGCGTTTCGCGGCCATCTTCCAGAATCCTTGCAAAGCCCCCCGGCACCCCACTCGGTTTGTTCACGATACCCGGTCAGAGCAATCTGCGCAATCCGGCCGCGGCGCGCCACCCTAATCCCGCCCGCGCCTCCGCTTCACTCGATCTCGATCACGTCGATCAGCCCGCCGCAGTGGACGTCGAAGTCGATCCCGACCTGCACCGCCCGGCGCGCGATTTCGAGGGCAGACAGGTCCTGGTCAAAGAGCACGCGCAGAGCGCCGAGGGCGTAGTTGGACCCGGAGCCAACCGCGCTGTACTGCTTGAATGCCGTGACGTCCATGTCGCCGGCGATGCGGAACATGCCGGCGCTGTTGACCAGAAGAAAGACCGACTCAAGGTCGGCGAAGGGATGGTCGGCGGGCTGCGTGCTCTTGGAAATGAACGTGTACTCCTCCCGAATCGACCGCCAGAACCGGACAAAGAACGAGAATACGTCCGCCTCGGTGGCGAGCGTCGGCGGCGCATTGCGCGCCAAGTGGGCCGTGAGTAGTTCGGCGTAAAGCGACCACCCCGCCCAGACGATCGAGGTTTCGTCCATGCGGAAGATCTTGTTGAACCGGCAGTTCTCCGGCGGGAAGCGCTGGCCGCCGAAATGCACGAGCGAGTCCGCGGCGAGGACTGTGCGACTGTCTTTGCGAACCGCGACGGCGATCGTCATGTCTTTTCCTCTTTGTTGGCTGATGGAACCGCCGCGGCGCCATTGACTTTCAGGTCAGTGCTGCCACCGATGCGGCTGCGAATCGCATAGCCCCCCGCGGCGAGCAAAAGCGTGCCCGCGCCGATCGCATAGACCAGAGGTGCAAACCGGGTCGCCAGTGCGACGATTGACACGAGCGCGAGAACGGCGATGATGGGGACGCCGGCGATCGCACCAGGAATGCGAAAGGCAGCCGATCCGGGAGCGTCCGCACGGCGATTGCCACTCTCGCGCCGGCGAATCAGAATGAGAGAAGCACAGACCGCAAAGAACACGGCGAGCGTGGTGAGCGACGAGACGCTCCCGAGGAGCGCGACACCCCCGAGCGGGAGGAGCGCTGCCGCCGCGCCGCCGAGCACGAGAGCCGCGACCCACGGAGATTTTCGCGCAGAGAGCGTGGCCCCCAAGACTCGCGGCAGGCTTCCTTCCTCGGCCATCCCGTACACCAGGCGGCTGCCGACGACGAGCGTGATGAGCGCGGTATTCGCGGTCGAGAGCAAGGCTACCCAGGCCATGGCCGTGGCAAGACGCGGGTGGACCGCCCCGGCGGCGGTCGCAAGCGGCGAATCGCTCGCTGCCAGTTCCTCGGGGTCGGCGAGCGCGACCGCGGCGAGCGCGGTAAGGACATAGAGGACGAGCGTCACGCCAACGCTCACCATGAGCGCGATGGGCAGATCGCGCTTGGGCTTGCGGGCCTCCTCCGCCAGGTTGACCAGGCCCTCAAAGCCGGTGAACACGAAGAATGCCAGCGCCGCCCCGGCCAGCACCACGCCCGCCTGCATATCCATCACGCCCGCGCCGAAGTTTTCGCTGCGGACACCCACGAGGATGATGACCACCAGACCGCCGACCTCCACGATCGTGCAGGTCACGGTGGCCCATGTGGATTCGCGGATGCCGGCGATGTTGATGAGCGTGCACAGAGCGAGCAGCCCTGCCGCGCTCGCCCACGCCGGCCACCAGTCGCCCGCGAACAGAGCGAGGTAGCCCCCGAACGCCGCGGCCACGGTCGCGGCGGTGCCCGCCGCCGTCGCGAGCGTGAGGATGCCGACGATGAAGGAGAGCGAGGGCCAGCGGGGCACGGCCTCGCGCACATACGCGAATCCGCCGCCGGCGCGCGGGAAGCGTGTGCAGAGTTCCGCGTAGCACAGCGCGGTGAGGATGGCCGGGACGGACGCGGCGGCGAGGCTGGCCCACGCGGCCCGTCCGGCAACCCCCGCGACCGCACCGAGCACCGAATAGATGCCCGCACCGACGATGACCCCGATGCCGTAGAACAGCAGCAGGGGCAGGCCGAGTGTGCGGCGCAACTTCCCGCCGCCGTCATCGCCGCCGGATGCGCGCTGATGCACCGTGTGTTGTGGCCGCATCCGACTCCCCTGCCCGTTCGAGGCATCATACGTCGAATGTTCACCGGCGAGCGCAGCGATGGCGCGCGGTCATTTGTCGCACTCGCGAACAGAATCATGTTTCTTTCATCCGAAACTCATCGCACCGGCAGATCGCCTGCGCGTCGGGGTCGCCACGCCCGCCGATCGCGACTGCCAAGCCAAGCAATATCCCGGTCCCGGGCGCGGGCACAATCGTCAGAGACCAGTTGGCAAGCATGCCCGGGTCCGGCAGGATCCAGTCCTGGAGCGTCAAGGTCCACAGCCCGTTGAGGTCGTCGCCGGCGAACACCCCGAAGCCGTCCAAGTCCGGCAGAGGCCGGTCGTATCCCGCGGGCGTTGTCGAGATGGCGAACGTGCTGCCCGGAACAGTTGCAAGGGTGCCGCCCGCCGCGACGGCCGCGCCGAGAAAACTCGCGCCTGTGTTCCGAAACACATACGGACCCGCGGCGAGCGAGAGGTTGGACGAATCACCGAGGATGAACGCGGGCGTTGCGCCCAGACGCGCAAGCAGATGCACATCGTCGCCGCTCGGCGCGGTGAGGATGGCGACAATGTCGCCGACCCAGAGGTGCTCGATCGAGAGGGAGACGCGGTCGAGCGACAAGCCCGGCGCGACGCCGGAAACGAGGATTGTTGAAGTAAAACTCTCGTCGTCGCCCTGGCCATCGGGGATCACCCCGCCGGACCCGGGGCCGAAAGTTTGAGCGCTCAGCGTCGCGGAGGTGCAGGCCAGAGCCGACGCGAAGAGTGCTGTCTGCGAGGTTCGACGATGCATCCGTGACTCCCTTGTCGCGTGTCAGTCCCGGCCGGTAGTCAAAGCGACCCCTGGGGACGGTGTCGCGGACACCTTCCACTTTACGCCTCCCCCGCTATCCTCCGCCGCATGTGCCATTTGGCCCGTTGCCTTGTGCCATTCTTCTTTGGAGGCCTCAATGCCCTCAGTCATCACCATGTCCGCTGGCAAGTTGTCGGTCCCCAACGACCCGATCATCCCTTTCATCGAGGGCGACGGCACCGGCCCGGACATCTGGAAGTCTTCGGTCGGCGTCTTCGACGCGGCGGTCTCGAAGGCTTATGGGGGCAAGCGCAAGATCACCTGGCACGAGGTTCTCGCCGGCGAGAAGGCCTTCAACAAGACCGGCAACTGGCTCCCCGACGAGACCATCACCGACTTCAAGAAGTACCTCGTCGGCATCAAGGGCCCCCTCACCACGCCGATCGGTGGCGGCATCCGCTCGCTCAACGTCGCGCTTCGACAACTTCTTGACCTCTACGTCTGCCTGCGCCCCGTGCGCTGGTTCCAAGGCGTCCCGTCGCCCGTCAAGAAACCGGGCGATGTGGACATGGTCATCTTCCGCGAGAACACCGAGGACATCTACGCCGGCATCGAGTGGGCGGCGGGCACGCCCGAGGCCGCGAAGTTTCTCGCCTTTATGGAAAAGGAGTTCCCCAAGGAGTTCACCAAGATCCGCTTCGGTAGCCAGGCCCGCACGGCCGAGTTTGCCAAGGCCGCGATGGAAGGGCACGACACCCCCGATGACCACAAGGTCATGGTGGGCGTCGGCATCAAGCCCGTCAGCAGGCTCGGCTCGCAGCGCCTCATCTACGCGGCCATCGAGTTTGCGCTTCGAGAGAAGCGCAAGAGCGTGACCTTTGTCCACAAGGGCAACATCATGAAGTTTACCGAGGGTGCATTCAAGGACTGGGGCTACGAGCTGGCCTCATCCCCCACCACCGAGGGCGGCTTCCGCGACAAGTGCGTCACCGAGCGCGAGTCTTGGATTCTCGGAAACAAGGGCGACAACCCTGACCTCTCCGCCGAGGCGAATGCCAAGATGATCGACCCCGGCTACGAGATGATGACGCCCGACAAGCAGAAGAAGATTGTCGATGAGGTCAACACCGTCCTCAAACTCTGGCCGTCTCACGGCGGCGGCAAGTGGAAGTCCATGCTCATGATCAAGGACTCCATCGCGGACATAACCCTCCAGCAGGTCCTCACACGCCCCAAGGACTTTGACGTCATCGCCACCCTGAACCTCAACGGCGACTACCTCTCCGATGCCCTCGCGGCACAGATTGGCGGCATCGGCATCGCCCCCGGCGCGAACATCAACTACATCACCGGGCACGCGATCTTCGAGGCAACGCACGGCACCGCGCCCAAGTACGCCAACCTCGACCAGGTGAACCCGGGCTCGGTGATCCTCTCGGGCGAGATGATGCTCCGGTACATGGGGTGGACCGAGGCCGCGGACCTGATCATCAAGGGCATGGACGGCGCGATCGGCGCGAAGACTGTGACCTACGATTTCCACCGCATGATGGAGGGCGCGACGAAGCTCAAGTGCTCGGAGTTCGGCGAGGCGATCATCAAGCACATGGGGTAAGTTGAGCGGCCCAACTCTCTGAACGGGACGCATGACCAGACTATGAAGCTTCGCATCTACCTCGACACTTCGATCATCATCGCGAACGGTCTACCCACGATCGCTATACTTCCGCCACCGGAACTTTGAGGAGTCTCCGATGTCCTCGCAACCCTCCATCCCCACGCCCGCAACGCCCGAGTACTTCGACTACACCCGCGCTGCGCGCGAAGCCGGGATCGCCGACGCCGAGCTTCGCACCCTCATCGGCATCTTCGAGACCGACTACCCCGACGACCTGATGCTCCGGGAGCTTCATGTGCTCCGCGCCTGCAACGCCGTCTCCCGTGGTACGGTCACGATCCGTCAGGTGCTCGGCTCGACGAACTCGCAGGCCGCCTAGCGTCCGTTGCCAGCCATCGCACCTGTTCCCACGCACCCCGGCCCCGCGGCCGGGGTTTAACGTTCCCTTCCTCGCCCAAAGGGCGCATGCACGTTGCCACGGGTCAGCGAGTCGCCGCAGGCGACGGACGCAACCCGTGGTGTGCCCCCTATCTCCGCGCGGCCCGGAGGGCCGACGACGCAGAACCCACGGACTGAAGTCCGTGGGTTTCGGTCAGCCCGGGCGTGTCGCGCAGCCTGTGTGTGCGATGAAGCCCCGGAGCGGCGCAGCCCCTCCCCCGGCCCCGCAGCCGGGGGTTTCGTTTTCCGCCCCGCGTCACCCACGCCGCATCCCGCGGCATCGGCATCCTGCCTCTGCTTCAACCTCTCCGTGAGGCAGGGGCAAGGGGCGAGCTCGCTTTCGCACCTTCAACGCCTCAGCCTCTCCGCCCGAAGAGTGCACGATGGTTGTCCGGCACTTCACTACCCGCCGCACCCATGCCTCGTCCCGGCTACTCGGGAGCGAAGCCCGAATCTTCCCGTCCGGTCGCGCGGACTCCACCTCGGAACGTTCGGACGCCCGCGAATGCGTGCATTCGAAACAATGCGATATAATCTTCTGGGGGGCACGCCAACGCATGCGGAAAGACTCACCATGATCGTACAAAGAAATCCCCTGACGCTGGTGAGGGTTGCGCTCGCCTCCGCCTTGATTGGGGTTCTCGGGTGCTCCGAGGAACCGATCCAACAACCGGTCTCGGCCAAACAGAACGCGCCGGAGAATCCCCCGAAGCTTTCACCGCCACCTCCACCCAAGCGGGCCGTGTCCGAGACACAGCTCGCCCTGCCGGAGTACTACGGGTTCTACGCGATCGCTGACGGCAAGACAACCGAGATCAAGGCGTCGCCAACAGAAGCCCCCGAGTTTACCGCGAACGTGGAATTCCTTGCCTTTGACAAGGCCGTCGCAACCGGTCTCGCCAACCTACCGACGCTGCACAGGCTTTCGCTCAAACCTCCGCCCGCCAACCAGACTGACGATGGCTCGTTCAAGGGTTGGGACGACTTTTTTCAGAAGTCGCAAGTGGACGCACCCAAGCAGTGGGCAGAGGCTCGTTCGGGCATCCCAGGGGACGCAATCGCAATCGAGCTGCGAACCAAGCCCGTCAAAGATCAACCGGAGATGATCAGGATGGTTCCGGCGAAGGTGTTGGAGCCTGGATTGTACCTGTTG
>Ga0163153_10003457_pt1 | contig 21147 bp, 10 predicted proteins | sample OliLakLV19MP6IB1_FD_148629 | JGI IMG/M metagenome (GOLD analysis project Ga0163153, IMG submission 148629) | Freshwater microbial mat bacterial communities from Lake Vanda, McMurdo Dry Valleys, Antarctica - Oligotrophic Lake LV.19.MP6.IB-1 | ecosystem: Environmental > Aquatic > Freshwater >...
ACGGCGAGCTTTATTTGTCACGCGGCGGCGGTGAGGTCAGCCTGCCCGTCGAAGTAGCCGGCACGCGCGGGACGCCCAAGGGCACGGAGTTTCTGGTCAGCGTCGTAAACGGCACGGCCACCTTCACCATGTTCGATGGCGAAGTGGAACTGGCCAACGCCGCCACGCCAGAACCCGTGCGCGTCCGCGCCGGCGAGCAAGGCATTGCTGAACCCGGCCAGCCCATCCGCGTCCGGCCAATCCTTGAAGGGAAGAACATCGTGCAATGGTGGCTCTACTACCCTGCCGTCCTTGACCCAGACGAACTCTACTTCGCTCCCGCCGAGCAAACGCAACTCGCCGCCTCGCTTGCCGCGTATCGCAGCGGACACCTCGTCCGTGCGTTGCAAACTTATCCGGGCTATCCAACGCCCGCCGCTCCCCCCTCGGATGCCCAACGCACCTACCTCGCCGCGCTGTTGCTCTCCGTGGGTGCGGTGGACAAGGCATCGATGCACCTCTCCACGCTGGCGGACACCAACATCGCCACCGCTCAAGCCCTACGCCTGATGATTGATGTCGTGCAAGACACGGTAAGGACGCGTTCCACCGCGTCCCACATATCTCAGAAGATCACAGACGCAGTGGAACGCGTCCCTACCCGTTCCGAATGGATTGCCCTCAGCTACGCCAATCAATCCACCAATAACCTCAGCGCCGCCCTCGCCGTCGCTCGCAAGGCCACCGCGCTCCTCAACGCCGGTGGGGCGCTGCTGCCCTCACCGTCCGTGCCACCAGGGCAAAGCGGCAGCTTTACCCCACTTTCAACTCTCAACTCACCCTCCTCCCAAATAAGCTCTAACGGCTTCGCCTGGTCGCGCGTTGCCGAACTCGAATTCAGCTTCGGCCACACCCGCGCCGCCCGCGAAGCCGTCGAACGCTCGCTCTCGCTCTCGCCGAGTAACGCCCAGGCTCATTGCGTTCATGGCTTCCTTCTCGCCGCCAGCCATCGCTTCGACGACGCCCTTGCGGCCTTCGACCATGCCATCGAACTCGACCCCTTCCTCGCCAACGCTTGGCTGGGTCGCGGTCTGATCAAACGGCGTCTCGGCCTCCTTGCACCGGTAAGGACGCGTTCAAGCGCGTCCCATTCCTCCCACGATTTCACGGACGCGGTGGAACGCGTCCCTACCGATTCTTGGTTGAGCGACCTCCAAACCGCCGCCATCGTCGAGCCGCGTCGTTCTCTGATTCGCGCCTACGCTGGCAAAGCCTTCAGCGACGCCGGACGCCCCGACCTTGCCCTCAAAGAACTCGATTACGCCGCGCAACTCGATCCCAACGACCCCACGCCTACCCTCTACAAAGCGTTGGAACTCTATCAACAGAACCGCCCCAACGAAGCCGTCCGCGAATTGGAGCGCAGCATTGAGCTGAACGACAACCGCGCCGTCTATCGCTCGCGTCTGTTGCTCGACCAAGACCACGCCACGCGCAGCGCCAGCCTCGCGAAGATTTACCAAGACGCCGGCCTCGAAGATGTCGCGCTCCGCGAAGCCGCCCGCGCTGTCAGTTACGACTACACCAGCCACAGCGCGCACCAGTTCCTTGCCGAGAGCTACAACGCCCTGCGCGATCCCACACGGTTCAACCTTCGTTACGAAACCGTCTGGTTCAACGAACTCCTCCTCGCGAACCTCCTCAGCCCCGTCGGTGCCGGCCTGCTCTCGCAAAACATCTCGCAACAAGAATATGCCAGCCTCTTCGAGCACAACCGCCTTGGCCTCACCACGAGCACCGAATACCGCAGCGACGGCCAGCTCCGCGAAATCGCCAGCCACTACGGACTCGTGGACCGCCTCAGCTACACGCTCGACCTCGACTACCAGCACAACAACGGCACCCGCCCGAACAACGACCTCGACCGCATCGAGTGGTACAGCCAGTTCAAATACCAACTCACCGACCGCGACTCCGTCTTCCTGCTCACCAAGTACCAAGACTACGAAAGCGGGGATAACTTCCAGCACTACGATCCGAACAAAGCATCGACCAAACTCCGATTGGAGGAGTTTCAGACTCCACTGGTCGCCATGGCCATTCACCGCGAGTGGTTTCCTGGTATCCACACCACTTTGCTGGGTGCTCGACTGGCCAATGAGCAAACACTCGATGCGAGTCAGACCGTTCGTAATCTCATCACGAATGTTGATCCCTTCGCCATTTTCCCCCTGACGTTTGACGAACTCAGTTATCGAAGTCAGTTCGAGATTTACCAGGCGGAGTTGAACCAAGTCTTCGAGACAGAAAATCACACATGGGTTGCTGGCGGGCGCTTTCAGTGGGGAAATTTCAGCACCACCGACCTCTTGGAACAGCCCGCCGGCGGCCTATATCCACCACTCAACGCCATTTACGCTCCGGTCGGAACAGCTTCCGTTGACGAAGAATTCCAGCGAGTTTCCGCTTATGGTTACTACACTTGGACGGCGTTTCCCCGCTTTCGGTTGACCGCCGGGTTGGCCTACGACCGAGTTCAGTATCCCGCAAATTTTCGCTTTTCTCCCATCTCGCCAGGATCAAGTGAGAAGGAAAAACTATCTCCCAAAGTCGCGCTGCATTGGGACATGTCATCAGCACTGACGCTGCGTGGGATCTACAGCCAATTTCTTGGCGGGGTCAGCCTCGAAGAGAGTTTTCGGTTGGAGCCTACACAACTCGCCGGTTTCAGTCAGGCTTTTCGCAGTGTCATTTCCGAAACCGAGGCCGGATCGGTCGCCGCGCCGGAATATGAACTCGGAGGTCTTGCGTTGGACGTCAAGTTGGGTTCAGGCACCTTTCTGGGTATTGAGGGGCATCAGCTTCGGTCCAGAGTGGAACAAGACATTGGCCTGTTTTACCAAAACGGATTCCAGGCGGCCTATCGAACTTCAGCCCGAGAGAACCTGGATTACGAAGAAAGGTCTGTGGGGATAAGCCTGCATCAGCTTATTTCAGATCGGTGGTCTGCGGGTGCCAGCTACCGATATTCGCGGTCTGAACTGGATTGGTTTTATCCCACACTGCCGGCATCACCGGAGAACCCAAGCCGTATCGAAGGTGCGGACTTCCATCGTGTTCACCTACAGTTACTCTACAACCATCAATGCGGGTTTTTCGGGCGAGTGGAATCGGATTGGTTCATTCAGGACAATTCAGGTTATCCGAATATGGTCCATCCCGACCTCCGTTCGAGTGAGTCCGCTTTTCAAGCGAATCTATTCGTTGGCTATCGGTTCTGGCGGCGCCGGGGCGAGGTCACGCTGGGTTGCCTCAACTTCACTGGCCAGGATTACCGGCTGAACTCGCTGACACCTTTCGCCGAGCTTCCACACGAGCGCGTCTTCTTGGCCAGAGCAAGGTTCAATTTTTGATTTGGCCGATGATTTCAAAGCTTGCTCTTACGATGTTGTTTTGGGTTAGAGTTTTAACCGTGACCACGCCGGAGTTTTCAACATGAAGCCTTTCTTGTTCCCACGCCCCATTGCACTTCTGGCCGCCTGCTGCCTCTGGAGCGAGGCTCGCGCAGCGACGCTCCGTGTCAGCCAAACATTGCCTCCTGCGGCTAATGTTTTCCGGACGTTACGCGCGGCCTATGCCGCTGCTTCAGATGGAGACGTGATTCAAATCGATCCCGGCGTATTCCTCGAAATTCCAGGCGCGTTTTCACCGGAGAAACACGTCAATCTTGTTCCATCCACCGGTGACCGTACCATTGTCAGCACCACCGCCCCACCGCCCAACGACAACTTCGCCAACCGCATTCAAATCAGTGGATCGAACGCAGCCTCCAGCTCGGTTAACTATGCTGCGACCCAAGAGATCAACGAGCCTTTGCATTTCAGTGGGCAGGGTGGCCATTCAATCTGGTGGAGTTGGACGGCTCCCGCTACGGGAGGAGCGGTCTTCTCCACCGAGGGCAGTGATTTTGACGATGGCATTGCCATCTATACCGGCCAGGCATTCCCCTTGTTTCCCGTGGCTCATATCGCGGGCGGCGCAACCACCGGCAGTCGGCTGGTCATAGCGGTGCAGACGGGCGTGACCTATCAGATCGCCGTGGACGGATACGGCGGAGCGGTGGGCCAGACCCTTCTACGCATAGAACTGCTGCCACCTCCGGAGAATGATGACTTCGCCAACCGCATCCACCTCACAGGCGACGGCTCCTTCTCCATTCGGGCGCACAACTTCAATGCCTCCACCGAACCCGGAGAAGCTGTCTCAACCTGTGTGGCATCGTCGCGTTCGGTCTGGTGGTCGTGGTCAACTCCTTCTGCCGGAAAGGTAGCCCTATCGATCGATGACGCCAATTTCCCTGCGTGGCTCGGTGTCTTTACCGGAAACTCTCTCGCTACCATTGCTCCAATCACGCTCAACACCAATCGCGCCAACTCTCGCATCGAAATCCTGTGGAACGCAGAAGCGGGAGCGTTCTATACCATTGGCGCCGGAGGAATCAGCGATGGATCTGGCGAATTTTCTTTGAGCCTCCAGCGACTCTTTGGAACCCCGTTCCCCACCAATGACCATTTCAGCCAACGCGTTCTCCTCACCGGCGACCATTTCTCCATCATTGGCCAATTGGAAGAAGCCACCTTGGAGTCTCTCCAGAAAGATGCGAAAAAATCGGTTTGGTGGACTTGGACTCCTCCTTTTAGCGGACTGGCCAAGATTGATAACCTTTCATCTGGCGTTGGTCTCTCCCTGAACTTCTACACAGGCTCGTCTCTCTGCGAACTCGTGCTGTTCGATAGCGCGTCCCTTTCCGTCGATGGAGCCTTCCATCTTGAGGATGCAACGGTTTTTGTCCACAAAGGCATGACCTACCAGATTGCGGTTTCAGACTTGTCCAGTCAGAATTCCGGTTACTCCTATATTGATCTAGAACTCAGGCTTTACCCGCCGCCACTGAACGACTCATTCAACGATAGAATCGAGCTAACTGGCGAGCGCGTTTCGTTGGCTGGCTCCACCTTCTCTGCATCAGTAGAGTCTGGTGAAACCAACCTTCTCCGTTCGTCCGCAGGAAAATCGATTTGGTGGAGCTGGACTCCCCCTCCCACCCCAGTGCCCGGCCGCCCCGTGACCATTTCCACCGCAGGCAGCACCTTTGACACGTTTCTGGCTGTTTACACGAATGCACTTCCGCACATGGCTCCGACATTCGCGAAGCTTCGGTCCGTTGCAGAAAACGACAACGATCCCATTGGCGGCGTGTCTAGCCGCGTCACGTTTGTCCCAGTTCCCGGCACGACCTACTACATTGCCTTGGATGGAGAAGGAGGCCGATACCAACGCGCCGGCGATTTCAATTTCGAAGTCGACTACTCGACGCTGAACATCAGCGTCCAGTCAGCGTCATTTTCCTGCAATGGCGCTGAACCTTGTCGTGACATCGCTGGCCAACTGCTCGTTCGACACTTTGGTGACACTCCGACTGCCCTCTTGCGGGTCTCGTTCCTCGCGACCAACGGTTACAGCGCATCGCTGGAGGTGGGAGCGACTGGCTACGTGGCCAGTCCTTTCCCCAGTACCAATCTTGGCTCGGTCCTGTTTCCATCTCCAGAAACACTCCTGCCCACATCGAGCAATCGACTGGATTTCGTGGATATTCATGTTCCCGATCCCGATCCCGACATTATTAACAATTTCGGGAGAGCCAAGGGCTGGGCGGTTTACGCCATCCTGGAGGAGCTATTCGGCAACGCGTGGCTGCCAGTGGACAGCACGCTTGTGCTCTACGGGCCGTGGCCGCGGATCGACGGTCTCCCCGGCCCCAACGGCGGGGTCATTCGTTCGGATCCATCGCGACCCCTGCCGTACCTGCTTGCCGACATCGCGCTTCGCGGCCCCACGGTGCTTTGCGAAGCTCAGTCAGCTCTTGTCAGCGGGCGGGCCATGTTCCTGACGGGTGGCATCAGCAACGCCCAGCCCAACTGGGTTTGGACCGGGCCGCTCACCGTTTCAACCAACGGTCTGACCACCAACGCCCTCATCACCGTCAACCCCATCAACGCAGACACCGTAACCACTCTTTCCGCCACGCTGGCCTTCGCTGGCTCTACCATTCGTTCCACATCGAATCTCACGATTCGGCTGCTAAACGATTGTTTTCAATTCCGCCAAGTTACCCGCCAGGGCAATGCCGTCCGGCTCGAACTCGTGGATCGACCCGGCAAAAGACTCGCCATCGAATTCGCGGCCTCCCTTCCGGCACCCACCTGGATTGCCTTGGCCACCAACACCGTTGGCTTGAATGGGCATTTTCTGTTTACGAACACTCTACCCGCGAGCGCCCCCCAACACTTCTATCGTGCCCGCGAACTGCCCTGAACCCGCTTTTTGGATTGGTCGCCTTGAACGAACATCGCTCAACTTTTTCCGTAACTTCGGCGGCGCACCGTGGGCGCTACCAGCGCAGATGATCGATAGCCACCACATGAACCTCCTCGCTCAAATGTTCCGGCCAAAACGTCACCGTCCATTCACCGAAGCGTTTCACTTGCAGGGGAGCCCGACGTGATCTCGCTGGACGCTGTCGCCCGTCTGGAAAGGATTCCCAGTCAACTGGTCGAAAATGCGAAGCAGACGCTCCCGCTGTCGCTTTCCCAAGGCGCTGAACACGCGCACCACTTCTGCATCCACGCTGTAACGGTATGGCCGGATCACCGGCCCTCCGCCGAAAGCTTGTCGTGCAACGCCTGGAGCTGCGTGCCCGGCATCCCCTGGCCCGGCAGGCAGCGATTCAATCGTTCACCGACTTCCGCCTGCCATTGCGGATCATCCTTGCGGCTGCGCCAGCGCAAATACTCGGCCAGTTCGAGCCGCTCATCCTCGGTGAGAATCTCCACCGCTTGCTTTAATTCGGCCATACTCATGGCGCAAATGTCGTCAATCACCGCTCAGATGACAAGCCGTTCGTCTCACCGGGTTTTTGGCCTCTCAACCCTCAACTCAAACCGACTCTCAACTTTTCCCGTCAGCACACGTGAGGGGCTGCCTTGCCGTGGGGTGAAGGCCGGGGTGACGTTCCCATCAAGGACGCGGGATTTCCAATCGCTTGCAGATGGCGCGCACCGTGCCTTCCTTGATTTCACGATGCCGTGGAACACTGGAAATCTTTCACGCGCCGGGGTTCAGCCAGATGGTGTGCGCCCCGCCTTCCCGATGGAAGACACAGCCATGCTCCCGAAGGTGCCGCTCCAAATCGGCCAGCTTCAGGTCTCGGCAAAGTCCAGCGTCTCGCGAAGGGCGTTCGGCGACAACTCCTCTTCAGCCACCTCCCGCTGGCACTCCAGCACCAGTCTGAGCGCATCCACCAGATTGGCCTTCGCCTCGGCGAGGGTTGCGTCCTGCGAGATGGCCGCTGGCACTTCTTCCACAAAGCAGGTGAATCCACCCTCCGGAGCCGGCTCACACACTGCGGTCAATTTCATGCCCATGAGAATCGGCCACTCCGCCGCCGCGGTCAAGCGCGTGCCCCTCCACTGATCATTGATTACTGCTCCCATGCCCTCAACCAAAAAAACTTTCACCTTCCCGGTAAACTTTCTGGAGAGGTTCCTTAGTAAGCGAGTGAAGGCCGGGGTGACGCCACGAGGTGCCGCCCGGACGGCCCGAACCAAAAACAACACAGTCAACCTTTGATAAACCTATGAAGAAACAATTCCTCCAACTCTCGCTCGCCGCCAGCCTCGGACTCCCGGCGGTTTCCATCGCTCAGAATGTGTTTCCGACGAATGGCAACGTCGGCATCGGAACTACCGTTCCCGATGCTCAACTTGAAATCTTGCAGCGTAACGCAGACGATAAGTCTGTCCTTGATGTCGTGAAGGCCGCAGGCGGAGCCGAAGCTCCCATCTTCCGGGTGTGGCGGGACAATGGAAAGGATGGCAACGGAAACTATGTAAACAACAACATTGCGTTGGCAGTATATCGTTCTGGATACATCGGCATCGGAACAAGCTCGCCTCAAGCTAAACTCCAGATTGGCCACGCTGCCACTGGAACAGTTTCGGATACACCAGGTGCAGCCCAATTGCTCTCCCTCAATAGCCACTATGCATTTCGCGCATCTGGTTTGGCATCGGAAGCGCTTCACCTCGATACCTACAATTCAGGTTGGTCTGTTAACCCAATTCTGACTGTCCATCGTGGAAATAGAAATATGGGCATCGGCACTGCCAATCCAACGCTTGGCAAGCTCGACATCCGAGGAGATTCCAGTCTTCCAGCTCTAAGTGTTTCAAAGGGAGTTGGAGGAGGTAACGTCATTGTCGCTTACGTGAACAATCCTTACGTCGAAGAAACCACCGCTTTCCGAGTTACTTCGACACGAGAAGTTGTCGTTGGAAATACTGCGCGGAATGACGCTGTCTTGAGACTTCACGGGACCGCAGTTTTCAACGGTCAACTGGTGGTGGGCACTAAGCTCTCTTGCCAGACCTTGGAATTGACCAGCGACGAGAATGTGAAGGAAAAATTCGAGCCGGTGTCTGCCGCCGCCGTGTTGGCCAAGGTTGCCAACCTCCCTATCACCACTTGGGCCTACACGAACTCCCCCGGCGTTCGCCACATCGGCCCGATGGCGCAGGGTTTAAAGGCCGCATTCCCCGAACTCGGCGAGGACGACAAGCACATCGGTGCCGGTGACGGTATCGGCGTGGCCCTCGCCGCCATCCAGGGTCTGAATGAAAAAGTCGAGTCCCAGAACGCCGAGCTTGCCGAACTCAAGACCCGGAACGCTTCACTGGAGCGTCAGGTCGCCGCAGTGACGAAACAGATGGCCGGCATGCAGGAGGTCGTCGCCGCACTGGCCAAGGCCATGCCCCAGAATGGCGTCCAGCAAGCCAGCATCCGCCCCGAAGCCACGCGCTGAATCACCCCGGCTGCTCTGGTAGCAGCCGACGTGAGGAGGCTCACTTCAAAAGTCGGACTGAAGTCTGAGCCTCGTCACCTCGGCTGCTACGGAGCGGCGAAAACCGCCAACTCAAACTTTAGGAGAAATCCACCATGAAACTTCACGCACCCGATCTGTCCCGAAATAACGGAACTCACAACGGTAAGGACGGTCTCCACACCGTCCCAAAGCAAGCCCCGCAAAGGCGCAACACTACCGCCCCAAGTCCCGCCCCGTTTGGGCTTCATCCACGGTCGCGGTGGAACGCGTCCCTATCCATCATGGTTCTCACGCTGCTCTTGGCATGGAACACCTTCGCCGCCGAGTTGGAGTGCCGCACGTTCGAGCGGTTTCGCGCTGACTTTATGGCTGCCATGGAATTGTCCGATGGCACCTGCCCGGTTTTTGGATCGGCGGACAATCCCGCAGTTCGCAATTCATTCATCCCCACCGGTGCCACCTCGGTGAAGACGATTCGCCTGCGGTTCCACGTGTTCGCAAACTCGGACGGCAGCAGCCCGGCCTCCACTCCCGCCGTCGTGGATCAAGTGGTGACGGAGATGAACAACTATTACCGCCCTTGGAAGATTCAATTCGTCCACACCACGCGGCAGGTGAACGATTCGCGTTATCGCAGTCTCGCGGATGCAGAGGAATACGCGATGAAGGACGCCCATGCCCAGAGTCCCGAGACTCAGCACAACGTCTTCGTCGTAAATGTCGAGAGTCCCTACAACGGCTGGGGCACTTTTCCGTGGATGGGCGAGGTGCTGACGCGGCAGGGCGGCACGGTGATGGATGACGCGGCATTCCGTCCCGGTGCGACCACGCTGCCGCACGAACTGGGGCACGGGCTTGGCCTGTGGCACACGCATCACGGCGTGAGCGAGGTGGCGGGTTGCACTGCGTGTTACGAGCGGCCCGGCGCTGGTGATCGCGACATGACAGGGGATTTCTGCTCGGACACGCCGCCGACGCCGCGGAGTTGGGACTGCGCGAGCGCGGCGGGAGCGGACATTTGCTCAGGCCAGCCCTGGGGCGCGACGGATTACCAGAACTTGATGAGCTACTCTTCGTGCCGGAACCACTTCACATCGCAACAGGCAGGCCGCATGCATGCATGGATCACGGAGAAACTGACTGGTTGGCTGAACACGCCGACGGTGCCACCAGCGCGCACGCTGTATGTAGATCGCAATTATACGTGGCCGAACCCGAATGGTTCATCAAGCGCGCCCTATCCCACCGTGAAACAAGGCTTCACCGCCGCGCAGAATGGTGACGTGCTGAAGGTTCGCACCGGCGACTATGGCGTGCCGGCCTTGCTCGCGGGCAAAGCGGTAAGATTTGAGCCGGAGAATGGCCCGGTAACATTTCGACTGGCCCCCGAGCCGCCGACGGCTGCTCTGGTCGTGAGTGCTGGACCGGATAAAGACATTCCTACCGGCAACGTCACCGATGTGACCGCTGCGGCACAATTGATTAGCACCGGTCCCGTCACGTCATGGCATTGGGAGAAAGTCAGCGGGCCAGGCCGGGTCTTCTCGCAAAACTACGACGCTGCCACGCTGAGTTTTTGGGTTTCATCCAGCGGCACTTACGAACTGAAGGTCACCGCCAGCAATGGCCAACTGACCGGCTCTGACACAGTGCGGGTGACGTTTCGTGAACCTGTTCTGTATGTGAACGCGGGCCGGAATCAGGAAGTGCCGTTTCCTTGGACAGGCTCACTGGCGGGATCTGTGCTGGTAGATGAACGGCCCAATGCGGACGCGACGTTCCGTTGGCGTAAATCGAGCGGGCCGGGTGCAGTAACTTTCTCATCGTCAACCTCACTCGCTACCGGAGTCACCGTCTCGCAGCGAGGAGTTTACTACTGCTATCTGGAAGCTTGGTATCGCGGAAAATATCGTGCCGCCCGCGTGACCATGGCCTTCGGCGTGCCGCTTCCGTGCTGTTCGGTCGCCGACGAAACCGAGGAAAACACGGTGCTGGAACCGTTCTTGGAAGCAGCACGCGAGGCTTCTGGAGCGATGCGATTGACCGTGCTCAGTCCAGACTCGAAGCCATGCATGATCCAGCGTTCCGAGAACCTTAAGGACTGGAACGACTGGCAAGCCATGAACCCAACTAACGGCATGGCGACCATCACCGACACTCAGGCACGGACGAACGCAAAGCAGTTCTACCGGGTGAAAGTGCAATAGTTATCCCGCTCGTGTGAGCGGGTGGCGGGTCTTGGCGAAAATTCTGTGTGCGCGCCAAGGCCCGCTCTTCCTTTTGGGGCATGCCGGTTCGGCCTGATCGTCGTGGAAGATGACCAACACGCTCAACCCGAACACCGAAGTCGAACGAGGGACCGGAACAAACGGAGCGCGGATTTGCAATCCGCAGCAGCGTCGGCAAGTTCAGATGTGCTCGGGCGGGGCGGCGTGCTGCGGGTTGCAAACCCGCGCTCCGCTACAGGGCGCTTCGGCCCTTCTCTTCCAACACCGGCTCGACTTCGGAATTGGGGCTCAAACCAGCCGGCCCGCGCGCTGGAGTTCCAGAAGGAACTCGATGTCGATTTGGTCCTGGGGACGGTTGGCGGCTTGCTTGGCGGCGAGGAGATGGAGGCACGGGCGCTGCCCCACCATATATGGTGGGGCAAAGCTGCAGCTTTGCCGTGATCTTTCGGCCCGGAAGCCAAGCGACCCAGTATCCACACGGGCGAGAACCTCGCTACGCTCGTTCGGCAGGAATGTGGGCGTCGCGGCAGCGACGCCCTACCTTGGGAGGCCGCGACACGGCCGCCGCGTCAGCTTCCTCGAAGCGCGGAACGCCGGGCAGTCCGAGATGAAATTGCAGGACGCCCCAGTGAGTCTGGTAGGTCTGAATGAAGTTTTCGCCGAGCGGTCCCAGGGGCAGCAACGGCATGTCCAGATCGTCGGCGAGCAGTTCGTTCAGCCGATCCAGATTGCGCTCGTCGCGCGGCGGGATGAAAAAATCCCAATCCATGGAGAAACGCGGCAAACCCAGCAGGCGCATGGCCTGTCCGCCGATGAGCAGGTAGCGAATGCCGGCGGCGTTCAATTGCTGCAACAGTTCATCCATGCGCCGGGCCTTCGCGGGCGAGCTGGCGGAGCAACGCTTGTTTCCAGACGTTCATCTCGGCGTGCGTCTGAAATTTTTGCGCACGGAACCGTGGCAGCGCCGGCGACGCGGGCGCTGCAGCCACCGCAGGGTTCGCGGCCCAGAGGCGCAACTTGGCTTTGTAGTCGTCGGTGATTTTCATGGCACTGACCACGCGGAGTTTCGGAGGCGGAAGCGGAGAAGTCAAATCCCGGCGCGAATCGGGAAAAAATCGAAGGGAATTACGGACGCGGTGGAACGCATCCCTACCAGGCATGTCCGCCTCGTCACCTCGGCGGCTACGGGCAAGAGGGGGTTTCCCATCTGGTGTATCGGAACAGGAGAGTTTTCCAGTTGTGAGACAGAGTGATGCTGCTGCTGCTTGGTTTCACGTCTCCGAAGGCAAATTCTCACCCAAAGACCTTAAGCGAGTGTCTTTGCGGTTTGCTATGGAAAAAGATGGTTTGCGATTGGAGAGGATGGAGTGGCGGGCGATGGGAACAGGAGTAGCCGGTTTAAGGTGACGTTGGCCCGGTCGTTGCTTTTCTTCGCAGGCATGAAGAAAACATTGTCCGCCAAACTGAATTCCTATCTCGCCACCCAGAATCTGCTGGTTGGAGCCAAAACCACCGTCGCCGCTGTGCCGGCCTTGCAGGAGGCCATTGATGAGCTGGTGGAGTTCATCCTCGAAATCAATCTCAACGCGAAAATTCAGGCGTCGCCGTCCGGGGCCGCCGCAGCGAAACGCGATGCGCTGAATGACCTGGGGGATGCCGCCTGCGAAGTCGCGGGTGGCGTGCTCGCGTATGCGGACAAATCGGGCGACGCCATTCTCGCGGCCCGCGTAAAGTTCGCGCGCAGCACCGTGGTGGCCGGCAGCAGCAACGCCGTGGTGGCCCGCGTGCAGGACATCATTGACGCAGCCACGGAGAATCTGGATTCGCTCGCCGATCACGGGGTGACGAACGACAAGCTCAAGGTTCTCAAGAATGCGCTCAAGGCGTATGACGCGGTGCGGGTGCTGCCGCGCAGCGCCATCGGTGCCGGTGCCGCCGCGACGAAGGCGCTGGAGCGTCTCTTCCGTCAGGTGGATCGCCTGCTGGAGAATCAAGTCGACCGTCTGGTGTGGCAGTTCCGCGCGAGCACGCCGGAGTTCTACGACAAGTATCAGACGGCGCGCAGCATCGTGAGCGCGGGATCAGCGGTGACGGATACCGAAACGCCTGCGGTCACGGTGACGAAGGCGGCGTAGTCCGGGATTTGCAGTGAACTCGCGGGCGGCAGGCCGGGATGCCTGCCGCTTTTTTGTGCCCGTAGCCGCCGAGCTGAGGAGGCGAAGGAAAGGCGGGTCATTCCACGCCGCCTTAACCGGAACGATGCAGTAGGACAGGCCCCTGTCCTCAACTGACCACGAGATCCTACGGATCGACTGGTTGAGCAGCGGAAATAGTTTACCTGATCCGCCTTTGAGACTGGCTGGAAGCTTGTCCTGCTTCACGGGGCGCATGAGCAGCGAGGGCAGACGGAGGTTCTGCATTGGAGGGTCAACAAGTCCCCGTGTCTGACGATAGTTCCTTGCGATGCCGTGCTGTGCCTTGTAGGCTGCCCAATCTCATTTTACGTGTGAAAAAATTAAGTCGTATTGTCGTGCTGTCGTTTGCCGCTGCGTGGATTGCTTCTTCGGCGTCCGCTGCGGTCATCATCAACGAGATTCATTATAACCCGGATGTGAAGACTGATCCGGGCGAGTTCGTGGAGCTGTTCAACAGCGGCACCAACGCGGTGAACCTCGCGGGCTGGGCCTTCACGGATGGAATCAATTACACGCTGCCTGCGGTGAATCTCCCACCGGGCGGCTACGTGGTGGTGGCGCAGAACCCGGCGTTTCTCCAGACGAAGTATGGCGTGGTTGGCGCGGTCGGGCCGTTCAAGCCGGACGGCAGTTCCGGTCTCACCAGCCGTGGAGAAACCATCACTCTGCGCAATGCTGCGGGTCAGGTTGAGGACGAGGTCACGTATCAACTGGGCTTCCCGTGGCCGACGGTCGGCGACTCGACGACGCCGGGCAACGGCAACTCCATCGAGCTGGTTCATCCGTCGCTGGACAACGATCTCGCCGGAAGCTGGCGGAGCTCCGGCAGCGGCGCGGGCGGCACGCCGCTCATGAACGCGACGCTGCTCGCGGCGGCTGGTTCCTGGAAGTACGTGAAGGGAACGAGCGAAGCCTCCATCCCCACGACACTGTGGCGGCAGCCGGCCTTCAACGACAGCGCATGGAGTGAGGGCGCGCTTCCGATTGGTTATGGGGAGGCATTCCTCGCCACGCCGTTGGCGGACATGAACGGCCTCTACACGTCGGTGTTTTTGCGGAAACAAATCACGGTGGCCGATCCGTCGCAGTTCAACCGGCTCATTCTGGAAACGCAGTACGACGACGGCTTCAAGATGTGGATTAACGGCACGCTGGTCGTGGACAACAGCGCCAACATGCCGGCGGGCGAAGTGCCGTTCAACGGGACGGCGATCGCGAGTTTTGAACAGGGGGCGTTTGGGAATGTGAACATGGCGGGCACCGCGCTCGCGGCCCTGGTTCCTGGCGTGAACACCGTCGCGGTGCAGGCGCACAACACGCTGCTGACCGGCAGCAGTGATTTCTTTTTTGACGCACGGTTGATCGGGCAGACGGGCGGTTCGGGCGGCACTGGTCCCAGCCCCGGCCGCATCAACACCGTCTTCGCCACCAATGCTCCTCCGCAGATTCGTCAGGTGGAGCACAACCCGCAGCAGCCCGTCGGTGGCCAGCCTGTGAGCATCACCGCCAAGGTCACCGACCCGAACGGCGTCGCCAGCGTCACATTGCAATATCAGATCGTGAATCCCGGCTTCTACATTGACCTTGCGGACGCGGCTTATTCGAGCGCCACGAACTGGATTTCGCTGCCCATGACGGACGGCGGAACGTCCGGCGATCTGACGGAGGGAGACGCGGTGTTCACGGCGATCATTCCGGCATCGGTGCAGACGCATCGGCGGCTGATCCGTTACCGCATCACGGTGGCGGACACGCTCGGCTTGTCGGTGCGCGTGCCTTACACGGATGATCCGCAGCCGAACTTCGCCTACTACGTTTACAACGGCGTTCCCGGCTGGGCCGGCGCGGTGCAGCCGGGCGGAGCAGGCGCAAACGGCACGGTGCAGACTTTCTCCAGCAACGTCATGGGGCGTCTGCCGACGTTCCAGCTCATTGGCAAGAGCAACACCGTGGCGACGGCGACGTGGTTCAGCCGTTACACCGGCGACATTTATCAATGGGGCGGCGCGCTCGTGTATGACGGGAAGGTGCTCGATCACATCCGCTACCGTGCGCGCGGCGGCGTGTGGCGTTACTCGATGACGAAGAACATGTGGAAGTTCGACCTCAATCGCGGCCATGACATCGAGATGCGCGACAACTGGGGCCGCAAGTATTCCGTGCCGTGGACGAAGCTGAATCTCGGCGCGAGCATCCAGCAGGGCGACTTCAATCACCGGGGCGAGCAGGGCATGTTCGAGTCCGTCGGCTTCCGCTTCTTCCAGCTCGCCGGCGTGGCCGCGCCGAACACCACCTTCTGCACGTTCCGCGTGGTGGATGAAGCGCAGGAGGCGAGTCCGGCGACGCAGTATGAAGGCGATTTCTGGGGCGTGTATCTCGCCATCGAACAGGAGAACGGGCGCTTCCTTGAGGAGCACGGCTTGCCCGACGGCAACCTCTACAAGATGGAAGGCGGCTCCGGCGAACTGAACAATCTGGGGCCGGCTGGACCGACGGACAAATCCGACCTGACGTATCTCCAGGCGAATTACGGCAACGCGACCGAGCAATGGTGGCGGACGAACTGGAACGTGAAGAGCCATTACAACTATCAGATCATCGCGCAGGGCATCCATCACTACGACATCGCCGACGGCAAAAACTATTTCTTCTATCGGAACCCCGAGACGCGTCTCTGGGAAACCTGCACCTGGGATCTGGATCTCACCTGGGCGGACAACATGTATCGCGGTGGCCAGACCGGGGGTGATGAGCCGCTCAAGAGCCGGCTGCTCGACAACTTCGCCAATCCCGGACGGCTGCCGAACATCAACATGGAGTTCCGCAACCGCGTCCGTGAAGTGCGCGACCTGCTGTGGAACACGGACCAGGCCTTCGCGCTGATCGACGAATACGCAAACCTGCTGCGCGGGCCGGCCAACGCCCCGACCATCCTCGATGCCGACCGCATGATGTGGGACTACAACCCGAAGATGATCAGCTCCACTTACTCGCAGAACCCGGGGAGCAAGGCCGGGCATGGGCGTTTCTATCAATGGCCGAACGAGCCGACGGTCGCGAAGACCTTCAACGGCGGCGTCCAGGTGTTGAAGAACTACGTGGGCTATCGCGCGACCAACACGACCTTCTCGCTCGACACCATCTCGGTGGACAACACGCGGCCCACGCGGCCGACCATCAGTTACGTCGGGCCGGCGGGCTTCCCGATCAACCAGACGAAGTTCCGGTCCAGCACCTACGCCGGTACGAACCCGTTCAAGTCGATGCGCTGGCGCGTTGGCGAAATCACCGACAAGACCAGCCCGAATTACAATCCGAACGAGCCGCACAAGTATGAAATCGAACCCGTCTGGGAAAGCGGCCCGATCACGACCTTCAATTCAGACATCACCATCCCGGCGAACGTCCTGCGTGTCGGCGGCCGTTATCGCGCGCGCGTGCTGCATACGGACACCACGGGCCGGAACAGCAACTGGTCGCTGCCGGTCGAGTTCACCTGCGGCGAGCCGCTCAATGAGGCGGACCTGCTGGCCTACCTCCGCATCACCGAGGTCATGTTCAATCCGCCTGCCGGTGGCTACGAATATCTGGAGCTTTATAATTCCAGCGCCTCCGTCACGCTGGATCTTTCCGGGGTGAAGTTCACCCAGGGCATCGACTACACCTTCACGCAGGGAACGTCTCTCGCGCCCGGCGCGTACCTCGTGCTCGCCGGCACGGCGGACCTCGCGGGCTTCCGCGCCTACTACGGTCTGGACGGCAGTGTGACGGTGATGGGTTCCTATTCGGGCAACTTGAACAACGCCGGTGAACAGCTCGTGTTGCGCACCTCCGCCGGCGGCACGGACATCGTGAACTTCAACTACGCCGATGGTCGTGGCTGGCCGCCGCAGGCCGATGGCACGGGCCACGCGCTCGTGCTGCTGGATTCCGCGCTCGCCGCGCAAGGCAGCGGGGCAGGGGAATACGCCGGCAACTGGCGCGCGAGCTCGTATCTGCGCGGTTCACCCGGACGTGCGGATGCGGTCGCACCGGCCGGCATCGTGATCAATGAGATCGTGGCGCACACCGACCTCACGACGGAGTTCGACTCGAACGATTGGATTGAGCTCTACAACGGCACGGCGTCGCCCATCACGCTCGGCCCCGGCTGGTATTTGAGCGATGACGGCGGCGGTTATACGAACCTGATGAAGTGGCAGATTCCGGCGAACACGACGATCCCGGCGCACGGCTTCGTGACCTTCGATGAAGTGACGGGCTTCCATAATCCGACGAACATCGGGTTCGGCCTGAGCAAGGGCGGCGATGAAGTGTTCCTCTCCTACCTGCCGGGCAACGCGCAGGATCGCGTCGTGGACGCGGTGAGCTTCAAGGGCCAGGAGAACGACTGGTCGCTCGGACGTTCGCCGGACGGCGGACCGTTTTGGTACGCGCTAACGCCACGCACGCGAAACGCGGTGAACGCCGCGCCGCCGGAACGCGTCGTCATCAGCGAACTGCTGTATCATCCGCAGGACGTTCTGGTGGGCACGAACCTCACGGACAATTCGATGGATGAGTTCATCGAACTCGCCAGCGGGTATTCAGCGCCGGCCTCAATTCTCATGACGAATCAGTTCGGGCCGTGGCGTTTGAACGGCGGTGTTTCGTTCAGCTTCCCGGCAGACATGATCCTGCACGGACCTGAACGCATCCTGCTGGTGAGCTTCGATCCCACCACGAACTCCGCACAGCTTGCCGCCTTCAAGCAGAGGCAGGGCATCGCGAATCCGGCGCAGCGCATCCTTGGTCCCTACATTGGCAAGCTCGCGAACAACTCGGACCGCATCGCGCTCGAACGTCCGCAAGGTCCGGACCTTCCGGGCGGCGCGGTGAGCTGGGTGATGGTGGACGAAGTTCTTTACGCCGATCAAGCGCCGTGGCCTTGCGGCAGCGATGGCACGGGCAATTCCTTGCAGCGCGTGCAGCTTCTTTCCAGCGGCAGCGATCCGGCGAACTGGAGCGCGGAACCGCCCACGGCGGGCCGCGAACGCGAAAACCTTCCGCCCGGCCTGCCGGCCATCACCGCGCATCCGCAGGATCGCATCGTGGCGACGAACAGCGCCGCCTCGTTCAGCGTGAGCGTCTGCGGAACGCCGCCGTTCACCTACCAATGGCGCTTCAATGGCGCACCGATTGCGAACGCCACCAATGCGACCTTCACGCTTGTCAGCGCTCTGCCATCGGATGCCGGGCAATACAGCGTCACGGTCTTGAACCCCGCCGGTTCAGTGACGAGCCTGGCCGCGAGCCTGGTGGTCCAGTTCCCGCCGGTGATCACTTCCCATCCGCAGCCGGTGACGGCGGTTCGCGATCAGACGGCGACGTTCAATGTCGCGGCGGGCGGCACGCCGCCGTTCAGCTACCAGTGGCGGTTGAATGGCGTGAACCTGCCGGGGCAGACGAACACGTCGCTCGTGGTCTTCCCGGTGCGCACGAACGACGCGGGGAATTACAGCGTGGTGGTGCAGAACGCCGCCGCCGCCATCGTGAGCTCGAACGCCACGTTGACCGTGCTCATCCCGGCAACGGTCACGCAGCAGCCGGCTTCACGGACGAACCGGCTCGTCATCGCTTCGACCAGTCCGGTTTCCTACAACCCGACGAACACCACGTTCAGCGTGACGGCCGTGGGCATCGGCGCGCTGACGTATCAATGGAAACGGGACGGCGTGGCGTTGCCGGGCGCGAATGCGCCCACGCTCACGATCATGAACGTGACGCCAGTAAATGCCGGAGATTATACGGTGATGGTGACGGATTCGGTCGGACCGACGGAGAGCCAGCCCGCGACGCTCGTGGTTTTCGTGGACCCGATATTTGTGATCGCTCCGGTCGGCCAGAGCGCGCCGGCGGGAGCCAGCGTTACCTTGAGCGTGTCCATCATTGGTTATCCGCCGCCGTTCGGATACGAGTGGCGCAAGGGAGCCATTCCGGTTGTCTCCAACACCTCCAGTGAGACGGTCAATTTCTTCGTGACCAACGTGATTGCCGGACTTCCGGCGAACAGTTCCACCGGGCAATACCGCGTGGTCGTGCGAAACCTCGCCAAGCCGTTGGGGACGGCGAGCCCGATTGTTCCGCTGTTGCAGGCGGCTGACACGGATGGCGACGGCATTCCTGATGAGTGGGAGTCGAAGTATTTCGGAGCCGGAACGGGTGCGGTCGCGGAACTCGATTCCGATGACGACAAGTTGAGCAACTGGCAGGAGTACATCGCGGGCACGGACCCGACGAACAGTCTCAGCTATCTCAAGGTCGAGAGCATCGCGTCCACGGCGGGAGCGCCGCAGGTGGTGCTGATCGAATTCAACGCAGTTTCCAATCGCACCTACTCAGTGATGTTCCGGGAAGATCTGTCAGATGGAAGCTGGAGCAAGGTATCCGACGTGGTGGCCACCACGACGAACCGGCTCGTGCGTGTCCAGGATGACCGGCCTGCGCAGTCGCCTCCTGGATTCTACCGGCTCGTGACTCCAAAAAGTCCGTAGGCTTGCGCGGGCGGTTTCAAACCGCCCGCGTGGCCCGGCCATTTTTTCGTTTCTCACCCCCCTTTGATCTGAATAACCGCCGCACTTTCAGATCAAACATTTGATCATTTTGTAAACCTGTCGTTACTTGGTTGTAACCTTCGAAGTTGTCGTATGAAGCAAAGCATCCTTATCGTCCTCGCCGTTTCCACCCTGTTCCTCGATCTCTTCACCCCAAAGGCAAATGCAGCGGTTGATACTCTAGTGGCGTCCAACTCCGTCTGGAAGTATCTCGACACCGGCGCTGACCTGGGCACCAACTGGATCACCCCTTCGTTCGACGACAGCGCGTGGGCCAGCGGCCCGGCGGAACTGGGCTATGGCGATGCTCCAGGTCGCCCGGAGGCCACGGTTGTCGAAGACAATCCGACTCCGGGCTACAACTCTGGAGATGCGGATCGTTTCATCACCACTTATTTCCGTCACAATTTCAGCGTCTCCAACCCGAACCAGTACGCCGTGGTGTCGATGCGGGTGCAGAGAGATGACGGAGTGGTCGTGTATCTCAATGGGCGGGAAATTTTTCGGGACAACCTGCCCGGAGGCGAAATCACCAGCCAGACTACGGCGTTCAATGCGGGTGACGACGGGCAGACGTTCCTGCCGCAAATCATCAATGTGCCCGTCAGCTACCTGAACCCAGGCCCCAACGTCATTTCCGCCGAAATTCACCAGCAAAACTCCACCAGTTCCGACATCAGCTTTGACCTCGAACTGACCGCCAACACGCAGAACAGCGCGCCTATCATCTCCATCGTCAGTCCCACGGAGAACATCTTCTACACCGAGCCTGCCACCATCGCCATCTCGGCGAACGCCAGCGATTCGGATGGCAGCGTGGCCCTCGTCGAGTTCTTCCAGGGCGTGACCAAGATTGGTGAGGACAGCTCCTCTCCGTTTGCCTTCAGTTGGTCTGGCGTGCTTCAGGGCGGCTACGCGCTGCGCGCGACCGTCACGGACAACCTCGGTGCCAAAGCCACCTCCGCCGTGGTCAACATCACCGTCGGCCTCGCCACGCCGCCGACTGTCCTCAGCAAGTCTCCTGCGCCCGGCGCGGTCTCCGGTCTCGGCTCCATCAACGTCGTTTTCAGCGAGCCGGTGTTCGGCGTGAACGCGTCCGACCTGCTCATCAACGGCGTCACGGCAAACGTGGTCAGCGGTTCTGGGAGCAACTACACGTTTACCTTCAACCAGCCGGCGGAAGGCGCAGTTTACGTCGGCTGGTTGAAGGT
>Ga0163153_10003459_pt1 | contig 21141 bp, 18 predicted proteins | sample OliLakLV19MP6IB1_FD_148629 | JGI IMG/M metagenome (GOLD analysis project Ga0163153, IMG submission 148629) | Freshwater microbial mat bacterial communities from Lake Vanda, McMurdo Dry Valleys, Antarctica - Oligotrophic Lake LV.19.MP6.IB-1 | ecosystem: Environmental > Aquatic > Freshwater >...
AGCGCTGGGTCACCTGCTGCGGGGTTCCGTGGGCATTGACCCATCGTTGGAGTTCAAAACGGTTCGAAGGTTCCAAGAGAATCTGTTGGGCTATGCGAGGCACAGAGCCACCATAGCGCGTTAAATTAATAACTCCAGTCGTTTGTGAGACAATACACTAGGCCTTCAGCCCTCCGCTTCGGAAATTGAGCAGGGACGCGGTTGGAACGCGTCCTTGCCCGCGTCCGCACAGGGCTGAAAGCCCGTGATGTGACAGCCTGGGCTGAAGCGAGTCCAACGAGCGCAGGCCCAGGTAGCGGTGGATTGAATTTTTCTCAGGCCTGTAAGGCCGGAACCATTCTTTGATTGTCCGTCTCTCTTGTCCCGCCCTGACAGGGCTGCGGTGAGGGGTGAGCCGAAACGAGGGGCGTCCCTTGCAATCATCCGCCGCGCACCGTGGCTACTTCGCCGGCTTCGCAGCAGGTGCCGCGAGATCAATGCGCGTCGGGATTTCTCCGAGCTGATAATAGCGGTGGTCGATGCGGTCATCGCGCACGATGGCCACGCGGATTCCCGATCCTTCCTTGCCCATCGGCTTGCCGACCGGGCCTGTGGTGACGATCTCCAGCTTGCCGTCGCGGGCGAACGCGTTGCGATGGTAGTGGCCGCAGAAGGCGTAGTTCACGCCATGCTTGTGGAAGAGCGCGAAGTAACGGGCGCGGCGTTCGAGAGGGATGTTGAAGTATTCATCCGCCTCGGTGGCCGACGCGAGACACCACGGATGATGCTGAAACACGACGATGTGCCGGGCCTTTTCCGTGCGCGCCTTTTCCAGCGCCGCCTCCAGCCAGCGTTCCTGGGCTTCGAACTGCGCCATCGCCTTCTGCGGCGAATGAATGAGGCTGGAGTTCAGGACGACGCCCACGAAGTCACCACGTCGGAACGTGTAGTGATCCGGCCCGAACCGGTTCGTGTAGGCGGCGATGCTCTCCGGCGTCGGCACGTTTTCCACGTCATGATTTCCCGCGACATCGTAAACCGGAATCGCCGGATCAATCTTCGCCAGGATGCGGCGATACTCGGCGATCTGATTGGTGTCCCCCGGCTTGTTCACCAGATCGCCAGTGACGATGACGAACGCGGGCTTCAACCGGTTCACCGTGGCGGCGGCGAACTCGAAGTTCACCGTCTCCTGCGTGAAGTTCGTGTTGTCCGTGAACATGCCGAACTGCGGGTCGGTGAGCTGGATGAAGAAGAACGGCTCCGCCGCGTGCGCCGTCCGCACGCACGCCACGGCCAGCGCACAAACCATACTTGCTGTTTGAAGGAATGTTATGGAGCGTTTCATGCGATTCGTGTGATTGAACTCCGCTTAGTTGCCGCAAGCGCGTGGCAGAGTCAACCCATGTCTTGTCAGCGCGTTTTTCCGTGGAGTGACTGGTGAGCTTCGCATAGCGTCACTTCGTGAACCCTCCGCAAACGCCTCAATGGACAGGGAAACGCCGCCTGCTCGCCGCCTTCGTGCTGCTCCTGCTGGGCTTGGTCGTGTGGATGATCTGGCCCCGGAGGGAGCCGCAGTTTCAAGGAATGCCGGCAAGCGACTATGCCCAGTCTATTCTCAGCACGAACATTTTCAATTTCACGTTCGTCACCAATCGCCTCGCGCCGATGGGGAGAGCAGTCGCCATATCTGCCATTACGTCAGTGCTGGCTCGTGAGGACTCGCCCTGGAAACACCGGTATCAAAAGATTCTCCCGCGCGCACCGCTGTGGCTGCAACGGCGGCTTACTCCATCCCGTTTCGATCAAAACCTGATAACTACCTGCGTCATGGTTCTTGGTTCCTTCGGGCCGGAAGCGAAGCCCGCTGTCCGAACTCTCGCCATGTCGCTCGATCAGGGAAGCGATTACATGAAGGGGCGCGTGGCAGAGGTGCTCGCCCTTATCGGCCCAGATGCGCGCGCTGCCATTCCTTCTCTCCTGGCTTCCGCGATGCGATTGACACCTGGAAGCCTCCCAAGCCAGGCAAGAGCTGCCGCAGTTCATGCGCTGGCAGAAGTTGATCCCATGGGGGAACGTTCCGCGCACAAGCTGGTGACTCTCTTCGATGATCCTGATGCCACTGTGGTGGCTGCCGTGACCGGCACCCTTGGCAGCATGGCTGAACATTTTCCTTCGCTGGTGCCTCGGCTGCATGCCGCTCTGGATCATTCCCATCTCCCGGTCTGTCTCGCGTCCGCTCTGCATTTGAAGAAGCTTCACGTGCTGACCCGCGCCGATCTGGAGCCGTTTATCAAACGACTGCAAACCAGCGACGCCACCAATCGCGCATTCGGTGCCACCGTGCTGATGTATGCGCAGTCTTATGAAACGGACGTCATGCCTGTGTTGCTCCAAGCCGCGCCGGACACCAACGCCGTGGTCCGCGAAGCTGCGGTTAACAGCCTGACTCTCTTCGCCTACGATCCGACGGTTTCTCACCCGCACCGAGTCGCTGCAGCCAAGGCCGTCCTGCAAAACGGTTCATCGGAGCAAACCTGGAAGATGCTGAACTGGCTGCCGCAGCTCCTCCCTGAGGCTGGCGAAACGGTCCCGTTGCTCATCGTTGCTCTCGGTAACAGCGACGAACGCACTCGCGGCAAGGCGGCGTTGACGTTGGGACAGCTCGGAGTCTTGGCGCGAGACGCTGTTCCTGCCCTCCTTGAGCTCCGTTCTGATGAGTGGCGCAATGTCCGCGCCGCCGCCACGAACGCCCTCAAGGCCATCGATCCCTCAGTGCCATAGGACGTCTCGCGGTCTGCTGGTTGAGTTCGTCAGGCACGATGTCCAGATGCGTTTCCCTTTTCGCCTGTATCCGCCGCGCCTTCCCGTTAATCTTCGCCGGTGTCCGTTCGCCAAATGCCATCACGGCTTGTCTTGCTCAGAGCCGCCCTCGCCAGCGCCTGCCTGCTGACGATGCTGGCGTCTGCGCCGCTGTGGCTGGGCGCGCGGCTCTTCCCGCAATTGCCGATCACCTCGTGGTTCCCCATGCCGGCTGCGCCGTGGGATTCCATCGTGTTCGCCCTCGTGCTGGGAGCGCTGGTACTCGCGGTGTGGCTGCCGCGCGTCGGCATTGGAATCTTCCTCGTCGGCTCGTTGTTTCTGGCGCTGGCGGATCAAAGCCGGTTGCAGCCGTGGTTCTACATGTATTGGGTGATGCTGCTGCTGACGCTGGCGGACGAAGGGTCGTCCCTCATGGCATGCCGGTTGGCGTTGTCGGCGGTGTACGTCTGGGGCGGTGCGCAGAAGATCACGCCAGAATTCTTCAATCTCGTCGCGCCGTGGTTCGTCAGTCCGGCTTCCGCCTGGCTGCCCAGCGTCGTTGTCACGGCGTTGAAGTGGGGCGTGTTCACCGCGCCATTCGTCGAAGTTTTCATCGGGCTGGCGCTTTGGTTTCAGCGAACGCGGAAGCTCGCCATCATCGCGACTGCCGTGATTCATCTGGCCGCCATCATCCTCCTCGGACCGCTCGGCCATAAGCACAACTGGATCGTCTGGCCGTGGAACCTTGTGATGCCGGTGCTGGTGCTCGTGCTCTTTCCACGCGGTGCGCTGGCGAATGTCTGGAGCACCGTGCGGCGTCCGGCGTGGAGCTTTGCGGTGGTCGCGCTGTTCTGGCTGCTGCCGATCCTCAGCTTCTTCGGCAAATGGGATTCCTATCTCTCCTTCTCGCTCTACACCGGCCGGCTGACGAAGGCCGACATCTTCATCAGCACCAGCCTGCGGGAGAAACTTCCGCCCGCGCTGCATGAATTCATCGTGCCCACGCCGACTCCGTTCAACGAACAGCTCCAAGGTCCGTATGTGGTGCTGGTGGAATTGTGGGCGGACAAGATCCTTCGCACGCCGCCGCTGCCCGAGGCGCGCAACTATCGCAACGTCGCCCGCTACCTCGCGGGCTTTGCGGCCAGCCCGAACGAGCTGCGTCTCGTGCTCATCCCGCGAGTGGGCAAGCCGCTGTTCTACAGTGGAGCCGACCTGCGTGCGGAGGCGGGCATTCCGCTGGACCTGTAGCGCAGCAAACCCTGAACAAATCGTTTTCATTCCCCCCCGCCAATGCTATCTCTGCCCCACATCATCATGCTCAACTACACTAATTTCATCGCTGGCGAATGGGTCGCCGCGAAATCCGGCCAGACCTTCCAGACCACCAATCCTGCCGACACCCGCGAAGTCGTCGCCACCTATCCGCTCTCCGGCAAGGAGGACGCCGCCGCTGCCATCGCCGCTGCGCGCGCAGCCTTTCCTGGCTGGGCTGCGACCACGGCTCCTGCGCGCGGACGCATCCTCAGCAAGACCTCGCAGATTCTCGAGGCGCGCAAGGCTGAGCTCGCCGAACTGCTGACGCGCGAAGAAGGCAAGACGCTCGCCGAAGCCACCGGCGAAGTGCAGCGCGCCGCCGACATCTTCCGCTTCTTCGGCGGACTCAGCTACACGCTCGGCGGCTCGACGATTCCGCACGATCTGCCGGGCAATCTCCTCTTCACGCGCCGCGAACCCGTTGGCGTGGTCGCCTTGATCACGCCGTGGAATTTCCCCATCGCCATTCCCGCGTGGAAACTTGCGCCCGCCCTCGTCGCCGGCAACGCCGTCATCATCAAGCCCGCCTCGCAGGCGCCCGCGCTCACGCTCGAAATCGCGAAAGCCCTCGCCGAAGCCGGCCTGCCCAAGGGCGTGCTGAACGTCGTCATCGGCGAAGGCCGCGCGGTCGGCGGCGAACTCGCCACGAACCCCGCCATCGCCGCGCTTTCCTTCACCGGCAGCTACGGCGTGGGCAACCAGATTTATCAGCAGCTCGCCCAGCGCATGGTGCGCGCACAGATGGAGATGGGCGGCAAGAACCCGACCATCGTCCTCGCGGATGCGGATTTGGATCTCGCCGCGCGGCTCGTCACCAGCGCGGGCTTCGGACTGACCGGACAGGCCTGCACCGCCACCAGCCGCGTCATCGTCGAGAAGAGCGTCGCCGAGGCGTTCACCGCGAAGCTCGTGGAGAAGGCGAAGGCTCTGGTGGTCGGCAATGGCCGCACGGCGGGCGTCACGATGGGGCCGGCAGTCAGCGAAGCGCAGCTCAAGGGAAATCTCGACTACGTGCAGATCGCGCAGAACGAAGGCGCGACGTTGCACTACGGCGGTGCGCGTCTTGCCGAGGGCGATCTGGCGCACGGCTTTTTCATGCAGCCGACTGTGCTCGGCAATGTGAAGCCCACGGCGCGCATCGCGTGCGAGGAAGTCTTCGGTCCCGTGGTCAGCATCATTCCGGTGGAGAACTTCGACGAGGCGTTGACCGTTGCGAACGGCGTGGATGTGGGGCTGAGCGCCAGCATCGTCACGCACGATTTGAAGAAGGCGATGACCTACGCGGAACGCATCGAGGCGGGCGTGGTGAAGATCAACCAGATCAGCACGGGCCTCGCGCTTCAGGCTCCGTTCGGCGGCGTGAAGAAGAGCAGCACGGACAGTTTCAAGGAGCAGGGACCGGGCGCCATCGAGTTCTATTCCAAGCTCAAGACCGTGTATCTGGATTACTCGGCGTAAACTGGATTTGCCCGCCCCAGGCGGATCGTTTCGCAGTAAACAGATCCAGTTCCGCTCCCGATGGGGTCAGGTGAGTGCGACAATTACCGAATTCATTTTCGATCACGGTAATCATCTATGAACAAGAATGCAGTGGTGACGGGTGCGGGCAGCGGCGTGGGGCAGGCGGTGGCCTTGCTCCTGGTGAAGCAGGGCTGGCGCGTGGCCATCGTGGGACGGCGCGCGGAGGCGTTGCAGGAGACGGTGGAACGCGCGGGCGTGGAACGGGACAGGCTGTTCGTCTTCGCGTGCGACATCGGGAAGAGCGACGCGGTGGAGGCGCTGGGGCGCGAGGTGCTGGCGAAGTTCGGCACGGTGGAGGCGGTGGTGAACGCGGCCGGCACGAACGCGCCGAAGCGCGCGCTGGAGGTGCTCTCGCTCGCGGATTATCACGCGATGATGGACACGAATTTGAACGGGGCTTACTACATCACGCAGGCGTTTCTGCCGGCGATGCGCGCACAGAAATCGGGAACGATCGTGCATATCGTGTCGGATGCGGGGAAGGCGGCGTCGCCCAAGGCGGGTCCGGCGTATGTGATGAGCAAGTTCGGCCTGGCGGGTCTCACGCAAAGCATCAACGCGGAGGAACGCGCAAATGGGGTGCGCGCGTGCGCGATCTTTCCGGGGGACATCGACACGCCGTTGCTGGATAAGCGTCCCTCACCGCCGCCAGCCGAGGCTCGGGCGAAGATGATGCGGGCGGAGGATGTCGCGGAATGCGCGGTCTTCGCGATCAATCTGCCGAGCCGGGCGATTGTGGAAGAGCTGATCGTGCGGCCGAGATAGCAATTTGTTTAACGACTGGAACGACTGGGTCTGCACATGAAAGTCCTCTTCATTCACGCGCACTTCGACGATTACGAATTCACGGCGGCTGGCACGTTTGAACTGTGGCGACGAAAGTTGGGCGACAAGTTTCAGGCGAAGGTGCTGGTCTGCACGGATGGGAAGGCAGGGCATCACTTCCGCACGCGGGAGGAGACGGGGCGCGTCCGGCTGGAGGAGCAGGCGGCGTCCGCGACGATGGGCGGATACGAGTCCGAGCTGCTGCACCTCACGAACGGCCAGGCTCCGCGAGAGGCTTGTCTGCAAGTGACGCCGGATTTGCTGGCGGCGTTGTGGAAGGCGATTCGCGATTACGAGCCGGACTATGTTTTCTGTCCGCCGCTGGGGAGCGATCCGTTGGCGGGCATTCACAACGATCACGAAACCATCGCGGAAGCGGTGCGGCGGGTGGCCTACATGATCAATGTGCCGCACGCGTTCACGCCGGAATATCCTGCGGACGAAACGGTGTCGGTGCCGTGCAAGGTGCCGGTGATCGTGACGGTGTACGACGGCTACATGTTCGGCGCGAACGCGTATGATTTCGTGATCGATGTGGAGGCGGCGTTCCCCTTGATCTGCGAGATGACGTGGTGTCATCAATCACAGATCGTTGAATGGCTTCCCTGGGTGGGCCGGCACAACATGGCACCGCCGGCTTCGCTGGAGGAGTGGACGACGACGCTGCGCGCGCGGTTCGACCGGAAGAACCGCGAGCTGGGCATTCAGGGAGCGCATGCTGTGGAAGTGTTTCGCGTGACGGCGTGGGGCGCGGTGCCGACGCTGGCGCAGCTTACGGTGGATTTCCCGGCGATGCAGCCGGCGGCGTCCAATGTGGCGGCGCTGGAGGAGCGGCTGCGGCTTTGGAATCACGCCTGAGCGCGGGCAGGGGGTGGAATCGGTCAGCCACAAGCGTTGGTAACCGGAGACGGTTCTCGTCGGTCATAGCACTATACGCCGAATCAGGATCCGCGAATGCGGAGCTTTCCTTGCCGTGTTTGGCGCGCCGGTTATGAACTGAACTTCGACTGAAATTGTTATGCAACGTACGCTCGTCTCCTTCTTTCAACTGTCTGTTTGTCTATTGCTCACCCTCGCCGCCACCGCCAATGCCGAGGACAAAAAGGCGGACCCCAACGGGACGTGGAAGTGGAGCTTCACCGGACAGAACGGCCAGGCTCGCGAAACGACCATGAAACTAAAACTCGAAGGCGAGAAGCTGACGGGAACGGTCTCCGGCCGGAATGGCGACACGGCCATCGAGAACGCCAACCTCAAGGGCGAAGAAATTTCCTTCTCGGTGACGCGCGAATTTAACGGCAACAAGATGACTTCAAAATACAACGGCAAGCTGAGCGGCGATTCAATCAAGGGCAAGATCGAGACGGAACGCGATGGCGAAGCTCGTTCGCGCGATTGGGAAGCCAAGCGCGAAGCGAAGTAAGCGGAGGAAGAAGTTTCCTGTCGAAAGACAACGCGCAGCCGGACATGGGTCTGGCTGCGCGTTTTTATTCGGAGGACGTCGTGCTACTGGCGTTCGTATTCGCCTTTGCTGACTTTTTTGAAGACGGTGAACCCGGCTTTCTTGGCGTCCGAAAAGGAGGTGGGTTTCAGAATGTTCGGCGTGCTGAAACCGGAGATGAGTTTTCGCACTGGCCGCTTGCAGCCGGGACACTTGGTGAGTTCAGCGGCGCTCATGGGACGGCGTAACGTGAACTTGCCGCCGCAAGCGGTGCAGCTTCCATCGCAGAGTTCGTATTCGTAGAGTGGCATAAGCAGGAGTTGAATCAGGCCGCGCTTAATGAATGGGGCATCCGCAGGCTTTTCGCAAGCCGCTGTGCTCAGGCGATGCAGGTGGAGAATCCCCGGCGAATCTTCGCTTCATCGAGATCTTTGCCAATGAAGACCATCTGGCTGACTTTCTTTTCCCCGACGTTCCAAAGGCGGTCCGGCTTTGCGTCGAACATGGTCTGCACGCCTTGGAAGACGACGCGCTTGGCCTGGCCTTGGATCTGAAGGATGCCTTTGGTTCGGTAAATGTTGGAGCCGAGTTCTCGAATCAGCTCGCTCAGCCAGGCTTCGACCTTCTTCAAGTCGAGCGGACGATCATCGCTGAGGTAAAACGAGGTCACGCTCTCATCATGATGGTGATGATGCTCGCGGTCATGATCATGATCGCCGTGGGTGTGGGAATGTTCGTGGGTCGCACTTTCGGGCAGGGTGAAGTTCCCCGCCAGTTCGCGTGCCTTGAGGTTGAAAATCTTCGCAGGATCGATCTGGGAATTAAGCGTGCGATGGATCGTGGCAAGGGAGTTGATCTTACGGATGCGCGCCTCAACGTGCTTGAGCTGATCAGGTGACACGAGGTCGGTCTTGTTCAGCAGGACAACGTCCGCAAACGCAAGTTGCGCTGTCGGTTCCGGACCGTCGGCGAGTTCCTTTTCGAGGTGCCGGGCGTCCGCGACAGTGATGATTCCATCGAGCCGCATCTTGTCAGCGAGGTCAGAGGCTTTGAAGGTGTGAACCAGCGGGCTCGGATCGGCGAGGCCGGTTGTTTCGATGAGAACGTAGTCGAAGCGCTTCTGTTTCTGCATCAGGCCTTGGAGGCTTTTGATCAGGTCGCCGCGGACCCGGCAGCAGAGGCAGCCGTTGTTCAGTTCGACGATTTCTTCATCCACTCCGACGACCAGTTGGTTGTCGATGCTGATGGCTCCGAACTCATTGATGATGATGGCGCACTTGTAGCCGTGGTTCTGCGAAAGGAGATGATTGAGAAGCGTGGTCTTGCCCGCGCCAAGAAAGCCGGTCAGCACGGTGACCGGGATCGGGTCTCGTTTTGTCATGCAGCGAATGATGCCGCAATTTTTTCCGCAGGCAATTTTTTATGCCGAAGTGCGACGGGCATGCCGCAGCGCTGAAGGCTACGCCTTCTCTTCGATGAGTTCGCGGCGGGCGCCGCTGAGGAGGGTTTCCACGAAGTTGGTCGAGTAAACGCCGCGACGGAAATTGGGATCTTGCAGAATCGCGAGTTCAAACGGGATCGTGGTCTTGACCCCGGTAATCATATACTCGCTGAGCGCGCGGCTCATGATGTCCATCGCCTCACGACGATCTTTGCCGTAGGTGATGAGCTTGCCGATCATCGAGTCATAATGAGGCGGAATGCTGTAGCCAGCGTAGGCGTGGCTATCGACCCGCACGCCACGACCGCCTGGCGCATAATACATTTCGATTCGGCCAGGCGACGGCCGGAAATCGTCGAAAGGATCTTCTGCGTTAATCCGGCACTCGATGGAGTGTCCTTGGAATTGCACGTCCTTTTCGGACAGCTTCAAAGGCTCGCCCATCGCAATCATGATCTGAAGCTTCACCAGATCGTAGCCGGTGACTTCTTCCGTGATGGGATGCTCGACCTGGATGCGCTTGTTGACCTCTAGGAAATAGAAATTGCCGTGATCATCAACGATGAACTCTACCGTTCCGGCATTGGTATAGTGCGCCATTTCGGCGATCCGAATGGCCGCTTTGCCCATCTTCTCGCGCAGCTTCTTAAATTTGTTTTCCAGAAGAGGAGATGGTGTCTCTTCGAGGATCTTCTGATTGCGCCTTTGAATAGAGCAGTCGCGTTCGCCGAGATGAATGATGTTCCCGCGGTTGTCCCCGATGATTTGAAACTCGATATGGTGCGGATTCTCAATGAATTTTTCGATGTAAACATTCGAGTTACCGAATGCCTTCTCGGCTTCCATTCGGGCAGTGTGATAGCCCTTTACGAGCGAGATATCATTGTGCGCGACGCGCATTCCGCGCCCGCCGCCTCCTGCGATGGCTTTAATGATAACGGGATAGCCGATCCTGCGCGCTGTTGCCAATGCTGCCTGTTCGTTCTCGATATTTCCGTCTGAACCGGGAGGTATGGGAACTCCGGCCTTTTTGGCCAAGGCCCGGCTCACGGCTTTGTCCTCAAGTGCGTTCATCGCGCGCGAGCTCGGTCCAATGAAGCGGATGTTACAGCTTTCGCAGACGTCCGCGAAGTGAGCGTTCTCAGAGAGGAAGCCGTAGCCTGGGTGGATCGCGTCCACGTCAGTGATCTCTGCCGCGCTGATGATGCGGTCAATGCGGAGATAACTTTCCGAGCTTGCGCCTTTACCGATACAGATGGCTTCGTCGGCCATCTGAACGTGCATGGAATTAGCATCCGGCTCAGAATAGACCGCAACAGATCGGATGTTTAACTCCCGACAAGCGCGAATTATCCGGACAGCGATCTCGCCTCGGTTGGCAACCAGTATCTTTTCGAACATTTGATTCTAATCCAAACCGAGTTAAAGAGGGCGAATGCGGAAAATAGGCTGGCCAAACTCGACGGGCTTTACGTTATCAATCAAGATTTCCGTAATAACCCCGCGAAGCTCGGCCTTAATCTCGTTCATTACCTTCATCGCCTCGATGATGCAGACCACTGAATCCGCGTTGACCTCGGTTCCCACCTCGACGTAATTGGCAGATTCTGGGGAAGGAGACCGATAAAATGTCCCAATCATCGGGGATTTAATCTCGGCGTCATTTGAAACGGCAGCGACGGCAACCGGGGCGGTCGTTGTGACAAGGGCGGGAGCGGCTGTCGGCATCGCGATGGCGATGGGGGATTCTTCGTATTGTGAAACTTGGACGCCTCCGCGCTTGAGTCTGATTTTGAAATCTTGCCGTTCCAGTTCAAACTCGGAAACCGAGTTCTTCTTCATCAGATCGATGATGGCTTTGATGTCTTTCAGGTCCACGAAAACCTCTTAGGTTCATTACCGTTCAAAGCTTGCTGGGTGTCTGTGTTCATTAAGCAAAAAGTATTGATTGATTCGCGATCCTGCTATGTCAAATTCCGAAAGCGGTGGCGACGTTATGCACCGAGAAATTGCCCGTCAAGGAGTAAAACCTGACGCATTCCTTCTGCAAAAATCTGCTTGCAGGCTTCTGAGTCAGTCATTGTAGGGTTTATTGAGGCTTTGCGTTTTCGTTAACGGAGGCGATTAGACCCAAAATATAAGAAAAGCAACCAAACCCCGTGATTTGGCCTCGGCAGACTGAGGCGATGACGGAGTGATGTCGGAATTCTTCGCGGGCATGGACGTTTGAAATATGGATTTCAGTGGTGGGGATGGCGACAGCCGCGATGGCGTCTCGAATCGCAATGCTGGTGTGTGTGTAGGCGGCGGCATTGATCACGATGGCGTCGTAATTTCCTTTGGCGTCTTGAATCCAGGTCACTAATTCCCCTTCGACGTTGGATTGTTTGAAGGCGACGGTGACGTCTCGGGCCTTTGCTTCCAAACGAACTGAGGCTTCGATGTCCGCCAAGGTTGTAAGTCCGTATTTTTCTGGCTCGCGCTGTCCCAGTAGATTCAAGTTCGGCCCGTTTAAGAAGAGGATGTTCATATGGCTGCGGCAGGCTAGGAATGCACCGTTGATTTGTCGAACTGATTTGCGGTCCCACTTTGCCAGCCAAGGAGAAAAAATGTTAGCCAGGAGATGGCGGGGATATACAGACCAAATTCAACAAAGCCCTGCAAGAAGATGCCGAACAAGCCTAGCCAGATCGAAAATGTCCTGGCAGTGCGGCAGTTATTTCGATAAAGGAGAACTATTCCGCCAAGAAAAAAAACCAAGTAGGCGATACCACCCACTAAGCCAGAGTCAGAGGCTTGTTGTAGAAAATCGTTGTGAGCCAAGCGGGCCATTTCTGCTTTTGCGGGTTTATGCTTTCCATAGTTAATCATAAAGGTTCCTGGGCCAGAACCTACGACGGGAGACTGCTTTATCGTTATTAAAGAAGATTTCCAGTAAACAAAGCGAGCTGAAACGCTGGTGGCACCCTTTTCAAAGTAGCCTGCGTATTTTAGCGAAAAAGTGCCCAAACCGAAGATGACTAGTGTGGTCAAGAGGATTCCTTTTAGCCGAGTGGGGATGGGGGTTCTAAAAATGACGGCAAGTATTTGGGCGATTGCAATTAGCCAGCCCGCCTTGGAGCCAGACCAATACAGGCAGCCCATCCCTAGAACTGCCATTCCGCCGCCGGTGATCCAGCCGGTAGCGTGGGGCGCGTTTCGTCCTGACTGCCAAGTCGTGACGATTGTGACTGGCATGAGCAGCAAGACTGCTCCTGCCAAGGCATTCGGGTAGAATAGTGTCGAATAGATCCGGTCGCTGGCTGCCTTTTGCAGAAATTCCGGCGGCAAAGCATTCCAATTTGGCAGACTGTACAAAAACCGCCGCGTTTCCTCCAATCCGCCGAAGTGCTGCCTCCAACCTACCGCCAGCATGACAAGAACTCCGCCGGTCAATCCAATCCAAAAGGGGCGCAACCGAGTCACTCGGGAAAACGAGAGCAACCCTAAAAAAAACAATACAACGCAGGCGGTGAAATGAAGGACTGTCGCCCGTGTCAACGACGCGTCCATGGTTCTGAACGCGGAGACGAATTGCCATCCAAGCCAGACCAAAAGCGATGCGATCCACCAGGTGGGAGCAGTGGTTTGCCATCGCCAGAAGCGCAGGCTCAGTCCAAATATAAGAACCAGCATTATGTAACCGAAAGTCATCGGCCACGGCCCCAGTGCGAGCTCTTCGCGATTTGAGGGCGCTTGGATTTGGTGATCCATGATCACTGGATTGCCCAGCTTGATGAGCACTAGGGCGAGAAACAACCCGACCGCTCCGGAATACACTCCTTCCCATGGGTCTATGGCTGGCTTCAGCGACTTGGAAGACACGCCTGATACTTCGCGATCCACCCTCCGTTGGTCAAACACGCAGAGGTTCAGACGAACGATTCGGCTCCATGGAGGTACGGAATCAACCAAAGCTAATTACGCCACGATTGCAGCTTGGCCTCCAGTCTGCTTAGGAAAGAGGATCAGTGTTCAGCATTCTCTCAACTTTTTCATGACTAGAACAAATTATTTAAAAACCGCCAGGCGCATGTTGATTGCGGAGTTTTATCCGCAACTGAATGAACGGCAGACTGCCTTGTTTTCAATAGGATCCGTTCGTTTAATACGTTTGGAAGTTCACTCGAATCGAGACATGCAAATCAACGTTGCGCTGTCTAAACATCTTTTGCCTAACTCAGCATGTCGTACATTGTGAGAGTTCTTTTTTTGTATTTTTTGTTCTCGTTCCCCCTTTCGTCATTTGGCGCAATCAGTGGCTATCTGAACATGGAGGCCGGGAACAACCGGGAGCCAGTCACCACAAACATCCTCAATGCTGCAACGCGCGGCTCTGGTGGTTCATGGTCCGTCAATAAACCGTTGACTCATTTTATGGTGAGTTCGTCTTTCGAGACTCCGTTGCTTCGTCCTGTTTCCATCGGCAGTTCAATTTACAATGACGACCGCTCCACCCGGACTTTTGTTTTTACCAACACCGCTTATCGCCAGTTTGCCGCCTACACGTTTGATCGAAGCACTCCAAAGCTTTCCTTCGGGCTTTATATCCGGCTGTTGGGGTTCAGCCGGTTGGACAACAGTTTCGATCTGCTGGCCGTGGAGGGCGGCGGAGACTTTTTGGTCGTTAATTTTCAGGATCGATCATCCGGCCTGGCCTATCGGGTCCACACCTTGGATCAGAACAAGACCGGTCCCGGAGGATCAGGCCTTGGAATTGCCGTCCCAGTGGTGCAGAATAAAACGTACTGGATCACCTGTCTCTGGGATAAGGCGAACCTTCTCGCCACGCTCAAAGTTTATGACCCTGCAACGTGGCTGCTGGTCGGCACGAGCTCCCATGTGATACTCAGTCGCGACGCGGAGAACATCTGCCTGGGCCGTTACGACAACCATACGGGTGCCGAACAGAATTCCTCGACCTACTTTGAAGATTTGATCTGGGATTTGACGGGCTCCACTTATCCTCTCTTCCCGGCCTCACGCACCGTTGTCGCTACTGCGGCAACCAAAGCCGCCTTCGATGTGGCGTACGGCGCTGCGGCTTCCGGTGATTCCGTGCTCATCCCGGCCGGGAGCAATGTCTGGTCGAGCACCGCCATCCTCTCGAAACCTTCCACCACGGTTTATGGTCTTGGCAGCAACACCTGCATCATCACCAATGTTACCGGAGGCAATCCCACCTTCCTGGTCACCGCTCCGTTCGTCACCATCAGCAATCTTCAAATCACCGGCATTCCCGGAGCCAACAGTGGACAGGGCGTTGCCACCGAAGCCAACCATGTTCGTCTCTCCCATCTCTTCATTCAGGAGCTGGCCGACGGCACCTTCTTTAATGGTTACGGGCTCATCGATCATTGCATCATGGTCAATTGCGCGCACATGGGACGTCACTTTGGTTACATTTCTGGAGGCGCAGAAGTTCGCGCGGCCCAATACCCCATTCCTTTCACCAGCACGAACTATGTCGTCTGGGAAGATTGCGGCGTCGAGATCACGCCCTCCATGACCTCATCTGCGGGCTCGTCCATCGCCCTCTTCTCGTCGCAAGAAGCCGCCAGTTACATCGTGCGACATACCAACATCAGGATCGGCAAACACAACATCGCTCCGGCGTTCGACTATCACGGCAACGATCCGGGCATCGCCAATCTGAGAGGTGTTTGCGGCGGCCAAATCTACAAGGTCAAATTCACCATCGTTCCGCCGGCGACTTTCTACGGCAAGTTCGTGGACGTCCGCGGCGGCCAACTGCTCGTATACTCGAACACAGTTACGGGATTTGATGTCCTCGATAATGTTTATCTGCGCGAAGAAGATTCAGCCAATCCTCCCATAGACCGGGTCGAAAATACCTACATCTTCGACAACCTCGAGGGCCCGGCCGGACTCTTGCCCATGCCTGCGACGATAGCTCCCACTGCCGCGTCTAAAATTGTAATCAACACGCATTATTTTAGCCGCCCGCCCGCTGGACCCTATTCGACCTGGAGTCTCCGATACCCGCACCCGTGGACCGGCGCAAGTTCTCCCACCAACGGTCCCATCCGTCCAGCAGCTCCCTGGAATTTTCGATTTATCACGCAGTAATTCCCGCTTCGATCCTCAGGAACCAGCGGCGATCAGGCAGTCCATCACGCCTCTTTCAGTCTGTTTTTAGCCGGCCTTGCATCTGGTTGCTGACGTGAATCGGGAGGTCGGTTTGTATTTCCGGCATGAACGGTCCCGGCAAAATCAGGTTGATGCTGCGCGTGGCCGTTTCCGCGAATCGCCAGCCATAAAGCGCAGCCGGAGCGCCGGTTTGGAAACCGGCGCTCCGGGCCTCACTTCTCCCCGCTCAGAACCTTGCCGTCAGCGCGACACGGAGGGAGATGGGGTCCACCGGATGAAAATGCGTCCGGCTGTATCCACCGTCATCCGGCCCCGCTGGCTCTCCGGCCAGACGCGACTCGTAGAGGTAATCGATCTCGCTTTCCTCTCGGTCGAGCAGATTGAACACCTCGGCGGAGAGCATCCAATTCCGGCTGAAGCGATAGCCGCAGTTCGCGCTGACGAGGAAGGTTTCGCCCGAACGCACTGACTCATCTTCAATCAACGGGCGCGGCCCGAAGTAACGCAGCCGCAGTCCGCCGAAGAATCCGCGCTCGCCCTCCTGCTGAAACGTGACGCCCGCCGCCACCACGCTCTCGGCTGAACCGGGGATGTGCTCGCCCGCCGGATCGTTGTCGCGGAAACGCGCGTGGGAGAACGAGAAGTCCGCGTCCAGCGTCATCCACGGAACCGGCGTGCAATAGTTCGCAAACTCCACGCCGTAACGCCGGCTTGGTCGGCTCGCTTCCGTCTCGCCCGCGTCGCCGACGAAGACCAGTTCGGAATCGATGTCCAGCCACCAGACTGCCAGCGTGCTTTGCAGTCCAGGAATCAGCGTGCTGCGCACCCCGGCTTCCGCGCCATACGTTTGGACCAATGGATCAGCCGGATCAGTTTCCGAAGTCACGCCGCGTCCGTCGTTGCTGTGAAAGCCCAGGCCGCCGCTGAGATACAGCTCCGTCTTCGACCACGGCCCGAAGATCACGCTGCCCTTCGGACTGACGATGGCATCGTCCTCATGTCCTGAGTTCGCCGCATCATGGCCGTCCACATCGAAGTAGTAATAGTCCGCGCGCACGCCGACCACCGAGCGAAACTTCTCGCCCCACTGCATTTTGTTTTCCACGTAAGGCGACACGCTGGTTTGCCAGATGTCATCCGCACGCGTCACTGCCGCGATGGTTCCGCCGGCTTGCGCAGTCTTGTCGGTGCGCTGGCGCCCGACGGTCTGGTAAAGCCCGTTGTTGATCGAGTCACTGCGAAACTGCAGGCCGACCGTGTTCTCCATGTCGCGCTCGAACAACGAACCGAAGAACGTGTGGCTCGCCTTCGCGCCGCCGACCCAGCGTTCGTCCGCCTGCTCGAACTGATCGCCCTCCACCGCATCCTTGAAGTAAGTGAAGTTGCTGAACAGATCGAGATCGTAGAAGAATCCGTAGGCCATCAACTGGCTCGTGGACTTTTCGTCGGCGCGATGCCATTCCGCTGCGAGACTGTAACGCTGCGAGTCGCCGCCCGCGGTGGTGTCGAGCGAATCGAAACGTCCGAAGCCCGGCTGCGCGAGCGCGGCCTTCGCGATTTGATCGGTGGCGTCCCAGTCTCCCTTGTAGCCCATGCCCGTCACGCTCCAGCCATTGGCGGCATCGCCGGAGCTGTAGCGCAGCACCCCGTTGAACCGCCGGTAATCGTCCGCGTGCAGCCACGGGCCGTCATTGTGATACAGCTCGATCCCGTAGAGCAGATTCCCGGCATCGACCTTTGGCGACGCGGCGAACACTCCGCGCGCATAACCGAAGCTGCCGCCCTCCACCTTCGCGATGCCCTGCGGCAACGCGTGGTAAAGCTGCAGGTCCGCCGCTCCCGCCGACGAGAAATCCCCGACGTCGGCGAAGTACGGTCCCTTGCGATAGTTCACGCGCTCGACCAGTTCCGGGATCAGGATGTTCAGATCGGTGTAGCCCTGGCCGTGACCGTGCGACGGCATGTTCACCGGCATGCCGTCGATGCTCGTCGCGAAATCCGTGCCGTGATCGAGGTTGAAGCCGCGCATGAAATACTGGTTCGCCTTCCCCGCGCCGCTGTGCTGGGTGAGGATCAGGCCGGGCACCGTTTCGAGCACTTCACCGGGACGCGAGATCGTTCGGCGCTCGATCTGTTTGGCCCCGACCGTGCCTTGCGATGCCGTCTCGGCGACGCCGATGAGGCTGTCTTCCCGGCCTTGCACCACGATTTCTGGCAGCCGTGTCGGCGGGCTGGTGGCCGGGCTGTTCGTAGCCACGAGGGATTGCTGGCCGGACGCTGAATTGCAGATCGCACACGCGAGAGCAAACGCGGCGGCATTGTGGATCATTTGATGACGGAGGACTGGAGACGGCCGGATGGCCCGGCGGTAACGGCTGAGTTGGTTTAATTTCATGACGGACAATTCAAGTTCAAGAGTTGTTAGGCTCCGGCTTTGATCCGGAACGCGAGCGGGAGGATTGGTTTGTCCCCGGTCACGTTCGCTTAAAGCCGGCTTCCCGTTCGCCGCCATTTCAGATGGCTGGACGTTGCGACGGATCGCAGAGGAAGATTTCCAAGTGAGAATGCGGTGAAGGTGGGAGAGTCACTGGCCGGCTGGCAGCCCGCATGGTCTGGACGTGGAACGTCCGCGATGCAATTGACCAACCGGAAGCGATTCAGCCCTGGCAGGACGGCGGGCCGCGCGTCGTTGCCTGAGCGTTCCAATCGAAGGAGGAAAGGCGGCTGACCAATGACGGAACACGAACGTCCGTCAGCGGAGCGGAGGGAAGTGGATCAGCGGACAGATCGACGTGGTTGATCAGTCCGCCGGCGAGCAGGCTGGCGAGACTGTCGTGATGATGGCTGGTGTCCTTGTGGTTCGACTTGTGATCATGGGAGAATTCCTCCGCATCAAACAAGCTCTGAAGGCTGTGCCAAAGGCGGGCCAGCAAGACATCTGTGGAAGGAAACGCGTTCTCCGCATGAACCAACAGATGGCCGGAGCGAATGGAAGTGCTGAGCGCGGGCGGATGGGAATGCCCGTATTTTGCGGCGTGATAGTGCGCCGTCGCAGACGATTGAAATTCCTGACGTCCGTGAACGTGAGCCCCGCCCTTGCCGCCGTGCTCGATCAGCCGGTGCAATGAAGGGCTTAAGCCCACCGCGCCGGCCAGCACAAGGCACAGCGCGAGGTAGAGGGAGACCAGTTGACGAATCCCGCTCCTCACAGGAATGACCGCATCACGCTGACGCCGCCGAGAAATACAATCGCAGGAATCCATTGCTGTGATCCGTTACGCCGGCGATGGGAAGTTGGATGCAGGGAGAAGTGAAGCCCGTTTCGCCAGCTCAGTCCTGGTAGCCGTTGGGATGTTGGCGGTGCCATTCCCAGGCCGTGGAGACGATCTGTTCGAGCTTAGGAAACTTCGGCTGCCAGCCCAGCTCGCGCTTCGCCTTGTCCGCAGCAGCAACGAGACGCGGCGGGTCTCCGGGACGACGCGGCTTCTCGATGGCCTTGATCTTCTTGCCCGTCACCTTCTCGCACATCTGGATGACTTCGCGCACTGAATAGCCGTCGCCATTGCCAAGATTGAAGAAGCCCTGACGCCCCGGCTCCATCGCGAGCAGATGCGCCTGCGCGAGGTCCACGATGTGGATGTAGTCGCGGACACAGGTGCCGTCCGGCGTGGGATAATCCGTCCCGTAAATCTCGCACTGGCTTGCCTGACCGAGCGCGACCTCCAGCACGTTCGGGATTAGATGCGTCTCGATGCGATGATGTTCGCCAAAACGCCCGCTCGCTCCGGCCGCATTGAAGTAACGGAACGCGACGAATTCCAGTCCGTGCAGGCGTTGATACCATTCCAGGACGCGCTCGAACATGCGCTTTGATTCGCCGTAGGGATTGATTGGGTTTTGCGGAGTGTCTTCCGTGATCGGCACTTGATCCGGAAACCCATACGTGGCGCAGGTGGAGCTGAAAACGAACTTGCGCACGCCTGCCGCCAGCGCCGCGTCCAGCAGCTTCACGCCGTTGCCGACGTTGTTGCCAAAATACTTTCCCGGATTCTGCATCGACTCGCCGACCAGCGCGTACGCCGCGAAGTGAACGATGACCTCCGCCTTCGCCGCCTTGAGCGTCTCGATGATGCGCGCGCCATCGCTCAAGTCCGCCTGGACGAAGTTCGCGCGCGGATCAATCGCCGAGCGATGGCCCTCGACCAGGCTGTCGTAAACGGTGACGGCATGTCCGGCGTTGAGCGCCTGCTCGACATAGGTCGACCCGATGTAACCGGCGCCGCCGGAAACAAAAACATTCATGCTATGAGATTACTTCTTCAATTGCGGCGGATTGGGGCCATACACCTTGAAACTGATGCCCTCGGGGGTCACCGCACCAGCCGCCACGCTCATGTAGAAATACTTTGAAACCTTGTCGAAGGACGGCAACAGCGAGAAGTCCGCCCATTCCTTGAACTTGTCCGCGCTGTCTTCCATCCCGAACTGACCGGCCAGCGGCGACGCGCCGAAGAGATTCGCCAGCGTGCCGGATTCCTTCTTCAACGTCTCGATGAGAGACCGTGCGCTTTCCGCCTGGTTCTCGTAGCCGAACATGCCGTTGCCCATGCCGCCGACTTTTTGCGCCGCCTCGTTCAAGCCGGGGACATCGCGCAGCGCCTTTCCGGTGGTGTCACCGCTGCGGAGGAACTCCTCCAGCATCGCGATGTCCGTGGACATGGCGACGTATCCGCCGCTCGCCGCGTAATGCAGCGTGCGCTCGACCGGACGTCCTCCACCGGGTGCAGCGGTGGGCGGAAGTCCCAGCGCGTAAACCGTGCGCCCCAGAAATTCGCGTTCCTTCACCTTGGGCTGCGGCATCACGGCTCCGAGCGCCTTGATGGCCGAGGCGACCTGTTCCGCGCGCGCCGAGCCGATGAGAATCAGCGACGGCGGAGAATTGAGATCGGCGAGCGTCTGCTTGCGCGGCGCCTTCTGGTAGCTGATCACGTCGTCGCCGAGATTCGCGATGAGGTTTTTGCGCAGGTCAAAGTTGGGGTCCTTGTCCTTGCCCGCGTTGTCCACGACAAGCTTGATGAAGCCCGCCGCCTGCGGGATGGCTTCGGTGATGGCCGACTCCAGCGTCGCCCACGTCTTCTGAAGGTCGAGCCGGATGCGGCTGAACTTCACGACGTCCGCCGGCACGAACGGCGGCGGATTCGCATCCTTCTTTTCGAAGGCGAGGATCTTGAAGATGCCGCGCCGCTGTCCTTCGGGAACGCCGAGGTTGAAATTCATCAAGAAGCCGTCGCCCGTCTCGCGAAGGTTGAAGGCCACGGTCTGAAGGCCGTTGATGCCGATGGCGGCGAGCAGTTTGTCCGGCTTCATTCCCATCGCGGCCGCGCCCTGCTGATCGCCATCCTTTTTCATCAGCTTCAGCGCCGCGTCCAAAATCGACTTGGTGTTCGCCCAGCCGTACACCTGCGCCTCGCGGAAGAGCGGACCGTAGCTCGACGAGAAGGCCGCATTCTCCGAGAGCGCCGTCGCGCCGCCGCCCGCCTGGCTGGCGAGGACTTTCTCGATGTCCTTTGCAACCGTGCCCACGATGAACAGCGCGCCGGACTGGCCGACGAGCAGTTCTGTATTCTTCTTTTCCGCGCCTGGCTTGGGCGGCTCCAGCGCTTCA
>Ga0163153_10003460_pt1 | contig 21136 bp, 17 predicted proteins | sample OliLakLV19MP6IB1_FD_148629 | JGI IMG/M metagenome (GOLD analysis project Ga0163153, IMG submission 148629) | Freshwater microbial mat bacterial communities from Lake Vanda, McMurdo Dry Valleys, Antarctica - Oligotrophic Lake LV.19.MP6.IB-1 | ecosystem: Environmental > Aquatic > Freshwater >...
GGCCTCGGGCGGCGGCCCGTCAGCGGCGGCCATCACCGGCCGTGGTGTTGACCCTGGGCCTGGGCCCACCGCCACCGGCTGTCGCCGCGGGCCGCCGCCACGCCCGTTGCCTCGGTCGCCCGCGGCCACGTCCCGGGCGAACGCCTCGGGACCCTTGGCCGCGGCATCGTCCCAGTCCGCGGCCAGATCGGCCAGCAGCGAGACCTCTTCGCCCTTGTGATCCACCCGGCCGGCCACCAGCAGGATCGCGCCATCGCGCCACGTCGGCCGGGTCTGCTCGTACAGGCGCGGGAAGACGACCACCTCGATGGAGCCCTGGAGGTCCTCGATGGTCGCGATGGCCATCGCCTCCTGGCGCTTGGTGATGACCGTGCGCAGGCCGGTCACGATGCCGCCGACGACGACCCGCTGGCCGTCCAGGGTCTCGTCCTTCAGATCGCCCGAATAGGCGTTGACGTAGCGTCCGACCTGTTCGGCGACCTCGCCCATGGGGTGCTCGGACAGGTACAGCCCGAGCAGCTCCTTCTCCCAGCGCAGCCGCTCGCGGGTGGGGACCTCGCTGGCCGGCGGCAGCGGCCGCTCCAGGACGGATGCCTCGGCCGCGCCCAGGTCGAAGAGCGAGGTCTGGCCGGTGATGCGGTCACGCTGCGTGGCCTGCGCCGCGCCGATCGCATCGTCCAGGCCGAGCAGGAGCTGGGCCGGGTGGCCGAACGAGGCGAGGGCGCCGACCTTGATGAGCGCCTCGAGGACCTTGCGATTGGCCAGGCGCAGATCGATGCGGGTGCAGAAGTCGGTCAGCGAGCGGAAGTCGCCGTCCGCGGCGCGCGCCGCGATGATCGATTCGATGGCGCCCTGGCCGACGTTCTTGACAGCCAGCAGGCCGAATCGGATGGCCTCGCCCTCGACGGTGAACTCGAGGTGGCTGCTATGGACGTCCGGTGGCAGGACGTCGATGCCCATCCGGCGGCACTCGGCGACGGCCGCCGCGACCTTCTCCTCGTTGGCCCGGAACGCCGTCAGCACGGCGGTCATGTACTCGACCGTGTGGTTGGCCTTGAGGTAGGCGGTCTGGTAGGCGATCAGGCCGTAGCACGTCGCGTGGGCCTTGTTGAAGCCGTAGCGCTCGAAGGGCTCGAAGGCCTTGAACACCGCGTCGATGACCTGTGGCTCGACGCCGCGCTCGGCGGCCTGGGTGACGAACTTCTCCTTCTGGGCGCGCAGGACCTGGGATTTCTTCTTGCGGATGGCGTAGCCCAGGGTGTCCGCCTCGGGGCCGCTGAACCCGCCGAGGGCCACGGCCGCGGACATGATGTCCTCCTGGTACACGAAGATGCCGTAGGTCTTGTTCAGGTACGGCTCCAGGAGCGGGTGCAGGTAGGTCACGGGCTCCTGACCGTGCTTGCGCCGGATGTAGGCGGGGATGTTGTCCATGGGCCCGGGGCGATACAGCGCGACCATGGCCGCCAGGTCGTAGACCGACGTCGGGCGCAGCTCGCGGATGTAGCGACGCATGCCCGCCGACTCCAGCTGGAAGATGCCGGTCGTCTCGCCGCTGGCCAGGAGTTCGAACGTCGCCGCGTCGTCGAGCGGGATGGTGTCGAGATCGATGGTCACCTGGCGGTTGTCGCGGACGAGATCCACGGCCTGGCGCAGGATGGTCAAGTTGGAGAGGCCCAGGAAGTCGAACTTGAGCAGGCCCAGGGACTCGATGGCGTGCATCTCGTACTGGGTCATCAGCCCGTCCGAGTTGGTGGCCTTCTGGAGCGGCATGAGCTCGGTCAGGGGCTCGCGCGAGATGACCACGCCGGCGGCGTGGGTGCTGGCGTTGCGGGCGACGCCCTCGAGATGGCGGGCGAAATCGATGATGCGCTTGACCGACGGGTCGGCCTCGACCTGCTCGCGCAGGGCCGGCGCGATCTCGAGCGCCTCATCGAGCTTGATGCCCAGCTGGTTCGGGATGGCCTTGGCGATGCGGTCGACCTCGCCGTAGCTGTGGCCGAGCACCCGGCCGACGTCGCGGATCGCGGCTCGAGCCAGCATCGTGCCGAAGGTGATGATCTGGGCGACGTGATCCTGGCCGTACTTGCGTCCGACGTAGGCGATGACCTCGTCGCGGCGGCCGTCCTCGAAGTCGACGTCGATGTCGGGCATCGTCACCCGGTCCGGGTTGAGGAAGCGCTCGAACGGGAGCTGGTACAGGATCGGGTCGACCGGGGTGATGCCCAGGGTGTATGTGACGATGCTCCCCGGGGCACTTCCGCGGCAGGTCGTCTGGATGCCCTGCGATCGGGCGTAGGCGATGAAGTCCGCGACGATCAGGAAGTAGCCCGCGTAGCCCATCGTGAGGATCACGCCAAGCTCGTAATCCAGGCGCGTCTGGAGCTCCGGCGTGACCGTCCCGTAGCGCCGCGCCAGGCCGCGCTGGCACTCTTCACGCAGCCACGTTTCCGTGGTGTGCCCGTCCGGCACCGGGAAGTGCGGGATGCGCAGCTGGCCGAGGGGCAGTGCGATGTCGGTCATCTCGGCGATGCGCCGCGTGTTGAGGATGGCCTCGAGCTGATCCGGGAAGAGCGCCGCCATCTGGGCCGCGGTCTTGACGAAGAACTCCTGGGTGTCGAACTTCAGGCGCCCGGGCGTGTCCAGGTTGTTGCCCGTCCCGACGCACAAGAGCACGTCCTGGGCCTCGGCCTGGTCCTGGCGGACGTAGTGCAGGTCGTTGGTCACGACCAGCGGAAGGCCGACCTCCGGGGCGAGTCGCAGGAGCTGGCCGTTGAGCCGCGCCTGCTCCGGCAGGCCGTGGTCCTGGAGCTCCAGGAAGAAGCCGTCCTTGCCGAAGATCTCACCGTACTGGCCGGCGACGTTCCGGGCGAGCTCCCAGTCGTCGACCTCCAGTGCGCGGGCGACCTCGCCGCCGAGGCAGGCGGACAGGCCGATGAGCCCCTCGCTGTACTTGGCCAGGTGCTCATGGTCGATGCGTGGCTTGTAGTAGTAGCCGTCGATGTGCGCGTCGGTGACGAGCTTGCACAGGTTCTGGTAACCGCGGAAGTCCTTGGCCAGCAGGATCAGGTGGAACGGTTGGCTGTCGGCCTTGCCTTCCTTGGAGGTCATGGAGCGCGGGGCGACGTAGGTCTCCACCCCGATGATCGGCTTGATGTCCCGGGCCTTGGCCGCCTGGTAGAAGGCGACCGCGCCGTACAGGGCGCCGTGGTCCGTGATGGCCATCGAATCCATGCCCGCCGCCGCGGCCGAGTCGACCAGCTCCGTGATCCGACCGAGGCCGTCGAGGAGACTGAACTCCGAATGGACGTGCAGATGGGTGAAGTCGTTGGGAGCGAGGGTCGTCACGGGATGTCCATGGTACCGGCGCGGACGGCTCGGCTGCGGAGGACCGGCCGACGGGGCTAGACGTAGGTGTCCGGCACTGGACCGATCACATCCATCGAGTACCGCAGCGCGATCTCAGACAGGATGGCTGGTCCGACATCGCCTGCCGTTGTGGCCTCGGCGAGCTCGTCGAAGTAGCCAACCATGGCTGCTGGTGTGTAGAGATCGAGCTTCCGACTCGAGACACCACCGACCCGAAACCCGTGGGAGATCCCGGCCGGGATGAAGATGAAGGATCCGGCCTGGCAGGACCACTCCCGACCGTCGAGGAAGATGCTGTACTCGCCCTCGAGCACGTAGAACGCTTCGGCGGCGTCGCGATGGATGTGGAGCGGCGGTCCGAACCCGGGCGGCTCCTGCGCCTCGAGGAGGGAGAACACCCCACCCGTGTCGGTCTCTGTCGCCTTGACCGACATGGTGAACCCGCCGAGGTCGATCCGCCTGCCTTCGCCTGGTCGAACGATGAACCCGGCGCCGGGAGTGTCACCCACGGCTCGTCTCCTCTCCTGATATCGGAACAGTCGTTCGGGGCGATCATCATCGGGAGGGCGATGGTAGCCCGGCGGGCGGCCCGGTGGCGAGCCGTGGGGGGGGGTCGTACGTAGCAGATCTGCGTTCCGACCGGCTGGTACCGTTCGCCCATGGCCGGACGCGCGTCGATCGACCGAGATCACCTCGACGCGCTCGAGGCCCGCGAGAACACGCGCTTCGTGGCTGAACGCCCGAAGTCGATGGCGCTTCTCGAGCGATCCCGCCGCACGATGCCGCGGGGCGTGCCCGTGACCTGGATGGACGACCTCTACGAGCACCCGCCCGTCTTCGTGGCGCATGGGCACGGGGCCACCATCACCGACGTCGATGGGCACTCGTATCTCGACATGTACGTCGCAGACATGAGCGCATTCTGTGGTCACGCGCCGGACGCAGTCGTGGAGGCCGTGAGCCGACGGATGCGCCTCGGCAACCAGTTCCTGATGCCCGGCGAGGATTCGATCATCGTGGCCGAACACCTTGCCGATCGGTACGGATCGCCGAAGTGGCAATTCACGCTCTCCGCGACGCAGGCGAATACCGAAGTCATCCGACTGGCCAGGGCGGCGACCGGTCGCGAGATCGTGCTGATGTTCGATGGGAAGTATCACGGCCACGGCGACTCGACCCTCGTCGTGCTGGAGGACGGCAAGGTCCGACCCGAAGAGCACGGGCTCCCTCGCTCGATCATCGGTCAGGCCCGCATCATCGGGTTCAACGACGTCGACGCCCTCGAAGCGGCCCTGGCGCAACAAGATGTCGCGGTGGTGCTCGCCGAGCCTGCGATGACGAACGCTGGCTTCATCCTCCCGGACGCCGGATTTCACGACGCACTTCGGCGGCTGACCCGCGAGACGGGTACGCTGCTCGCGATCGATGAGACCCATTCGCTTGTCACCGCGTACGGCGGCCTGACCAAGGCGTACGGCCTGGAGCCCGACATGCTCACGATCGGCAAGTCGATCGCTGCTGGCGTGCCGCTGGCCGCTTACGGCATGACCGATGAGATCGCTTCCCACATCGCCCCACCGGCTGGCGGTCACCTCGTCTCAGGCGAGGCGATCGATCAGGTCTCGACCGGTGGCACCTTGTTCGCGAATGCCTTGTCGATGGCCGCAGGCCGCGCCGCCCTTCTGGAGGTCTTGACCGAGGAAGCATTCGAGCGAACAGCCGAGCTCGGCGGGCGCATGGCCAGCGGGCTGCGGGCGGCGATCCTGGTGGTCGGATTGCCCTGGGCGGTCGTCCAGTTCGGTGCCCACGCCACATACTTCTTCACGGAAACGGCTCCGCGCAACGGCGCTGAGTCGCGCGCTGCAGACGACTCTCAGCTGCGGGCGTTCATGCGCGTGTGGCTGGCGAATCGTGGTGTCTGGGAGTCGGGCTGGTGGCTCGGCCCGACGGTCTCGCTCGCCCACACGGCGGCCGATGTCGATCACTACGTCGACCTGTTCGGCCGTTGTCTTGCTGACCTTGTTGCGTCCGATCCGGTGAGCGCCTGAGACACGCTCAAGTCAGGGCTTCGGGCGCGAACTCGGAGCTATCGACAGGTGCTGGTGGGTGAGTCGTTGGGAGCGAGGGTCGTCACGGGATGTCAATGATAGCCGGGGCGGCTTCTGAGGCGGCGACCTACCAGCGCCCAACTGGCCTGAACGGGTTGACGGCAGCATCTGGATGCTCATGCTGCCGTTCGGCGCGAGGGTCATCGGGGGGTCTGGTAGCGATCTGGTCGCACTCGCGCGCCGAATCACGGAAGAGGTGACCCTCCCGGCCGCCTACTCGTTCACGTCGAGCCGGCGGAATCGAGCGATCGCGACGAGGAGCGGAACGACCGTCCAGGCGACCATGGCACCGAACGAGACGCTGGCCGGAGCCAGCGACGCCAGCGGCGACTCCGAGCTGTCGAGGAGGCGGAGGATCGAGCCGGACACGGTCAGAACGGGCACCCACGGAACGGGGCTTGCCGACCAGAATGCCGCTCCAGTGACGGCGAGATCGGCCGCGAAGAAGAGGAGCGTGAAGAGGAAGGCCAAGCCGCTCGACCGCGCAAGGATCGCCATGAGGACCGGGATCGCGATGAACGGCAGGAGGGCGACGAGGCGGATCCCGATCTCAGAGAGCAGGCCGGGGACGGGCGACGCGAAGTCCTGAAGCGGCCGCCCTTCGAACGAAAGCAGGAACGGGATGATCGCCGCGAGCACGAGCCCGATCCCCACGACCAGGCCGACGAGCCCGACGAGGATGGCGACGCGGACCGCGAGCGTACGGCCCCGGCTCGACGTCAGGTGGAGCGTGCGGACCGTGCCCCATTCGAACTCGCCGGCAATCAACGCCATGACGAGGTAGATCCCGAGGAGCACCACCGGACCGGAGTTTCCGGCAACCTTGAGGAGGCTGGCCGGGAACGCGAACGCCGGCAGCGTCGTGGCCAGCTGCTGCCGGAAATCCGCGAGTGCCTGGGCTTGCATCTCGGCCTCGAAGACGGGATCCGGCGGATCGAGGAAGAATTGCAGCGAGGGCGGCGTCGTGACCGAGTTGAACTCGGAGACGAACATGATGGCCAGGATGACCGGCACCAGGGCGACCAGCAGCCGCAGGTCCCGACGGCGCCCGAAACGAACCCAGTCGGCTGCCAGCAGGTGCCTCACGACAGCCGCTCGTCGACGGAGCCTGTGAGCCGCAGGAAGACGTCCTCCAGTGAGTCACGTCGGCGGATCAGCTCATCCGGGTAGCAGCCCGCCGCGGCGAGCAGCCGGCCGACGGTCGATCCGTCTGGCGCACCCTCCACCCACAGCTCGACGGCGCCCGCCGACCTGACCCGGAATCCCGCTGCCTCGAGCACGCGACGAGCCGCCGGGATCTCCTCCGCGGCCAGCCGCAGCTCGATCCGTTCTCCGCTGCCGGCGAGCGCACCGGGCGTCCCGGCGGCCACGATCCTGCCGTGGTCGACGATCGCCACGCGGTCGCAGGTCTTCTCGACCTCGGTCAGGAGATGGCTCGACACCAGGATCGTGCGGCCGGCGCCGGCGAGGGCGACGAGCAGGTCGCGGATCTCGACGATGCCGGCCGGGTCGAGGCCGTTGGCTGGCTCGTCGAGAAGCAGGATCGGCGGGTCGGCCAGAAGGGCGAGGGCGATGCCCAGGCGCTGCCGCATCCCGGTCGAATAGCCCTTCGCGGCCCGCCCGCTCGCCGCCGTGAGATCGACGAGCGCGAGTGCCGCCGAGATCCGAGCGTCGGCCCGCGCCCTCGGCCAACCCCAGGCGGCCGCCAGGACTCGCAGGTTCTCCGTTCCCGACAGGTGCGGGTAAAAGACCGGGGTCGCGACCATCGCACCGACGCGCTCGCCGGCAACCCAGGCCCTCGTCACCGGCTCGCCGGCGATGGTCACGCTGCCGGCATCGGCCAGGATGAGGCCGACGAGTATCCGCAGGGCGGTCGTCTTGCCGGCCCCGTTCGGGCCGAGCAGCCCGACGACGTGCCCCTCCTCCACCGCGAGATCGAGCCCGTCCAACGCGGCCACGCTCCCGTAGCGCTTGCGCAGGCCGGTCGCCTCGATGAGAGCAGTCATCTGACCGAAGCATTCACCTCCGGTCGAGTGGTGTCAACTCGCGACAGGGGCCGTCCCAGATGATTCGCGCCGTCCCCGGGCCGGTAGATCCGCGTGTTCGAACTCCCCCTACTGACACGTCGACCTGCGTGCCACGACGGGCCGCTCGACGACCTCAGGTGGGCGCGTGGCGCGAGCGAATGATGAGGTAGCCGACCGTGCCCGCGATGACCGAGGCGGCCAGGATCCCGACCTTGGCCATGGGCAGCAACGCGGACTCGCCGAAGGCCAGGTCGGCGATGAATAGCGACATGGTGAAGCCGATGCCCGCCAGCCAGGCGATGCCGTAGATGTGTCCCCAGCCGACGCCCTCGGGCAGGCTCGCCAGACCGAGCCGTACGACGACCCAGGCGCCCAGGGTCACGCCGATCTGCTTGCCCAGGACGAGGCCGACAAGCACACCCAGCACGACATCCTCGCTGAGCAGAGCGCCGATGTCGCCACCGATGGCTACGCCCGCATTGGCCAGCGCGAACAGGGGCACGATGAGGAAAGCCACCCACGGATGGAGGGCATGCTCCATGCGCAACATCGGCGCCTGGGCGTGCTCGGTCAGGTCCTCAAGCTCCCAGAGGGCGGCATGGTGGGCCTCATCCGGATCCTCGTGACCGCGACCGGCGAAGTCGTCCAGGGTGGCCCGGGCGCGAGTGAGGAAGTCGGTCGGGTCGATGCGCGTGCGGGCCGGCACGGTCACCGCCAGCAGGATGCCCGCGATCGTGGCATGCAATCCGGACTGCAGGACCGCGACCCATAGCACGAAACCCAGCACCGCGTACACGAGCGGACGGCGGATGCCCAGTCGGTTGGCGGCGATGAGCAGGGCCAGGGTCCCGCCGCCGGCGGCGATGGCCGGCACCGACAGATCCGAAGAGTAGAAGACCGCGATGACGAGCACGGCCAGCAGGTCGTCGACGATGGCCAGGGCGGTGAGGATGATCTTGAGCTCGATCGGCACCCTCGATCCGAGGATGGCCAGGACCCCGAGGGCGAACGCGATGTCCGTCGCCATCGGGACCGCCCAGCCGCGGCTCGCCTCGGGATCCCCGCCGGCGAATAGGAGGAAGATGATCGGCGGCAGCAGCGCCCCGCCCAGCGCCGCCCCGATGGGCAGGATGGCGCGTCGCGGTGAGGCCAGCTCCCCGACCAGCACCTCGCGCTTGATCTCCAGGCCGATGAGCAGGAAGAAGATGGCCATCAGGCCGTCGTTGATCCAGTGATGCAGCGACTTGGACAGGCCGATGTCACCGATTCCGATGGAGATCGTGGTCTCCCACAGCGCCTCGTAGGAGTCCGCGAAGGGCGAGTTGGCCCAGACCAGGGCCACCGCGGCCGCCGCCATGAGCAGGAGGCCGCCAGCGGCCTGTTGCTCGCTGAACTCGCGGAACGGCGCGAGCAGGCGGTCGATGGGTCGGGCCGGGACGATCATGGGGGCGCTCCGCGCTCCGGGGTGTCGACGTGCCCGTGCGGGTCCGCGCAGGCGACGCCAGGTGGACGGCGTCGCCAATGGTAGCCCGGCTGGCGCTCGTTGGCGGCCAGCCCCGTACCCTTGTCGCGAGCGATCGGCGCCGCCGGCGCCGCCGACGCCGCTGTCAGGAGGCAGGCCGTCCATGGAGCCCAGGGCGCCGCTCGACCTCGAGGGCATCGTCATCGAGGCGCTGGAGCGCCTCCCGACGACGTTCCGCGAGCGCCTCGGATCCGTCGCCATCGTGATCGAGGACGAGCCGACGCCGGCCCAGCTCGCGTCGGTCGGCGCGCGCGGCTTGTTCGGGCTGTACCAGGGCGTGCCACGGACCACGTACGGCGCTGACCAGGCCCAGGTGCCGAGCAAGATCACCATCTTCCGCGGGCCGCTGACGCGCGCGAACCGGACGCCGGAGCGCCTGGCAGCCGCCGTGACCGACACCGTCTATCACGAGATCGCCCACCACTTCGGGATCAGCGACGCCCGGCTGACGGAACTGCGGGCGGGGCGATGACGGGCCATCCGGACGAGCCGCCCGACGGCCGTCCGACGGGCCTCCGACGGGCCGACGCCGCTTGACAGAGGAGAAACGCATGACTGACCGACCCGTGCGGGCCCCTCGCGGCGAGCGCGTCTACCTCCGGCCATCGGAGCCCGAGGATGCCGATCTCGTATCCGTCTGGTACACCGATGACCGTGTCCGCCGCCTGATGGGCGACCTGCCCATCAGCCGTGCCCGCCGACGCCATCGCTACGAGGCCGCCGTGACCGGCGACGGCGACGACGTGTTCCGGTTCATCATCTGCCAGCTGGATGACGACGCGCCCGTCGGGCGGACCGACATCTTCGCCATCGACCGACACAACGGGAGCTGCGCGTTCGGGATCACCATCGGTGAGCCGGCGCGCTGGGGCCAGGGTCTGGGCACGGACACGGTCAATGCCATCGTCGACTTCTGTTTCGGCGAGCTGCGTATGGAGCGGGTCTGGCTGGACACGGGCGCCGACAACCTGCGTGCCCAGGCCGCGTATCGCAAGGCCGGCTTCAGCATCGAGGGCCGCCTGCGCCACGCCTGGTACGGCGACGGCCGTTACGGCGACGAGTTGCGCATGGCGATCCTGCGGGAGGAATGGCAGGCCCAACCGAGGCGCCGGAGCTGGGAGCTCGTCGATGCGGAGGGCGCCCAGACCGATCTTCCGGCGGATGGCGCCCGGCTCGTCGACCGCTGAGGTGCCGGCCGCGCCCGTCGGAGGATGCGCCGAGACGGGCGGCGGGTGCGCCCGGAGCGGCTGGTACGCGGGCGGGGGTGCGCCGACAGGACGCACGACGGGGCGACACGACTCACGACGCGGCGACATGGAAGCACCGCCCCGGCCCCCTCGGGTACGTGACCAGGGGTCACGGATCTGGGACGTCCGTGCGGGACTGGTCGTGGAAACCGACCGCGAGCGTCGATCGCAGGCGGCACCCTCGAGTGGCCATCGCCGATCCGTGACTGGCAGACACGCTCACGGCACAGGGCGACGGGCGACGGGCGACGGGCGACGGGCGACCACGGGACTCACGACGCGGCGACGGGACGGGCACGGGCGACGGGACATCGTGCCCTCATCACCTCAGCGGCCGATGGCGGCCTCCACCACGGGCAGCATGCGCTCCACCCAGCGCGCGTACTGGGCCCCTGACGGGTGCAGGCCGTCGTCCGCCACGAAGCCCGGATCGGACTCCGCCTCGAGCGAGATGCCGTAGATGTCGACGAAGCGGATCTGACGAGCGGCGGCCAACACCTCCATCGCCGCGTTCTCGCCCTGGATGCCCTCGCGAGCGATGAGCGGGTCGCCGTAGTTCGCGCCGTGGGGGGTGACCGTGTACTCGGGGATGGCGACGACGACGATGCGTTCCGGCGGTAGTCGCTTCAGGAGTGCGTCCAGGATGCTGATCACATTCGCCTGGTAGGTCGCCAGGGGCACGCGTTGGACCACGTCGTTGACGCCGATGCACAGGGTCACGAACTCGGGGTCATAGGTGTCGAGCGCGGGCAGCTCGACGTCGATGACATCCCGTGAGGTGGAGCCGTTGGTGGCCAGGTTGGCGACGAGGGTGAGGGTCGGCTCGCCCGTACCGAGGGCCGCGACCAACTGGTTCGGGAAGCGCTCGTTCATGGCCACCGAGGTGCCGATGGTGTACGAGTCGCCGAGGGCGACGTAGCGCAGCCCGGATACCACATAGGGCACGTCGCCGGAGGCACCCGCCGTCGGGGATGGCCCGTCGGCCGTGCCACTCACCGTGCAGGCATCAAGGACGACGAGGGCCAGGGCCGCCAGGACCAGGGCGATGCCCGATGCTCGCACGCCAGGGCGACGCCGGTCACGCACGCCCGCGCGACGCCGGTCACGCACCAGGCCCCAGCCGTCCGACCGCCTCGACGAGCATCGCCATCAGCCGCTCGCGATCGATCGACAGCCCGACCTCGACGTTCGGTGGCCGTCCGGTGAGGCCCTCCGGATCGGCGATGGTCCGCCCCCGTGACGGGCCGTCGGAGGTGTCCACGTCGACGCGCAGCCGCTCCGAGCCGACCAACGAGCGATCGAGCAGCCAGGCCACAGCGACGGCGTCGTGGACCGGCGGACCGTCCCACCCGTATCGATCGCGGTGATGGATCGCGAAGAAGCGCATGAGGTCCGCGAAGACCCGCCCGGCACGCGTGCCGAGTGCGTCAAGCGCAGCCACGTCGGGCGGCAGCATCAGCGCCTGGTGCGTCACATCGAGTCCGGCCATCCGCAGCGGGAGGCCGGACTCGAACACGATCGCCGCCGCCTCGGGATCGGCCCAGATGTTGAACTCCGCCGAGGCCGTGGTGTTGCCAAGACCGAGCGAGCCACCCATGACCACGATCTCGCCGATCCGATCCTGGAGATCCGGCGCGGAGCGCAGCAGCAGGCCGAGGTTCGTGAGCGGCCCGGTGGCGACCAGGGTCACCGGCTCCTCAGCAGCGCGCAGCAGGGCGGCGCTGAGTTCGACGGCCGTGCGCGCATCCGGTGGGATGGCGGGCTCCGGCAGATCCGCACCGTCCAGCCCAGACTCGCCATGGAACGACACAGGCACCCATGGGTCGCGCACCAGCGGCCGGCTGGCCCCGGCGGCGACCGGGACGTCGGTGCGCCCGGCCAAGGCCAGGATCCGGCCGGCGTTCCGGGTCGTGCGCGCGAGGCCCGCGTTCCCGGCGACCGTGGTGATGGCCAGCAGGCGCACCCGCGGGTCGCTCAGCGCAAGGGCGATGGCCAGGGCGTCGTCGTGCCCGGGATCGCAGTCCAGGATGACCGGCAGCATCGGCAGAGCCTAGCGCAGCGGCACGGGCCATCGCCCGCGGCGTGGACGCACGCACGGGACGTCGCCCGGGGCCGTATCCTGCGCGTGGGCCATCTCTCGCCCGTCACCCTCGCGACGCTTGCCGCGGGACCGATGGGGTGGGTAGGATGCGCGCCAACGGCCGACTCCTCCTGGAGTCGTCGCGCGTCGATCCCCGCGACCTGTGGACAGCCGTCCGACGTGGCGTGTGGATCAGATCACTGGAGGAGGACACATGCGTATCCGTTCTACCGGATTGGCCCTGTTCGCGGGCCTATCCGTCTTCGTCGCTGCGTGCGGCACGAGTGGCACGTCCGTCGCGCCCTCGACGGCGCCGACCGACGGCCCGGCGACGACCGCCCCGACCGATGCCCCGGCCTCGGTCGAGCCGACCGCCGGCCCCGGTGCGGACCTGAAGATCGGCGTCGTCACCGACGTCGGCACGGTCAACGACAAGAACTTCAATGAGTACACGTACGTCGGCGCCCAGCTCGGTGCCGCCGCCGTCGGGGCCGCTGAGCCCCCGGTCGTCGTGCCGACTTCGGACGCGGACTACGGTCCGCTCATCCAGGCGTTCATCGACCAGGAGTTCGACATCATCGTGGCGGCCGGCTTCAACCTCGAGGGCGTCACCGCCGCCGCGGCCAAGGCAAACCCGGACATCTGGTTCATCGGTGTGGACCATGCCCCGTGCATCAACGCCGCGGGTGACGTGGATCCGACGTTCGCGGACTGCTCGGGTGAAATCGCCACCCTGCTGCCGAACTACATCGCCATCAAGTACGCCGAGGATCAGGCCGGCTACCTGGCCGGGATCGTCGCCGCGTCCGTCGTCCCGGGCGTGGACATCATCGGCGCCATCGGCGGCGTGTCGCTGTGCGGCCCGTGCATCCGCTATATCCAGGGCTACGAGCTCGGCGCCAAGTCGATCAACCCGGACATCACGGTCAAGGCCAACTGGGTCTCCGACAGCGACTTCCGGATCGGCTTCGCCGACCAGGCCGCGGGCAAGACCTTCGGCCAGCAGTTCATCGCCCAGAACACCGGCATCGACGTCCTGTTCCAGGTCGCCGGCCTGACCGGTAACGGCGTCATCGACGCCGCGTGCGAAGCCGGCATCGGCGCCATCGGCGTCGACGTCGACCAGCACGAGTCCTATCCGGCCTCGCAGGCATGCATCCTGACCAGCGCTGAGAAGAAGCTGTCCAACTCGGTCTCGCAGTCGATCGTCGCGATCGCCGACGGGTCCGCCGCGGGTGGCTCGACGCTGTTCGATGCGGCCAACGACGGGATCGGCGTGTCGGCGTTCTACGACGCGGCGAGCAAGCTCAACCCGGACACCCAGTCGCTTGTCGACGCCGCGCTCGCGGCGATGAAGGCGGGCACGCTGGTGACCTGCCCGGCCGACACCTGCGGCTCGCAGGACGGCCTTGCGGACCTGGGTGACTGACACCCGCTAGCACTGGAACCTCCGAGCGGGCCGGCCATCTTGGCCGGCCCGCTCGCTATCCCCGGAAGGTCCATGAGGGACGGTCGAGGATGACCAGCGACATCGACGTGGTCCAGGCCCCGGCGCTCGAGATGCGCGGGATCACCAAGCGCTATCCGGGCGTCATCGCCAACGACGCCATCGACCTGGAGATCCGTCCCGGCGAGATCCACGCCCTGCTCGGCGAGAATGGCGCCGGCAAGACGACCCTCATGAACATCCTCTACGGCCTGGCCCGGCCGGACGAGGGCGAGATCCTGATCGATGGCACGCGGGTGGACCTGACCGGCCCGACCGACGCCATCGCGCGCGGCATCAGCATGGTCCACCAGCACTTCATGCTGGTCCCGGTCCTGACCGTCGCCGAGAACATCGTGCTCGGCGAAGAGACCATGGCCAACGCCCTGTTCCTCGATCGCAAGGAGGCTTCCCGGCGCATCGTGGAGCTCGGCCGACGCTTCGGCTTCGAGGTCGATCCCGACGCCAAAGTGGGTTCGCTGTCGGTCGGCTGGCAGCAGCGCGTGGAGATCCTCAAGGCCCTCTACCGCGACGCCAAGGTGCTCGTCCTCGACGAACCGACCGCCGTCCTTACGCCCCAGGAGACCGAGGAGATCTTCGCGGTCCTGCGCGGCCTGGCGGCCGCCGGCCACAGCATCGTGTTCATCAGCCACAAGCTCTACGAGGTTCTGGAGATCGCGGACCGCATCACGGTCATCCGGCGCGGCAAGGTGGTCGGCCAGCGGGTCCCGAGCGAGACGGATGAGGAGGACCTGGCCGAGCTGATGGTCGGTCGCGAGGTCTCACTCGTGGTGGATCGCGGCGAGTCGTCGCCAGGCGAGGTCGCGCTCAAGGTGGCCGGCCTGTCGGTCAAGGACGATCGGCGCCGGGAGGTCGTCCACGCCGTCGATCTGGAGGTCCGCAGCGGTGAGATCTTCGGCATCGCCGGGGTGGCCGGCAACGGCCAGGACGAGCTGGTCGAGGCGCTCGTCGGGCTACGCCGCCCGACGGCGGGGACGGTCAGCCTGGGCGGCACGGACATCACCGGCCACGGTGCCCGCTCGGTGTCCGAGGCCGGAGTCGCCTACGTGCCCGCCGACCGCCATCGGTTCGGTCTCGTGCTGTCCTTCACGATCGCCGACAACATGGTCCTGACCAGCTACCACCGGGCGCCGTACAGCCGGGGCATGATGCGCAACGACGCCGCCATCGAGCGCACCGCCGAGGAGCGCATCAAGGCCTTCGACGTGCGGACGCCGTCGGCCACGGCCAAGGCGGCGACGCTGTCCGGCGGCAACCAGCAGAAGGTGGTCGTGGCGCGCGAGTTCGAGCGGGACCTGCGCCTGCTCGTGCTCGACCAGCCGACCCGTGGCCTGGACGTCGGCAGCATCGAGTTCATCCATCGCCAGTCGATCGCCAAGCGCGACGCGGGGACGGCCATCCTGCTCGTGTCAGCCGAGCTCGACGAGGTGCTCGAACTGTCCGACCGGGTCGCGGTCATGTACCGCGGCAAGATCGTGGCGGTCATGGACGGACGGACGGCTGACAAGAACGAGGTCGGGCTGCTGATGGCCACCGGCGGTCGCAATGCGGCGGCCGTGGCGGCGGTCACGACCGACATGAACGCCGACATCAACGCCGACCTGGACGCCGATCCGGATGCCGGGAGCGCCGCCTGATGGCCGCGCTCAGCCGCATCTGGGGTGTGGTGGCCATGCCCATCATCTCCATCCTGCTGTCGGTCATCGTCGGCTCACTGGTCATCGTGGCGGCGGAGTGGCTGGTTGGCGGGACCCTGGAGTTCGGCCTCGCCATCGATGCCTATTCGGCGCTCATCTCAGGGTCGCTGGGCAGTTTCAACGCGGTCGTCAACACCCTGGTCTCGTCAACGCCGCTGTTGCTCGGCGGCCTGTCGGTCGGTCTGGCCTTCAAGGCCGGCCTGTTCAACATCGGCGCCCAGGGCCAGTTCCTGATCGGCGCCCTGTGCGCGGTCATCGTCGGCGTGTGGTTCCGCGAGAGCCCGTCGATCATCGGCATCCCGCTGTCCATCCTGGCGGGCATGGCCGGCGGCGCGGCCTGGGGCTTCATCCCGGGCTTCCTCAAGGCCACCTCCGGAGCGCATGAGGTGGTGACCACGATCATGCTCAACTTCGTGGCCATCGCGATCCTCGCGGCGATGGTCGCCGGGCCCCTCGACGCGCCCGGGTCCCCGTCGCCCATCACCCTCGACGTGGGCAACGCCGCACTACCGGTGATCATCGGCCGGAACGGGCACATCGGCCTGATCATCGCGCCGATCATGGCCGTGCTCTACGGCTTCCTCCTGTATCGGACGACGCTCGGCTTCGAGATCCGCACGGCCGGCGCCAACGCCGACGCGGCGCGCTACGCGGGCATGTCCCCGCGCTTCCTGCTGGTCCTGACCATGTCGCTGGCGGGCATGCTGGCGGGCATGGCCGGCGCGTTCGAGCTGCTGGGCGTGACCAAGAACATGACCGCGTCGTTCGGCACGACCGTCGGCTTCGATGCCATCGCGGTCGCACTGCTCGGACGCACCAGCCCGTTCGGCATCGTCCTGGCCGCCCTCCTGTTCGGTGCCCTGCGCACAGGCGCGGCGGCGATGCAGATCCAGGCCGGCGTACCCCGTGAGCTGGTCGACGTCCTGCAGGCGACCATCCTGTTCTTCCTGGTCGCCAGTCCGGTCATCCAGCGTGTGCTCCGGATACGGGGCGCCGGGTCCGGTCTGGAAGACTCGACGGCGTTCGCCAAGTCGTACGGCGGCGAGGCGGGGACCCGCTGATGGACGGCTTGATCGACCTCGTCTATTCCATCCCCCTGATCGGCCTCGTCTTGCAGTTCCTGGGCTACCTGCTGGCCACGCTGCCGGACATCGCGCCCATCACCCTGCGCGCCGCCGTGCCCATCGCCTTCGCCGCCCTGTGCGGTGTCATGTGCGAGCGATCGGGCGTGGTCAACATCGGCATCGAGGGCACGATGCTCACCGCCGCGTTCGTCGGCTGGGCCTCGGGCGTGTTCCTGCTGCCCGTCCTGGGAGCCTCCGCCCCGATCGTCTTCGGCATCACCCCGGTCCTGCTCATCGCCCTGGGCCTGGCCCTCCTCTCGGGTCTCTTGGTGGCCAGCGTGCATGCCTGGCTGTCGATATCCGTGCGGGCGGACCAGATCATCACCGGTACGATCATCAATATCGCGGCGTTCGGCATCACGGGCTACCTGAATACGTTGATGGCCAAGACCTCGCCGACCGGGGCCGGTTCGTTCTCACCCCTGACCACGCCCGAGGGCATCAAGGACGTGCCCATCCTCGGCTGGCTGGTGGCAACCCTGCTCGCCCAGGGCCCGCTGACCATCAGCCTGCTGATCCTCGTGATCGTCCTCCAGGTCTTCCTGTTCCGCTCGCGCTGGGGCTTGCGGACCAGGGCGGTCGGCGAGCACCCGCGCGCCGCAGAGACCGTGGGCATCGATGTCATCCGATTGCGCTACCGCAACGTCATCGCCGCGGGCGGGGTCGCGGCCATGGGTGGCGCGTTCCTGAGCATGGAGGCGACGGCATCGTTCCAGCAGAACATGACCGCCGGCCGTGGTTTCATCGGCTTGGCGGCCATGATCGTCGGGCGCTGGAGCCCGCTTGGGGCGTTCGGGGCGGCGCTCCTGTTCGCGTCCACCCAGGGCCTCGGCCAGTCGATCAAGATCGTGCCGCCGGCGGGCCAGCTGGGCGAGATCCTGGGCTCGCTGCCGGGCCAGTTCTTCGATGCCCTGCCGTACCTCGTGACCATCATCGTCCTGGCCGGTGTGGTCGGCCGGAGCATCCCGCCAGCGGCCGACGGCGTCCCCTACGAGCGCGAGGCCGCGAGCTGACCGACGACGAGGTCCGACGGGCCGCCCGGGCCGACCGGGAGCGGACGCGCGCCATGCTGGACCTGCAGGAGGGCCGCGGTCCGGTCACGGTGCTCGACGACGACGGCATCTCGCGGGTCCTGCGCGCCACGCGGCGCATCGCCGTCGTCGGCGCCTCGTCGAACGAGGCGCGGCCGTCATTCGGGGTCTTCCGCTACCTCGTGCATCAAGGTTTCGAGTGCGTGCCCATCAATCCCAACGAGCGTGCGGTACTGGGTATCCCGGCTTTCCGGACCGTCGTCGAGGCCGCGGCCGAGACCGGGCCGTTCGATCTCGTGGACGTCTTCCGGCGCTCGGAGCTGTGCGTGCCCCACGCGCAGGAAGCGGTGGCCATCGGGGCTCGCTGCCTGTGGCTGCAGCTGGGCGTCGTGTCGTGGGAAGCCGCGTCGATCGCCGCCGCCGGCAGTCTGGAGGTCGTCATGGACCGCTGCACAGCGATCGAGTGGCGGCGCATCGTCTCGCCAACGGGACGGCGCGGCCTGTAAGGGTCCTGAGTCGCACGAACCCCGTACCCAACGGGTGGAACCGGGTCGGCGTGATCACGAGTCACGGATCCCGGATGATCGCTTGAGAGTGCCCGCAGGATGCGACGATCCGCGTCTGTTTCGGCGATCAGCCCCGCACGGTGGTCGCAGATCCGTGACTGCGGGTCACGGCCGCGTGACCCGCAGGCGTGGCGGCCGGCCCACATCGTTGTCAGCGGATGAGGAAGCCCAGGAAGACGAGGACGAAGCCGGCGATGGCGATGAGGCCGGCGCGCTGGGCCTGCCGACGGAACATGGCCATCGCCACCGAGGCGCCGGACGGGCCGTCGTCGTTGCGAGCCCCGCCTCGCCATGACTCGTAGCGGGCGATGTTGGCGTCCTGCTCCTTGAGCGCCTGGTAGCGGGCCCACGGTCCGCGCGCTCGCTGGTAGCCGACGATGATCAGCGCCGCCCCCAGGAGCCAGAGCGCGATGTTGAGCGGTCCCATGCCTGCGCCTCGCGGATCCCTACTCGCCCGCGTCGATCCGCGCGCGGATGGCCGCCTGGACGGCACCGGCCGCGGCCTGACCGCGTGTCGCCTTCATGACCTGGCCGACGAGGAAGCCGATGGCCTGGGCCTTGCCCGCCCGCACGTCCGCGACAGCCGCCGGATTGGCCTCCAGCACGGCATCGACGGCCGATCCGATGGCGCCCTCGTCGGAGATCTGGCGGAACCCGCGAGCGGCGATGATCGATGCGACGGTGCCGCCGCCACCGGCATGTGCCTCCAGGACCTCCTTGCCGTTCGCGCGCGACACCTCGCCGGCGTCGACGGCCACGATGAGCGCCGCGAGCTCGGCGGGATCGACGTCGATGGGTGCGGCGACCGAGGCGAGCTTGCGCAGGCGCAGGTACTCGCCGGTGACCCAGTTCGCGGCGGACTTGGCGCCGAGGGACGGCCCGCCCGCGGCCAGGGTCCCCTCGAAGAGGGCCGTCGCATCGCCGTCCGCGGTCAGCACGGCTGCGTCGTAGGCGGACAGCCCGAGGTCCGTCTCGTAGCGCGCCCGCCGGGCCGCCGGCAGCTCCGGCATCGATGCCCGCAGGGCGTCCAGCCAGGCCGGCTCGACGTGGAGCGGGGGCAGGTCCGGCTCCGGGAAGTAGCGGTAGTCGTCCGACGACTCCTTCCAGCGCATGTGGTACGTCTCGTTGCGGTCGTCGGACCAGCCACGCGTCTCCTGGCGCAGCGGCTCGCCCGCGTCAAGCGCCGCCGCGAGGCGCACGATCTCGTGCTCGATGGCTCGCTCCAGGGAGCGGAACGAGTTCATGTTCTTGACTTCCACCCGGGTGCCGAAGGCTTCCGTCCCGCGCGGTCGCAGCGAGACGTTGGCCTCCACCCGGAGCTGGCCGCGCTCCATGTCCGCATCCGAGGCACCGATGGTCCGGAGCAGGAGTTGCAGCTCCTCGGCGTAGCGACGAGCCTGCTCGGCGGTCCGGATGACGGGCTCCGTGACGATCTCCATGAGCGGCACGCCCGACCGGTCGAAGTCGATGAGGCTGACCTTGCGGCCATCCGCCGCCGTGGCATGGATGAGGCGTGCGGTGTCCTCCTCCAGGTGCGCTCGGGTGATGGTCACTTCGAACGGTCCGTCGGCAGTGTCGACCACGAGCCGACCCATGGCCGCCAGGGGCAGGTCGTACTGACTGATCTGGTAGCCCTTGGGCAGGTCCGGGTAGAAGTAGTTCTTGCGGTCCCAGCGGGTCGCCTCGGGCACGCTCGCCTCGATGGCCAGGGCGGTCGCCAGGACGTGCTCGACGGCGCGTCGGTTGATCACCGGCAGCGCACCCGGCAGGCCCAGGCAGACCGGACAGACGTGGGTGTTCGGGGCCGCGTCATCCTGGGCCGTGGAGCAGGCACAGAACATCTTGGAGGCCGTGCGCAGCTGGCAGTGGACCTCGATGCCGATGACCGCCTCGTAGCGGGCAAGCGGGTCAGCGGTGGGGGCGCTCGTCGTGATCATCGGGGTGAGTCTCGCACAGGACCGACATCGACCGCCATGTCGCGCCTCGCGGAGCCATATTGCAGCCATCGACCCATCCACGAATCGGCGAGGGGCCCCATCCCATGATCCAGCGAATCATCGGCGTCTCCATCGGCGCCCTGGTGACGTTCCTGATCCTGCTCATCGGTAACGTGACCGCCCAGGCGGATCCGGTGTCGTGGTATCTCGCGGCGGCCATCATCGGCGCCATCGCGAGCTTCTTCTGGCCCATCTTGGCCGGGTTCATGCTCGCCCGACGGGTGCGCGGCCGCCGCGACGACGCCATCCAGCGCGAGGTCGATCGGCAGCTCGCCGAGCGCAAGTAGGCGCGGCGCGTCCGGCCTACGAGGCCGCGACGCGCTCCACGAAGCGAGCGATCCGGTGGAGGGCCTCCTCCAGCTGGTCATAGGCGGTCGCGTAGCACATGCGCACGTGCCCGGCGCCCGATGGCCCGAAGGCGCTGCCCGGCACCACCGCGACGTGCTCCTCGGTGAGCAGGCGCTCGGCGAAGTCCTCGTCGGACAGGCCGGTGGACGTGATCCGCGGGAAGGCATAGAACGCGCCGCGCGGCTCGAACGTCGCGAGACCCAGCGCGTTGAGCCCGTCGACCAGCAGGCGTCGGCGCCGGTCGTACTCCGCGACCATCCGCACCACGTCCGGCTCCGCGCCCTGCAGGGCGGCCAGAGCCGCGTCCTGGGCGACCGTGGGCGCCGACATGATCCCGTACTGGTGGACCTTGACCAGCCCGGCCAGGATCTCCGCCGGCGCCGCCACCCAGCCGACCCGCCAGCCGGTCATGGCGTAGGCCTTGGAGAAGCCGCCCATGAGGATCGTCCGCTCGCGCATCCCGGGCAGGCTGCTGAACGCCCGGTGGCGATAGTCGCCGTAGGCCAGGCGGTCGTA
>Ga0163153_10003464_pt1 | contig 21119 bp, 20 predicted proteins | sample OliLakLV19MP6IB1_FD_148629 | JGI IMG/M metagenome (GOLD analysis project Ga0163153, IMG submission 148629) | Freshwater microbial mat bacterial communities from Lake Vanda, McMurdo Dry Valleys, Antarctica - Oligotrophic Lake LV.19.MP6.IB-1 | ecosystem: Environmental > Aquatic > Freshwater >...
CGTCGGCGTCTCGAGCGTCGACAGCCAGCTCACGCTGAAGACTGTCGCAACGGGCACGCCGACCAGGCCGGCCAAGCCGGCCAAGGCCGCCCCGGCGGTCCGCGAGAACACCCGCGCCGACGCCCGCACCAGGACCGAAAAGACCAGGTAACGAATCCCGGAGAGCCCCCATGTCAAACGCCGTCTATTGCATTGCCCCGAACCGCACCGCGGCCGAGTCCATCGTCGATGCTCTGAAGAACGCCGGATTCGCCAGCAGCGAGATTTCCGTCCTAATGGCCGACAAGGCCGGCACGCGCGAGTTTGCCGAGGACCAGGACACCAAGGTGCCCGAGAGCGCAGCCACCGGCGCAGGTGCCGGCGTGGGCTTCGGCGCCGTGCTGGGCTGGCTGGCCGGCATCGGCATGCTGGCCATCCCCGGCGTCGGACCCTTCATCGCCGCCGGCCCCATCATGGGCGCGCTTGGCGGAGCGGCCGCCGGCGGAGCGCTGGGCGGCATCATCGGCGCGCTCGTCGGCATGGGCATCCCCGAAGACGACGCCAAGGAGTACGACAGCCGCATCCAGACCGGCGGCGTGCTGGTCTCCGTCCACACCGAATCCACCGCCCAGATCGTCGCGGCCAAGGAGATCTTCAGGCGGGCGGGGGCGGAGAACATCAATTCGACGGGGGCGGTGGTTACGGCCTGAGTCGCGCTCGGGTGCGCAGGCGGTTTCGCGCGCCGCCGAGCGTAGCGGCTACGAGTCCGAGGCCACTCTCAGCCGCGCGTTCAAGCGCGAGTTCGGCATGCCGCCGGCGGCTTGCGGAGGCGGAAAGCTAGGCTCAACGCGCTCCTGGAGACCGAGGATCGGGCACATCCCCAATTGACCACTTAAACGACCATGGGCATAATTGTGGTCATCCGGTTCACGAAGCATCCCTTCAAAGGATTCGCATGTCCACCATCCAGGCCTCCGAATTCAAAGCCAAGTGCCTCGCGCTGATGGACCAGGTCGCACGCACCGGCGAAACCATCGTCGTGACCAAGAACGGCAAGCCGGTGGCCGAGCTGCGCCCGCATCGCCCGCCGCGCGCCAAGTCGATTCGCGGCCTCCACAAAGGCCGGATCAGGATTCTCGGCGACATTGTTTCTCCGGTGGGGACTTCACTCTGGAAAGCGCTGAAGTGATCGTCCTCGATACCAATGCGCTGGTGTGGGTGACGGTGGACGACCGCAGGCTGGGGCGGAAAGCGGGCGCACTGGTCGACAAGCACTGGGCTGCCGGAAAAATCGCCGTCTCCTCAATCGCGTTCTGGGAAATCGGCCTGCTCGAAGCGCGTCGCCGATTGCGCCTGCCCGCGCCGGTTCGTGAATGGCGGAAGAGCCTTCTCGATGCGGGGGTGATCGAACTTCCTATCGATGGTGCAGTCGCGCTGCGCTCGCTCGAACTGTCCGGCCTGCCCGACGACCCCGCCGACCGATGGTGCAGTCGCGCTGCGCTCGCTCGAACTGTCCGGCCTGCCCGACGACCCCGCCGACCGCTTCATCGTCGCGACCGCGTTGGAGCATGGGGCCGCAGTGATGACGGCGGACGAGAAAATCCTGGACTGGCGCCACGCGCTGGAAAGGCACGACGCGCGCGTCTAGGAAGGGGTAACGGGGGAACCTGGGTTCACCTGCTCGACCAGAGTCGCGATACCGAAACGCAAGTTCCCTGTCCGATCTCTCCGGCCGGGGCCATCCAACGAAAATGTATGGCGGGGCATTGCATACACAAGATCAACCGGGTGGCCCACGCACCGGCCCGCTGCACATCGACATTACGTAAGAATTGGCAGCATTCCAATCCCGCCAACCGACTCCCCGGCCATCTCCACCCCCAAGCGGGTATCCTCCGTCCCACTCCAACCAAGGGACCCGAAGATGCCCGAAGACACCACGATCACCCGCGGCCGGCTGACCGACGAGCTCAAAGCCCACCCGCCGAACGAAGCCGCCGAACTCCTCGAGTCGGCCTCACCGCAAGCCGCTTTCGCGGCCCTTTCCGAGCTCAACCCGGCCTTTACCCAGGACATCCTCCCTCGAGTCGGCCTCACCGCAAGCCGCCTTCGCGGCCCTTTCCGAGCTCAACCCGGCCTTTACCCAGGACATCCTCGCCGAGCTTCCGGCAGAACTTCGCGAGCGCATCCTCGCGTGCGCGCCGCCGGAGATCGCGCAGCAGTGGGAGCGCAACCGCGCGTACGCCGAGCACACCATCGGCCGCCTCATGGAGCCGGCCCACGCGGTCCTCAAGCAGGGCATGACGGTCGGCGAGGCCACCGAGGCGCTGCGCTCGGTGATGAAGTCCACCTTCGTCACCTATGGCTATGTCACTGACGCGAACGGCAGGCTCGAGGGCCTCGTTACGATGCGCGACCTGCTCTTCACCGACGACGCCGCAAAGGTCGGCGACGTCATGCTGCGCAAGGTGTTCACTTTCCGTCCCGAAACCGAGATTTCGGAGGCGATGAAGGCCTCGCTCAGCCGCCACTTCCCGGTCTACCCGGTGTGCGACGAGGGCAACCGGCTGCTCGGCCTGGTGCGCGGGCAGGCGATCTTCGAGGCCGAGGCCTTCGAGATCACCGCGCAGGCCGGCAGCATGGTCGGTGTCGAGAAGGAAGAGCGCATCTCCACGCCGATGTTCCGCAGCTTCCGGTTCCGCCACCCGTGGCTGCAGCTCAACCTGCTCACCGCTTTCCTTGCCGGCGGCGTGGTGGCGTATTTCCAGGGCACGATCGACCGGCTGGTGATCCTGGCGGCTTTCCTGCCGGTGCTGGCGGGGCAGTCGGGTAACACGGGCTGCCAGGCGCTGGCCGTCACGCTGCGCGGCATGACGCTGGGCGAAATCAAGCCGGGCGACGGCCTGCGGCTGGTGAGCAAGGAAGGCTTTCTCGGCGCGATGAACGGCGCGCCCATCGGCATTGTCGCGGGCGCGGCGATGTACTACACGGCGCTCGCGCAGTCCTCGCCGCACGCGCTGTTGCTCTCGGTGGTGGTTTTCCTCGCGATGGTGGGCGCCTGCACGATCAGTGGCATCTCGGGCGCGATCGTGCCGCTCACGCTGAAAAGGTTCGGCGCCGACCCGGCCACGGCCTCGAGCATCTTCCTCACCACCGCCACGGACATCGTGAGCATGGGGATGCTGCTGGGGCTGGCTACGGTGATTGTCCGGTAGGGCGTTTGCAGATAGGAGAACTAATGCTCACTTCTGCGCGCGCTATTTACGGCGAACTGCGGAATATTTCACCAACACTGTAAGAATGTGTTTGGTCCTTTTGCACTACCTGCCGACAATCGAACTGAAACATCAGTGGATCGGCCCGGACCAAGACGCACACCTTCAGGCGCGGCTCCGGTTTGGGGAGGTGTGAAATGCTCGCAGTCACGAAAGCGCTCGAATCCGGCCCGCTTGCCGGCGCAAGTCCCGATATCACGCTGCCCAAGGTCCATCGCAAGGATGGCCGCGGCCCCGCGATCCTGTTCGCGGACGTCAGCCGCAGCATGCAGATTCACCAGCGCTTGGGCGACCAGGGCGCGCGCATCCTCATCGACCAGCTCCTCAGCCTCGCGGAAAAGGCGATCACCGCGCATCGCGGCCGCGTCATCAAGTACATCGGCGACGAAGTCATGGCGATCCTGCCCAACGCGGACGCGGCCGTGCGCGCCGCGCGCGAGCTCCTCGTAGAAGTGGACAAGTTCGAGGCGCAGGACGGCTTCAAGCCGGCCATGCACGTGGGCCTGCATTCCGGCGGGTTCGTCGAGCGCGGAGGCGACGTGTATGGCGATGCGGTCAATGTCGCGAGCCGCCTGACGGCCTTCGCGAAGGCCGGGCAGATCCTCACTTCGAGCGCGAGTGCGCCCGGCATTTCGCCGCTTGTGCGCCGCTCGATGCGCCGGCTCGGCGCGATGGACATCCGCGGCCGGCACGAGGAGGTCCAGGTCGAGGAGGTCTCGTGGCACGACGACTCCGACGAGGAAGCCACCATTACCGAGCTCGCGCCCGTGGTGCCCGTCGCGGGCTCGCGCCTGGTGCTGAGCTTCGGCGGACGCAAGTGGACGGTGGGTCCGCGCGCCAAGCACCTTTCGGTCGGCCGCGATCCCGGCGCGGACATCCAGGTCGGCGCCACCGAAGCCTCGCGCAACCACGGCGTCATCGAGTACCGCAATGGCGGCTTCTACTACGCCGACATGAGCCTCAACGGCTCGTACGTCACCTTCGGCGGCACCGGCGAAACGCTGGTGCAACGCACGCAGGTCATGCTGAGCGGGCGCGGCGTGATCTGCTTCGGCCACTCGGCGGGCGGGGCGGCCGAGAAGCTCGAGTTTTGCGTGGAGACGGTCGAGCACTAGGCGGTTCCACGCTCGCGCGCTGGGGGTTTCGGCTAGACTTTCGCCCCCGATCCTTTCTCACGCGGAATTCGCATGCCCACGCCCTGGCTTCCCCTCGACGGCATCACGGTGGTCGACTTCTCGATGTTCGTTCCCGGGCCGTTCTGCTCGGCGATCTTTGCAGACCTCGGCGCGGAGGTGATCAAGGTCGAAGCGATCAACGGCGACCCAGGCCGCGGCTACGTGCCGGTGCAGTTCCGCACCGAGAACCGCAACAAGCGCAGCATCGCGATCAACCTCAAGGCGCCCGAGGCCAAGCCCATCGTGCGCAAGCTCGCGGAGAAGGCGGACATCGCGCTCGAAGGGTTTCGTCCCGGGGTGGCCAAGCGCCTGGGCATCGACTACCAGTCGCTTGCGGCGCACAACCCGCGGATCATCTACTGCTCGATCTCCGGGTACGGGCAGACGGGGCCTTGGCGCGAGCGTCCGGGACATGACGTGAACTACATCGCCGCGGCCGGCGGTCTCTCGTTTCCGGGCCAGTGGCTTAAAGCCCCGAGCCGGTCTTCACTGCCCGTGGCGGACATGGGTGGCGGTAGCGCGGCCGCCGCGGCGGTGCTGGCTGCGTTGTACGACCGCACGAAGACGGGCAAGGGCGTGGAGCTTGACGTGTCGCTCTTCGAGGCGGGATTCTTCTGGTCGGCGATGCGGCATTCGCTGAGCCATGGCGTGGACCCCAAGGCGCACATCTTCCCGGTCAACGATATTTTCGAGGCCAGGGATGGGCGGCGGCTTACGCTTGGCATCTTGGAAGACCATTTCTGGAATAATTTCCTGAAGGCCGTCGAAGGTGCGGCGCCGGATCTCCAGGACAGCAAATATTCGACGGACGTCTTGCGCCGCGAGAATGGCGACGCTTTGTCCGCGCGGCTTGCGCAGGTCCTCGCGATGAAGACGGCGCAGGAGTGGGTAAGTGCGCTGGAGGCGGTCGATGTGCCGGTCGATTTGTGCCTCACGCCGGCGGAGGCTGCTTCACTGCCTCAAATCGTCGCTCGCGAAGACGTGCAGGAGATCGGCGGCGAGAAATTCGCGCTCTTTCCGGTACACGCTCACGGCAAGCGCGGCGGCAGCCTCAGGCGCCCGGTGCCCAAGACGGGCGAGCACACGCGCGAGATTCTCGTGGAGATCGGCATGGACGACGCCGAGATCGCCGAGGTGCTGAAGTCAGGCGCGGTTCGCGCGGGGTAGCTCCCGCAGTTGCCAGGCGCGCGCTTCGGGCGCCTTTCGCTGCGCGTTCCCTATTCTCGCCGCATGCGGCCAATCGGGCAGTCGGCGGGAGGCTGGGCTTGGATTCCCGTGTTGTCCTACACCGCAGGAAATCGGCGCGTACGGGTGTCAGCGTACAGAAGAACCAGGGGGCGGCCGCCAAGCTGCCCCTTTCCCTATTGGAGTCGGCCTTACTGGACCGCGAAGTTCGGCGTGGGCGCGGACACCCTGAGGGCTGCGGTGTCGGCCGTCGGCCCGGCTGCCGAAGACGTCGAGAAGTACCTGAGCCAGGCCTAGACCGCTTTCTCACGTCGCCCCGTGCTTTTCCGTGTCGGGGTCGGGATTCGTGCGCTTGTTGCTTTCGTAAAAGCTGCGCTCGCTCTCGGAATCCGTGTGCGCGGCGGGCCGTTCCTGATCGAGCTCCGGCTGGTCCTTCTTCGGCCTGTCATCCGGCTTCGCATCGGGATTCGGCGGCGGCGCCTTCCCGACCGGCTTGCTTTTGGTGATTTGCATGGCTGGCTCCAAAAATGGGGTCAGAGCATTTTCCTCGCGGCGAGCGTGGAAGTACGTGACTGCGCGTACAGAACCCGTTGATCGGCCAGAAAAGTACGCGCCCGCAACAAAAGCTGCGTTTCGCAACCAATCGCGGACCCGCCCGCGATTTTGGCTACACTTTCGAAAGGGGCCAGGCTCGATTGTTCGGTGGAGCCGAATAATCGAGCCTGGCCCTTTCTTGGGGGTGGGCGATGAGCGAAACGTTGATCAAGGGCCCGGCGCTGGTGCTCGGGCCGGAGGAGGGCGAGTCGTACTGGCAGCCGGGGCCGCACCACGGCCATATGACCGTCAAGCTCGGTCCACACAACCTGGACCACAAGCCGTTCTCGATGGGCATCCAGGTGATGCCACCGGGATGCCACGTGCGCGCGCACGGGCACGCGCGGAACGATGAAGTCTTCTACATCCTCGAAGGCACCGGCAGCTGCGTGATCGACGGCCAGAAGCATGTGCTCGAGCCGGGTTCGACCGTAATGCTCGGCCGCTATTGCGAGCACAGCATCCACAACGACGGCGATGTGGACCTGAAATTCGTTTGGTTCTTCACGCCGCCGGGGCTCGAGCAGGTGGTGCAAGCCGCCGGCAAGCCGCGCAAGGCGGGCGATGCGTCGCCGGAGAACATCGAGCGTCCCGCCAATATCGCCGAGGTTTTGAAGGGCGCCGGGTACGCAACGCCGGACGAGCTCAAGACCTCGGTGCGCAAGTAATCCGCGCGACTGTGAGCCGGCCGCTTCGCATCGGGATCGTCGGCGCAGGCCTCGGCGGGCTCGTCGCCGCCATCGCGCTGCGACGCGCCGGGTTCGAGGCGACCCTGTTCGAGCAGGCGCAGGCGTTCGGCGAGGTCGGTGCCGGGATCCAGGTCGGACCCAATGCAGTCAAGGTGCTGCGCGCGCTGGACCTGGAGCAGGGCCTCGAGCGCTTCGGCGCGATGCCCGAGAATCATGTCGGCCGCAGCTGGAAGAGCGGCCGGGTGCTGTTCAAGTCGGCGACGCGCGTGGCGTGCCTGCAGCGATTCGGCGCCGCGTTCTACCAAGTGCAGCGCTCGGACCTGCATGCGCATTTGCGTTCGGCGCTGCCGTCGGACTCGATCCACCTCAACGTGCGCTGCAGCGGCGTTGAAACCGTGGGCGAGGTCGCGAGGCTGTATTTTGCCGATGGGACTCACAAGGACTTCGATGCGCTCGTCGGCGCCGATGGCGTCCATTCGATGGTGCGCGGCGCTTTGCTCGGTCCGGGCGCGCCGCGATTTACTGGCGTCATCTGCTGGCGGGGCCAGTGCCCGGCCGACCTGTTGCCGCCGAACCTCATCCCGCCGGATTCGCTCAACTGGATGGGGCCGGGCGGCTGCATCGTCCACTACTACGTGCGGCCGGGTGAGCTCGTGAACTGGATCGCGCACCGCACGACGGACCTCTGGGCCGAGGAGTCGTGGGGACTGGAGGGCGACAAGGACGAGATGCTCGGTGCGTTTCCGGGCTGGCATCCGTCGCTGCTGACGCTGCTGGCTGCGACCGAGCGCTGCTACAAGTGGGCGATCCTCGATCGCGAGCCGCTGCCCAAATGGAGCGCGGGCCGCGTGACGATGCTTGGCGATGCGGCACATCCGATGCTGCCTTTTCTCGCGCAGGGCGGCGCGATGGCCATGGAGGATGGGTATGTGCTCGCCGAAGCGCTCAAGTCATCACCTGAGGACGTGGTGGGCGCATTGAAGCGCTACGAGGCATTGCGCCTCCCCCGCACGGCGCGCGTGCAGGCGAGCTCGCGGGCGCGCGCGGACGTCTGCCAAGTCAAATCGCCGATCGCGACGCTCAAGCGGGACCTCGGCTACCTGTATAACCAAGTGTTCAATCCCGGCGCGGCCGTGCAGAAGGCCGACTGGATCTACGAATATGACGTGGCGCGGATCTCCGGCGCCGCGATGCCGATGAGGAGTGCTGCATGAAAACTTTTGTGCGAGGGTGTGCGCGTGGCGTGGTTCTGGGGCTCTTTGCGGCCAGTGCATGGGCGCAGGGCTTTCCGAATCACAACATCACCATGGTCGTGCCGTTCTCGGCCGGCGGTCCGCTGGATGCGATGGCGCGCGTGCTGGCCTCAAAGATGGCCGAAGGGTTCGGCCAGCCGGTGGTGGTGGAGAACCGGGTCGGCGGCGGGGGCGCGCTGGGCATGGGCTCGGTGGCACGTTCCCGGCCCGACGGTTACACGATCCTCTACACGCCCAACAGCCTTGCCATCATGCCGGCGTTCTACAGGAAGCTGGCCTTCGATGCCGAAAGGGATTTGGCGCCGGTCAGCCAGTTCGCTTCCACCACGCTGGTGCTGGCAGCGCATCCCAAGATCGGCGTGAGCACGGTCAACGAGCTCGTGGCGCTGGCCAAGTCCAGGCCCGGCAAGCTCAACTTCGGCTCGTCCGGCGTGGCCGACCCGCTGCAGCTCGGCATCGAGATGCTGAAGACCATGACGGGCATCGACATGCTGCCGATCCCGTACAAGGGGCAGGCGCCGATGTTCACCGCGCTGCTGGCGGGAGAGGTGGACGTGGCGGTCGTTTCGCTGCAGACGTCGCTTGCGCCGATCCGCGCGGGCAATCTCAAGGTGCTCGCGATTACCGGGCCGAAGCGCTCGGCCGCGTTGCCGGGCGTGCCCACGGTCGCGGAATCGGGCCTGCCGGGGTACGACCTCACGAGCTGGCACGGCGTCTTCGTCCCCGCAGGCACGCCGCGCGACGTGACCGATCGCCTGCAGCGTGAGATCGCGCGTGTGGCCGCGCTCCCCGAGGTGCGCCAGCGTATGGAGGCCACCGGCAACGAAGCCGTCGGCAGCACCCCCGAGGAATTCGATGTCAAGTTCAAGGCCGACGTCGCGCGATTCAGGAAGATCGTGCAGGATGCCCGGCTCCCAATGCAGGACTGAACCGGGGCAGGCTCGATTAAAGGTGACCATGGAATTCGGCTTTTCGCAGGAGCAGGACGCGATACGCGAGGCGATCGGGAAGATCTGCGCGCAGTTTGGCGATGACTACTGGTTGAAGAAGGACAAGGAGGGCGGGTTTCCGTCCGAACTCCACCAAGCGCTCGCGCGCGATGGGTGGCTCGGCATCGCGATGCCCGAGTCGCACGGCGGGGCGGGGCTGGGGATCACCGAGGCGGCGATCATGATGCAGACGATCGCCGAATCGGGTGCGGGTTTCTCCGGCGCGTCGGCAGTGCACATGAATATCTTCGGCCTGAACCCGGTCGTTGTCTTCGGCACCGAGGACCAGAAGAAGCGCATGCTGCCAAATCTCATCGCGGGCAAGGAGCGCGCGTGCTTCGCGGTGACCGAGCCCAACACCGGCCTCAACACCACGCGCATCCGTACCCGCGCCGAGAAGAAGGGCGACAAGTACATCGTCTCCGGCCAGAAAGTGTGGATCTCCACAGCGCAGATCGCCGAGAAGATCCTGCTACTCGCGCGCACCACGCCGATCGAGGAGTGCAGCAAGCCCGCCGATGGCCTCACGCTTTTCTACACTGACTTCGACCGCAAGCATGTCGAGGTGCGCGAGATCGAGAAGCTCGGCCGCAAGTGCGTCGACTCCAACCAGGTATTCTTCGACGGCATGCCGATCCCTGAGGCCGACCGCATCGGCGAGGAGGGCAAGGGCTTCCAGTACATCCTGCATGGCATGAACCCTGAGCGCATCCTGATTGCCTCCGAATCCGTGGGACTCGGGCGTTGCGCGCTCGCCCGCGCCACGCAGTACGCCAAGGAGCGCGTTGTGTTCGACCGCCCGATCGGCCAGAACCAGGGCATCCAGCATCCGCTCGCGGCCAACTGGATGGCGCTCGAGGCGGCCAACCTCATGGTCTTCAAGGCTGCGTGGCTGTACGACACCGGTAAGCCCGCGGGCGCAGAAGCCAACTCGGCCAAGTATCTCGCCGGCGAAGCGGGGTTCGACGCGTGCCAGCAGGCAGTGATGACGCACGGTGGCTACGGATACGCGAAGGAGTACCACGTGGAGCGGTATCTCAGGGAATCGCTGATCGGGCGCATCGCGCCGGTGAGCCCACAGCTGGTGCTGTGCTTTATCGCGGAACGCGTGCTCGGACTTCCGAAGTCCTATTGAGCGCGCCTGCGCGTCCCGGCGATCGTCGGGCTGGTCAGAGATCGTGCTGGCGCTTCTGCGCGGTTTGCCTGAAGGCGGAGAGCGGCGGCATCAGATAGCGGCGCAGATCCTTCGGGTCGGCGCCAGGGCCGTGCGGAACCGGCGGCGTCCCGCTGACCGTCACGCGCTCCATGAGGCGGCGCTGCGGGTAGTAGTCATGCAGCGCCGAATGCTGCACTCCCCGGTTGTCCCAGAACACCAGCATGTTCGGCTGCCAGCGGTGGCGGTACTGGTACTCGTGGATCAGGGTCTTGCGGTACAGCATTTCGAGGATGGTCCTGCTCTCGTCCTCCGCCATGCCTTTGATCGACAGCGTGAACTGCGGATTGACGAAGAGCACTTTCCTGCCGGTCAGCGGATGCAATGTCACTACCGGGTGCGTCACCAGCGGATAGAGCGCCTCGAACCGGCGCAGCTTTTCGATTCCGGCCTGGTCGGTCGGGAACAGGCTCCTGAAAGGCTTGAAGTCGTGCACCGCCTCGAGCCCCGAAAGGAAGCGCTGCCAGCGGTCCGACAGCCCTTCGTACACCGCGCTCATGCTGGCGAAGGTGGTATCACCGCCGACTTCGGGGATGATCTTGGAGCACAGCGCGGTTCCCATCGGCGGGGCTGCGCGGAAGGTCTCGTCGGTGTGCCAGATGTCGGTGGCGGCGGGCGGGTTGCCCTCCTTGTTGTCGAAGACGATCAATTCGGGGCTGTCGGCCGAGCTGGTCGAGAACGGGTGCACGCTGAGCTCGCCGAAATAACGCCCGAAGCGCCGCAGGTCGTCCGAGGAGATGACCTGGTTCGGAAAGACGAGCACGAGGTGCTCGGCATGCGCCACCTTGAGTGCGTCGAAGGCAGGCTGCGCGAGCGGCCGGGTCAGGTCGATGCCGGTGATCTCGGCACCCAGAAAGACGCCGAGGCGTTTGATCGAGACAGGCGTGTCGGGCATCGGGTTCTTTCGGTTCAGGGCAGGATCACAAACCTCAATCGACGCGGGCGCCCGTTCTTTTGACGACTTCGGCCCATTTCGCTATTTCGGCACTGATGAAGGCCGCGAAGTCCGCCGGCGAGCCGGTCGCGGGCTCGATGCCTTGGGGCAGGAGCTGTTGCTGGACGTCCGCTGCACGCAGAATCTGGCCGATCTCGTTATTCAGACGGGACACAATGGCGCCCGGCGTTCCCGCTGGCGCGACAACACCGAACCACACATCCGCCTTGAACCCCGGGAGTCCCGCCTCCGCCACGGTGGGCAGGTCCGGCATGGCGCGCGAACGCGCGCTGCTCGAGACCGCGAGGGGACGCAACTTGCCGGCCAGGAACTGCGGACGTGCGGTCGACATCTGGGCAAACGTGGCCTGCACCTCGCCGGCGAGAAGGGCGGTGACCGCCGCCGCCACGCCTTTGTAAGGCACATGAACGATGTCGACACCCGCCATGTGCTTCAGCAGCTCCATGGCGAGGTGGGCGCCGGTTCCATTGCCGCCGGACGCGTAGCTGAGCTGGCCGGGGCGGGACTTCGCATGGGCGATCAGCTCGCGCAGGTTACTCACCGGCAGTGACGGATTCACACTGAGCACCGTGGGGCTGAACACCAGAAGCGTGACCGGCGCAAAGCTCTTTTCCGCATCGTAGGGCAGTTTGCTGCGCAGGCTCTGATTGATCGCCAGGTCCGGCGCCACGACCAGCAGGGTGTAACCGTCGGGCGGCGCCTTTGCGACGATTTCAGTCCCGATGACGCTGCCGCCCCCGCCGCGGTTCTCCACCACCACGGGCTGCTTCCAGACCTCGATGAGTTTCTGCGCGATGAGGCGCGCGAGCAGATCCGTCACCGAGCCCGGCGGATAGGGGACGACAATGCGGATCGGCTTGCCCGGGTATTCGTCGGCGGCAGCGCCGCCCCCGAAGATGCCGAGAACAAGCGCAGCCATGGCCAGCGTCGCAATGCGTGCAATGCGCGCAATGCGCGCAATGAATTTCAAGGTTCCGCTCACTCGTGTTGGCGCAATTTTCGAGGCACGACTATACAACAACGAAGTGCCCCGGCATACGCCGTCGCTCGATGTGCTAGGGTATCGGCGGCGTGAGACGCGCCCGAATTTCAGACCGGATGACGCAATGAACCATGACCTGCCCGTAGTCGGCCGCGGATTCTGCTACGAAGACCTCCCCGTCGGTCATCGCTTCCGCACCCATCGCCGCACGATTGCCGAGAGCGACGTGACGGCCTTCATCAACCTCACTTGGCTCACCGAAGAGCTGTTCGCCGTCGAGGACGACGCCGGCCGCGCCATCAAGGGCCGTGCGGTGCCGGGCGCAATGGTGTATTCGTTCGCCGAAGGGCTGTTGTTGCCAACGATGCAGGACACGGGCCTGGCTTTCCTCAACTGCCAGCTGGATATCAAGGGACCGACCAAAGTGGGCGACACGCTCCACGTGGAAGCCGAAGTCATCGAGGCGCGGCTGACATCGAAGGGCGACCGGGGTCTCGTGCGCACCTCCAACATCGTCGTGAACCAGAACGGCCAGACGGTGCTCGCCTACAACCCGCTGCGCATGCTCAAGCGGCGGGCGTGACTCGCGAACCATGCTCACTTTGCATCACAGCACAAGCTCCACCTGCTCGCAAAAAGTGCGTCTTGCGCTGGCAGAGAAGGGGCTGTCGTGGACCGGCCACCACCTGAACCTGCGCACCTTCGATCAACTCAAGCCTGAGTTCCTTGCGCTCAACCCGGCCGGCATGGTGCCGGTGCTGGTCCACGAGGGCCACGTGTTCACCGAATCGATGGTGATCAACGAGTATCTCGACGAGGTTTTCCCGCAGGTGCCGCTGCGCCCGGCGGATGCGCTCGGCCGCGCGCGCATGCGCGAGTGGACTCTGTATATCGCAACCGAGCCGGCCTGGGCAATCAAGGCGCCGTCCTACCAGAAGAACCTCCGCCCGGCCCTCGCCGGCACGATGAGCGAGGGAGAGTTCGCGGCGATCGCCGCCAAGATGCCAAACCGCGAGAACGCGCAGCGCTGGATTGCGGCGGTCACGCGCGGATTCACCGCAACCGAACTGGACACCGAGCTCGCGCGCCTGGCGAAGACTCTCGACCGCATGCAGGCGGCGCTTGCCGGTTCGGCGTGGCTCGCGGGCGACGCGTACACGCTGGCCGACGTCGACATGGCCCCGTTCGTGCATCGGCTCGCGGCGTTGGGCGAGGGGGCAATGATCGACGCGCGCCTGCATGTGGCGGATTGGTATTCGCGGATCAAAGCGCGTCCTGCGTTCGCGGCGGCGATCGGCTGACGCCATTGATCCGGAAAGTTAAAGCTGTACGTACACGCTCAGGTTTGTCCCCGCGGCGCTGGCCGAGTGGCGTGCGCTGGCGAAGTAGCGCTTTCGCCATGATGCGGACTCTCGAATGAGCATCCTCGTTGTCGGCGGCGGCATCGGCGGGCTCACGCTCGCGTTGTCGCTGCACCAGGCGGGCATTGCCTGCCGGGTGTTCGAGGCGGCGCCGGAGATCGTGTTCGAGGCGGCGCCGGAAATCAAGCCCTTGGGCGTCGGCATCAACCTGCTGCCGCACGCGATGCGCGAGTTGACCGAGTTGGGCCTGCAGGAGCGCCTCGCCGCCGTCGCGGTCGAGACGAAGGAGTTCTGCTACTACGATCGCTTCGGCCGCTTCATCTACAAGGAGCCGCGCGGCCGGTTCGCCGGCTACGACTGGCCGCAGCTCTCGATCCATCGCGGTGACCTGCATGCCGTGATGCTCGAGGCCGTGCGCGAGCGCCTCGGCCCCGACAGCTTCGTCCTCGGGAAAAAGTGCACCTCCTTCGCCCAAGACAAAAGTGGGGTCGACAAAAGTGGGGTCAGAGTCGACTTTTCAGATGGCAGCAGTGCGAGCGGCGCAGCGGTGATCGGCTGCGACGGCATTCACTCGGCGGTGCGCAAGCTGCTGCATCCGAATGAAGGCCCGCCGGCGTATCAGGGCATCAACATGTGGCGCGGCGTCACGCGGGGCCAGCCCTATCTGTCTGGCGCGAGCATGGTGATCGCCGGCTGGCTCGAGGTCGGCAAGATGGTCGTCTACCCGATCCGCAACTTTCCCGATGGCACGCAGCTTCTCAATTGGGTGGCCGAGATCCAGTCGACCCGCAATGCGATGCAGGACTGGAACCTCGCCGGCAGGCTGGAGGATTTCTATCCCGTGTTCGAGGATCGCACGCATGACTGGCTGGACATCGCGGCGATGATCCGCAATGCTACGAGCATCCTCGAATACCCGATGGTGGACCGGGATCCGCTGCCGTTCTGGACGCAGGGGCGCGTCACGCTGCTGGGCGACGCTGCGCATCCGATGCATCCGCGCGGCTCGAACGGGGGCGGGCAGGCGATCCTGGATGCGCGCGTACTCGCGGGGTGCCTGCGGCGCGAGGCGTCGGTTGAGTCAGCGTTGGCTGCTTATGAGAAAGCGCGCCTCGAGCCTGCGTATGAAGTCGTGATCGCCAATCGTTCGCAGGGCCCCGACGCAATCCTGCGCAAGGTCCACGAGCGCACCGGCGACAAGCCGTTCGAGCGCATCGAGGACGTGATCGGCAACGACGAGCTTGCGGCGCTGGCCGAGAACTACAAGCGCATCGCCGGATTCGAGCGCGAGGCGCTCAGGCAGCGGGCGCCGCTCGTCCAGCAATAAATCAGAATCTAGCTCAGCAGCGTTACCCGCACGTCGGCGGACTCGAGCGCCGCAACCAGCACGGTGGTGTGGTTTGCGTCGCGGGTTTCGATGACGAATTCCACCTCCGGCGTTTTCACCGAGGCCGTGCCGAACACGCGCTGGTGCTGCACCTCGACGATGTTGCCGCCGGCTTCGCCGATCAACGCGGTGACCTTGGCGAGGCTCCCGGCGATGTCCGGCAACATTACGTGCACGCGCACGAGCCGCCCGTCGCGTACGAGCCCGCGCAGGAGAACGCCGGAGAGCATGCGCGTGTCGATGTTGCCGCCGCAGAGCGGGACGGCCACGCGCTTGCCCGCGAACCGGGCTTTGTGGGTGAGGAGGGCGGCCAGGCCCGCGGCGCCCGCGCCTTCGGTGACGGTCTTCTCCAGTTCGACCAGCGCGACGATCGCCTGTTCGATGGTGTCCTCATCGACCAGCAGGACCTCGGTCACCAGCGACTTCACGATGGACAAGGGCAGCTCGCCGATGTCGCGCACTGCCAGCCCCTCGGCAATCGTGTCGCCGCCGACCCGGACCGGCAACCCGGCGAGGCGCTGGTACATCGCGCAATAGCGCCTGGGTTCGACGCCAACGATCTCGATGGACGGATTCAACCCCTTTGCAGCGGTTGCCATCCCGGCGATCAGGCCGCCGCCGCCCACCGGGACCACCATGCAGTCGAGGTCCGGGCAGTCCTCGAGGATCTCGAGCGCGACGGTGCCCTGGCCCGCGATCACCGAATCGTCGTCATAGGGATGCACGAAGACCAGCTGCTCACTCCCCGCGAGCTCATGGGCGTAGGCGGCAGCTTCCGCCAGCGTCTCGCCTTCGAGCCTGAGGTCCGCGCCGAGCACCTGGGTGCCGTGCACCTTGGTATTCGGGGTGCCCTTGGGCATGACGATTACCGCCCGGATGCCGAGGCGGGCCGCGTGATAGGCGACACCCTGCGCGTGGTTGCCGGCGCTCATCGCGATGACGCCGCGGGCACGTTCCTCGGGCGTGAGTGACAGCAGCTTGTTTAGCGCGCCCCGCTCCTTGAACGAGCCCGTGAACTGCTGGTTCTCGAACTTGAGGAAGACTTCAGCGCCGGTCAGCCCGGACAGGGTGCGGCTATGGAGGAGGGGCGTCCTGACGATGGCGCCTGCGATGCGGCTGGCGGCGTGACGGATATCCTGGAGCGAAGGCATGGACGCAGGCTAGCAGTTGCGGCCGGTGTGAAGATACTGTATAAATTAACAGTAGTTTCATTCCAGCCGTCTTTTCATACCTTCCTGCCACTGGAGCCAGCCATGCCCGAACTCGTACTTGGTGCCGATATCCTGACTTGGGCTTTCGTAGCCGCCTGCCTCTTCGCAGGCCACGGCTGAGACCTGCAGCTACCTTGAAGTCTGCTGCGAGGCCGACTGCATCGTGGTGTCCCGCCACAGCCCCAGGCGGTTGGATTTCGCCTGTGCCTGCGCCGCGGCGTAGCGTTTCTGGGCATCCGGCGTCTGGTGCGAAAGGTTCTTGTTGTCGATTGCCGCGAGCCCTGACGATAGCTGGGTGAGCGCGGGATCGAGGTTGGGGCAGGGCTGGTTGCTGCAGTCCTTGGGGGTGCGCTGAATCATGACGTTGCTTACCAGCAGGCCGCGCGCGTCGATTGCATTGGTTTCCACCCGGACAGTCTTCCCGCGGGCCATGCGGCGCAGGCTCTCGCGCGAACTGCCCCCAATCGCCCGTTCCTTGCCCGGCGCGTCGATGCCTGCCAGCCGGATTCGATGGATTGAGGCGCCATCCCGGGCCAGCACCGTGAAGGTGGCGCCGTCCAGAACTTCGATGACCTTGCCCTCGATCACCCCGGCGATGGCCGGGCATGCCGCAAGCATCAGGATCAAGGTGATTGTCGTTTTTTGCATGCCCCAAGCATAGCGCAAAGGAACCCCGAAATCTTCCGTGAAATCAAGGCTTCCCTACAAGGAATTTATCCGCTTGTTGGATTGCAACATTTTGGCTGCATCATTCTGGAGGGGTGGTGGGCGATAGTGGGTTCGAACCACTGACTTCCACCGTGTGAAGGTGGCACTCTACCGCTGAGTTAATCGCCCGGAAATGCGCTTGCGGGAGGCGCGCATTCTAGCGACGCGCCTGCGGACGGTCAACGCGACCGGCCTGCTCAATCGCAGTTCGGATCGCTGCGGGATCCGCATGCAGGTCAGCGAGCTGGCCGGCAAGCATGTCGACGAAGCGCGAAATCACTCGACTGCGCTTGGTTTCAGCGGTTTTGTCGACGAGGGCGGCCAAGGCTTCGTAGAGACGATCGCGCTCGAGAGTCCGGTCTTGCGATGCTCTCGGCGCTTGTGAACTGGAGCCCCCCCTCAACGCGGAAGCGATCGATGCTTCCGCGAATCCCGGATCGATCCCCTGGCAACGCGCAAGCACATGACCATCCGGGCGAAAAACGTAGGTGGCTTTTTCTTTCACCCCATAGCGTTCGAACAAAGTCGGCGCCGCTTCGCGATCGAGGTTGATCGCGACCACTTCGACACCCGCGTTCGGCGCAGTGCCCGTGCCTCCGAAGTAAGCGACAGTGAACCGGCCTTGCAGGGAGTCGGAGAAATAGGTGTCGCGGCCATCGAGGCGGATTTTCGCGTCCGGGGCGGCGGCACCGGGCGCCGCGGCCGGCGCATTGAACTCGCCGCGTTCCTCGCCGAGCGGCGAATGCACGTAGGCGCAGGGCTCGGACAAACGCCCGACATTCACCAGCGAGCGCGCTTCCGGATTCTTTTCCGCGAGGTCGAGGATCGCGTCGCGTACAAGGCGCTGCCCTTCGGTTTCCGGACCGATGAAGATTGCGCTTCGCGAAGCGATCTCCACGGCTTCGAGCGCAGCCTGGTGGCGTTCGCAGTGATAGGTGTCGAGCAGGGCAGGCTCGGCTGTGCCGTCGAGCACCAGCGCAAGCTTCCACGCGAGGTTGTTGGCATCCTGCACTGCGCGATTGCCTCCGCGCGCACCGAAGGGCGAGTGCTGCGCGGCCGCGTCGCCCAGGAAAAACACCCGCCCGTGCCTCAGCTTTTCGAGGCAGCGCCGGCGAAAGCGCCATGCGCCGACCCACACCATCTCGAATTCCACATCGGTTCCGAGCAACTTTCGCAGGCGCTCCCTGGCGCGTTCGGGTCCGGCCTCCGCCTCGGGGTCCGGGTAGTGGCCGATCTCCCAGTCGGTGCGCCAGATGCCGTCGGCCATCTGGTGGTACCAGATCGCGCCGCCGTCGTTTAGCGGATTGTCGAGATAGGCCTTGCGCACGGCTTCGGTGGAGGGAGCCATTCGCACGTCGGCGATGCACCAGGTGTTCTCGAAAAGCGCCGACTCGGAGTCTTTGGCGCCCACCTTCTCGCGCACTGTGCTGTGCGCTCCGTCCGCGCCAACGAGGTAAAGCCCGCGCGCGGTGTAGCGGCCCTCGGGCGTCTCGACGTCGACTGCCACGTGGTCTTCGTCGGCTCGCACCTCGACAATGCGATTCATCCAGCGCAGGTCGACGCACGGGAAATCGGTGAGTTTCTCGACCAGGTATTGCTCCACATAGAACTGCTGCAGGTTCACGAAGGCGGGAAACTTCTGGTCCGCCCCGGGCTGCAGGTTGAAGCGGTAGAGATGCCGGTCGCCGCGATAGACGTCGCCCTCGTTCCACGTGATGCCCTTCGCGCGGATGCGGTCGGTGACCCCGAATCTCTCGAGGATCTCGAGCGTGTGGCGCGCGTAGCAGATGCCGCGCGACGAGAGTCCGGCGGCGCCCACGGTGTTGTCCTCGTCGAGCACGATGGTGCGCACGCCGCGGCTGCCGAGTTCGAGCGCGCAGGCAAGTCCGCCCAAGCCGCCGCCTGCAACAATGACCGGATACGTCCCGGGTTCGGCACCCGCGAGTTCAGGCGGCGTGCCATAGCGATACACCGGCAACTGGTATCCCGGCATCCCGTTGGGCTGGAGCACTTTGTCGGTCGAAACCTTGTTCATCGCGACTACAATACCCGCCTTCCCGACCGGCTCACAACTGTGGACCCGCACGCGGGCCCATATCAGCGCTTCCTCTCGATTCGTGACCACCTCCGTCCGCACCCGCTTCGCACCCAGCCCGACCGGATTCCTGCATGTCGGCGGCGCGCGCACCGCGCTTTATTCGTGGGCCTTCGCGCGGCAGGCGAAGGGCGTGTTCATCCTGCGCGTGGAGGACACAGACCTCGAGCGCTCCACGCAGGATTCGGTGGACGCGATCCTCGAGGGCATGAAATGGCTCGGCCTCGAGTGGGACGAGGGCCCGTTCTTCCAGACGCAGCGAATGGCCCGCTACAAGGAAGTCATCGATCAATTCCTCGCCGAGGGCAAGGCCTACCTTTGCTACGCGTCGAAAGAAGAGCTCGACGAATTGCGCAAGCAGCAGATGGCGCGAGCGGAAAAGCCGCGCTACGACGGGCGCTGGCGCGATTCGAAAACGACGCCGCCCGCGGGCGTGAGGCCGGTCGTTCGATTCAAGAACCCGCTGTCGGGCGGGGTCACGTTCGACGACCTCATCAAGGGTCCGATCACGGTGTCCAATGCCGAACTCGACGATCTCATCATTGCGCGTTCCGACGGCAGCCCGACGTACAACTTCTGCGTGGTGGTCGACGACTGGGACATGGGCATCACGCATGTGATCCGCGGCGACGATCACGTGAACAACACGCCGCGCCAGGTCAACATGCTGGCCGCGCTCGGTGCGCCGCTGCCTGCCTACGCGCACGTGCCGATGATCCTCGGTGCCGACGGCGAGCGCCTGTCCAAGCGTCACGGCGCGGTGAGCGTGACCCAGTATCGCGGGGAAGGCTACCTCCCGGAGGCGCTGCTCAACTATCTCGCGCGGCTGGGCTGGTCGCACGGCAATGAAGAAGTCTTCTCGATGAAGCAGTTCACCGAATGGTTCGACCTGGAGCATGCCAGCCGTTCGCCCGCGCAGTTCGACCCCGAGAAACTGCTCTGGCTGAACCAGCACTACATCAAGCTGGCCGACGACGATCGCCTTGCCGGGCTCGTCGAACCGGAACTCAGGAAGCGAGGCCTCGACACTGCGCGCGGCCCGTCTCTGGCTCGCGTGGTTGCGCTGCTGAAGGACCGGGCCAACACCATTCCGAACCTCGCCGAAGCGGCGGCGCTTTTCTATGGCGACGGAGTGCCGGAACCCGCGCTGCTGCGGCAGCATCTCACCGGGCAGGTCAGGCCGGCGATGCTCTTGCTGAAGTCGAAACTCGAAGCGCTCGAGGCTTGGGACAAGGTCGCGATTTCGGCTGTAATCAAGGTGGTATTGGGCGAAGCGGGGCTCAAGATGCCGCAGCTGGCAATGCCCCTGCGTGTACTGGTCGCCGGGCGCACGCAAACGCCGTCGATCGACGCAGTACTCGAGCTGCTGGGGCGCGAAACTGTGCTCGGCCGACTCGCGCGTCACCTGTCGCCGGAGTGACCCAATCCATTTCCGAAACAGCAGCCTTGCGCTATAATCTGTGGCTTCGCGTGGGGGTATAGCTCAGCTGGGAGAGCGCTTGCATGGCATGCAAGAGGTCAGCGGTTCGATCCCGCTTACCTCCACCACCGATCAAGCTGCTGCGCGGATTTTTTAGAATCCATTTCCGAAACAGCAGCCTTGCGCTATAATCTGTGGCTTCGCGTGGGGGTATAGCTCAGCTGGGAGAGCGCTTGCATGGCATGCAAGAGGTCAGCGGTTCGATCCCGCTTACCTCCACCACCGATCAAGCTGCTGCGCGGATTTTTTAGTCGTATCCAGTCCCCTTCGTCTAGAGGCCTAGGACATCACCCTTTCACGGTGAGTACGCGGGTTCGAATCCCGCAGGGGACGCCACCTTATCCAAGTGAAAAATGCTAACGGCTCGTTTGTGCTTTGCCGCACAGAAGTCGCGCCCACTTGCTGTCAGCATGCCCCGGTTAAGCCCGCTATTGGGCCTCAAATGACCGGAGGAATCATGAATAAGGCACTCTTTGCAGTCGTCGCACTCGCGTTTTCGCTCCCCGCGATGGCGCAGAAGGTGGACGGCTGCTCCATCAAGGCGTGGAAGACGACCACGACCTCGGATCTGTACAAGCTGGCCAAGGT
>Ga0163153_10003468_pt1 | contig 21105 bp, 21 predicted proteins | sample OliLakLV19MP6IB1_FD_148629 | JGI IMG/M metagenome (GOLD analysis project Ga0163153, IMG submission 148629) | Freshwater microbial mat bacterial communities from Lake Vanda, McMurdo Dry Valleys, Antarctica - Oligotrophic Lake LV.19.MP6.IB-1 | ecosystem: Environmental > Aquatic > Freshwater >...
ATGACGAAGTCCTTGGCCGCGCGGTGCCAAGTCAACCCGTCGTAGAACCCTTCCTTGGCGAGCTTCACGAAATGGCCGGCACCGACCGGGGTCGACTCGTCGAGGTCGACGACGATCTCGCCTTTGTTCGTGGTGATCTTTGCCGAGTAGTCGATCGCGGGATCGAGCGGAAAGTCGGGCTCGGACAAGGCGGCCGGCGGTGTCGTCGTCGTGGCCGTCGGGTCGACCGTCGTCGACGTGTCGGTCGCGGCGATGTCGTCGCCGTCGTCGTCGCCGAAGATCAGGTTGAACCCCAGGATCGCCACGGCCGCCGCGGCCACGGTGATAACGACACGGATCGCGGTGCTCTTGCGCTTCCGGCGCTTCTGAGCGGCCTCGCGCTCTTCTCGTGCCTGCCGCGTGTTCTCTTTTTGTCTCTGTCGTTTCGCCCGGCTCATCGGCGGGCCACACTACTTGTGCGGGTAATGCGGGACGGGGCGGGCCAAACCCGCTGGTACCGTGGTTGGGATGTTGCTCGTCCAGAAGTTCGGCGGGACTTCGGTGGGTGACCCGGATCGCATCCGCGCCGTGGCCGACCATGTCGTGCGCACCCGGCGGGCCGGGAGCGATGTCGTGGTGGTCGTTTCGGCCATGGGCAAGACCACCGACGACCTGATCCGCCTGGCCAACGAGGTGTCGGGGGGGCCGGGCGGCCGGGAGATGGACATGCTGCTCACCGCCGGCGAGCGCATCTCGATGGCGCTGCTCTGCATGGCCGTCGAGAACCTCGGTGTGCCCGCCGTGTCGTTCACCGGCTCCCAGGCCGGGATTGTGACCGACACCGAGCACGGCCGGGCCAAGATCGTCGAGGTCCGGGGCGACCGCATCCGCGAGGCCCTCGACGCGGGGAAGGTCGCGATCGTCGCCGGTTTCCAGGGCGTCTCGACCTCGCGCGACGTCACCACGCTCGGCCGGGGTGGTTCCGACACCACCGCGGTCGCGCTCGCGGCCGCGCTCGGGGCCGACTGCTGCGAGATTTACACCGACGTCGAAGGTGTCTACAGCGCCGACCCGCGCGTCGTTCCCGAGGCCCGAAAACTGAGTCACGTTTCGTTCGAGGAAATGCTCGAGATGGCCGCAACCGGCGGGCGCGTGCTCGCGCTGCGATCCGTCGAGTTCGCGCGCAACCACGGAGTGAAGGTGCACGTGCGGTCCAGTTTCACGTGGGCGCCCGGCACCTGGGTCAGCGAGGAGGACCCGACTATGGAACAAGCGATCATCTCCGGTGTCACACACGACACGTCGGAAGCCAAGATCACGATCGAACAGGTACCCGACCGGCCCGGCATCGCGGCCACGGTGTTCCGTGAATTGGCGCAGGCCGGGGTGAACGTCGACATGATCGTGCAGAACGTGTCGACCGCGGGTCACACCGACATCTCGTTCACGTTGCCGCGTGTCGACATCGCACGCGCGACGACCGCAATGGAAAAGATCGTGGTCGAGGTCGAGGCGGCCGGATTCCGCAGCGACGACAAGATCGGTCGGGTGTCGTTGGTCGGCGCCGGGATGAAGACCAACCCGGGCGTGGCCGCCAAGATGTTCGAGGTGCTCGCGACCGAGGGCGTCAACATCGAGATGATCAGTACGTCGACGATCCGGATCTCGTGCGTGACCCACGAAGACGACACCGAGCGGGCCGTACGGGCCCTGCACGCGGCATTCGAGTTGAGCGAGGGCTAGCCGATATGGCAGGTATGCGAGTAGGTGTGATGGGTGCGACCGGCATGGTCGGCACCGAGATGCTGCGCATCCTCGAAGAACGAAAGTTTCCGGTGAGCGAGATGCGCGTCTACGCGTCGCCCCGGTCCGAGGGCCGCAAGCTCCAGTTCGCGGGCGGTGAGGTCACGTGCGAGGTGTTGCGCCCCAACTGCTTCGACGGCCTCGACCTCGTCATCGTCGACGTCGACGAACCGTTGTCCGAGGAGTGGGCGCCGCAGGCAGTCGCGTCGGGTGCGCGTGTCATCGACAAGTCGTCGGCGTTCCGCATGGACCCCGACGTGCCGCTCGTTATTGCCGAAGTGAACCCCGAAGACCTGCGCGAGCTCCCGAAGGGCATTGCGTCGTGTCCCAACTGCACGACGATGGTGCTGGTTGCCGCCCTCGCGCCGTTGCACCGCGCCGCGGGCATCGACCGCATTGTCGTCTCGACGTATCAGTCGGTCTCGGGTGCGGGTGTCGCCGGCATCGGCGAACTCGACGCGCAGTGGACGAAGCTCGACGGCCGCGCCGAGGAGATGCGCCGCGCCGCCACGTTCGCGGAACCGCTCGTCGAGAGCGAGGTGTGGTCGAAGCAGATCGCCGGCAACGTGATCCCGCTCGCGGGCTCGGTCAAGGAGCTCGGGTACACGTCGGAGGAGTGGAAGCTCGTCCGCGAGACGCAGAAGATCCTGCACGACGACTCGATCCGCATCAGCGTCACGTGCGTACGTGTGCCCGTGTACGTCGGCCACTCGCACTCGGCCAACGTCGAGTTCCGCCGCCCGATGGACAAGGCGGAAGCGATCGAACTGCTCCGCGACGCACCGGGTGTGGTGCTCGTCGACAACGGCGACGGCTTCCCGACCCCGCTCGAAGGCGCGGGCATCGACCCCGTTCTCGTGGGCCGCGTGCGCGAAGACCCGTCGCTCCCCGGTGCGATCAACCTCTGGGTCACCGGCGACAACCTGCGCAAGGGCGCCGCCCTCAACGGGGTGCAGATGGCCGAAGTCATGCTCGGCTTCGACCGCTCGTAACACCACCGATGTGGTTGCCCGCGGTTACCGGCTTCTCCGCACCGACGGAACCACCGCTGCGATCTCGGTTCGGTAGAACGCGCTGACGTCGTCGACCGCCCAATCCGGCGGCAGGTCGAACATGTGCCGCCCCCGCGCCATCGTCATCTCGTCCGCCGCCTCCGCCGCGGCTGCCTCGGCAGGCCGCGGCACATGCAGTTCGGGCGGCCCTTCGTGCGAGGTCACGACTGGTGAACGTAACAGTCGGGTTGGGCGTGTTCATGCGCGGGGTGGGTCGTGGCCTTTGCCTTCGTGGTGGTTGCGGTGGTGGCGCCAGCATTTGAGTTCGGTGTTGGCGAGGTTGGTTTCGCCGCCGTGGGCCCAGTGGGTGATGTGGTGCACTTCGCAGGCCCAGAGGGGGGCGGTGCAGCCGGGTGTGGTGCAGCCGCCGTCGCGGGCGACGAGCGCGCGCCAGATCGCGGGGGGGATGGTGCGGGTTTGGCGGCCGACGTCGAGGATTTCTGATGTGCCGGCGGTGAGGACGCGGCTGATGTTGGCGTCGCAGGTGAGCCGCAGGAGTGTTTCGGTGCTGAGCCGCCCGACTTGGCGTACTTCGTCGCGGATGGCGGCGATGAGGTCGGTTTTGTCGGCGGCGAGGCGGTGGAGGTCGGCGGTGACGAGCACGTCGGGGCGGCCGCGCCGGGATTTGTCCTGGGAGGGTTCGCTGGTCGCGAGCGCGTAGCGGGCCATGGACACGGCGGCATCGGCGCGGTGTTGGGAGATCGGCCGTTTCTCGCCGGGCTGGTTGGGATCGAGTGCCATGAAGTGTTCGAGCGCTTGGTTGAGCACGAGGGTGCTTTCGGGGTCGAAGAGCCCGTCGAGGACTCCCATCCCGTCCATCGTTTCGGAGAGGTGGAGGCGGCGGCGTTCGATCTGGTCCCGGGCTTCGTTCGGGCCCCGGTCCGCGTCGATGACTTCACACGCGCGGCTCACGACCCGGGCGAAGTCGTCGGGGCCGAGGTGGGTCGCCTGCTTCAACAACAAAGTTTCGTGTTCGGCGAACTGCTCGACCCGTTCCGAGGTTGCGGCCTTGACCAAGACGTCGACATGGCCGCGGTTCACGGACCCGGCCGCGTACGCGGCGGTCCAGGCCGGGAACTCCTGCAACCGGCGCGCGGCGCGGACGTCGCGTCCGGCCGCACCTTTGGCGAGACCGCATTCGTGGTGCAGCCAGGCTTTGGTGTTCACGGCCCCGACCGCGAGCGCATCACCGGAACGGTCAGCTACTTCGACGAGCCGGAGACGTTCGGCATCGACCCGGTTCTGCAGCCGTTGCAAACGCATGAGCCGGGTGCGGCGCTCGTGCCCGGACACTTCCCGGTGGTCGACCTCGGCGAGTTCGTCGATCGCGTATTCGAGTTCCGCGAGCGGATCCAACGCTGCGAGACCGGGTCGCTCCAAGGGGGGGTACATATGTTCGCATTATAGGCCAGGAACCCTTATCCCACAAGGGTTTTTCAACGATTTCGACCTAGTCGAACGTGATCAGCTGGCGGGCGACCTCGCCGCCCTTCAACGCCGCGAAGCCGTCGTTGATCTTCTCCAACGGCATGGTGCCGCTGACCAACTCGTCGAGCTTCAGCTTTCCGGCCAGGTACCACTCGATGTACTGCGGCATGTCGATGCGGAAGCGGTTCGAGCCCATGTTGGAACCCTGGATCTTCTTCTCCAGCAGGAGTTGGAAGCCGTCGATCTCGACGCGTTCGCCGAGCGGGATCATGCCGATCACCGTGGCGGTGCCGCCTTTGCCCAGCATGTTGAACGCCTGCTGCGCGGTTTCCGACAGGCCGATGGCTTCGAACGAGTAGTCGACGCCGCCGCCGGTCATCTCGATCACCGCACCGACCGCGTCGACCGACGACGCGTCGACGACGTCGGTCGCACCGAACGTGACCGCGAGATCGCGCTTCGACTCGATGCGGTCGATCGCGATGACGCGACCGGCACCGGCGATTGCTGCCCCCTGGATCGCGTTCAGCCCGATTCCGCCGCAGCCGATCACTGCCACGGTGTCGCCGGGCCGCACCTTCGCCGTGTTCAACACCGCGCCGACACCTGTGGTGACGCCGCAGCCGATGAGCGCCGCCTTGTCGAGCGGCATGTCGGGTCGAATCTTCACGAGCATGTTCTCGTGCACGAGCAGTTGCTCGGCGAAGCTCGAGAGGTCGAAGAACTGGAAGATCGGTTTGTCGCCGCGTCGCAGCCGCGGCGGTGCCGAGGGGTCGACAGCCAGCGCCGTCTTGTCGCACAGGTGCGGACGACCTGACAGGCAATAGCCGCACGCGCCGCAGAAGCCGCTGATGCACGAGATCACGTGGTCGCCGGGCTCGAGGTACGACACCTGCGAACCAACGGCTTCGACGACACCCGCCGACTCGTGGCCGAGTACGGCCGGGGTCGGGCACGGGTACTTGCCCTCCATGAAGTGGAGGTCGGAGTGGCACAACCCCGCCGCGACCGTTCGCACCAGCACCTCGTGCGGACCGGGCGAACCGATCTGCACGTCGTCGATGACCAGTTCGCCGGGGATGTGTTCGAGCACGGCTGCTTTCATGGCGGCGACCATAACGAGTCACCGGCATCGGCGAAACTCAGCCTTCGGCGGGTTCCGCCTTTCAGGAACCCGAGCTCGATGAGGCCGAGACCGGGTGCCAAGATGCGGGGCGTGCCTATCGTCACGACGCCGTCGGGTACGGCGATGCACTACGAGGTGTCCGGCGCGGGCGAGCCGGTCGTGTTGGTGCACGGCATCACCGAGTCGGGCGCGGCGTGGGGTTCGATCGCCGATCGGCTGACGGTGAGCCGACGTGTGGTCGTCGTCGACCTTCCCGGTCACGGGCACTCGGGACCGGCCGCGTCGTACGACGTGATGGCACTTGCTGCCGATGTCGCCGCGGTCATCGCGGCCGAGGGCCTCGACGACGTGCGCCTCGTCGGGCACTCGCTCGGTGGAGTTGTCGTGTCCGCGCCGGCCGCCGGGGAAGTGCCGGTGCGGTCGGTCGTCAACGTCGACCAGTCGTTGAAGCTCGACGACTTCCAGGCGATGTTGCTCGCCGCGGAACCGGCGTTGCGCGACCCCGAGTCGTTCCCGATCGTGATGGAAGCGTTGCTCGACGGCTTGGCCGGCGACCGGCTCTCCGATGCGGAACGCGAGCGCCTACGTGCCTTGCGTCGTGTCGATCAGGAGGTCGTCCTCGGCGTGTGGATGACCGTGCTGGAAACGCCGACCGACGAGCTCGCGGCGCGGGTCGTGGAACTCGCGAGCGCGATTCGTTGCCCGTATCTCTCGCTGCACGGCACCGATCCGGGGCCCGAGTACACGGCCTGGCTCACCCGGCTCGTCCCGACCGCAACGGTCGAGACGTGGGCCGGACTGGGCCACTACCCCCACCTCGTCGACCCGGACCGGTTCGTTCGCCGACTCGACGAGTTTTGGGCGAGCGACTGAGACCGTGAGTCGGGGTGCCGGGATTCGAACCCGGGCCTCAGCGTCCCGAACGCCGGGGAAGCCGGCCGACCCAGATCAAGTCGACGACCTCGCCGAGAAATTCTCGCCGGTAGAAGGCGGCGACACCGTCCGTCCCGTGCGGTTCGGCGTAGCGAACCTCGAAGTGCGGTAGGTCGGAGAGTTCGGGAAACGGAACGCTCGGTGCCTGCCGCGGCGTCGCGTCGAGCGACTGGATCCATTCGCTCACGATTCGCCAGGTCGTGTACGGCGGGTTTTCGCGGCGCGCCCACTCGTCGAGCGCCTCGGTGTTGCGAAGGGGCACGTTACGCGCTGCGGTGAACGGGTCCGCCGCGTTCGTTTCGCTCTTCCAGCTCGGAGAGCCTTCGTCGCAACATCGCCAGGAATTCCGGATCGGCCGCGGCGCGACGGGCGCCCTCTTCGCTCGCGTTGTACCAACTCTTCACCAGAGCTGTCACGTTCTCGATGTCGCCGGCGAGCCACGCTTGCGTGGGCGTTCGGTCGCCGAGTTCGGGATAGGTCACGAAGTTCCACCACCGCGTCTGCTCGGGCGTCGTCAGCCCGATCTCGCCGAGCAGGTGGTTGAGCGCGGCCGCCTGGCGCTGCGACTCCTCCGACATCTTCATTTCCGAGCCTTCGCCAGTCGGCGGCATCAGCCGCTCCTTCTCAGAGTGACGGTGGCCACTTCGCGCGTTGCTTACCTTCGTCGGATCATACGGTCGTTGGCGGCCACGTTGTTTGCAGCGCGATTTCGTATCGATCGACGAGTTCGCAGGCTTCGAGCATGTCGTGCATGCGCTCTGACGGGCTGTAGGGCGCGCTCATCCTTACCGAGTCCGGTCCGAGCTCGATCAGGATGCCTCGATAGCTGAAACCCCCCAATAGTGCCTCGCCGCTGAACTCCTGAGTCCGACAAGCGACTGTTTCAACACCGTCGGCGACGTTGAACTCCTGCGCCGTCTGGACACGCGGAACTCCGCGGCGCTGTCTCCGGCGCGCTCCTCGGTCTCGATTGTCAGCGCGTCGCCGTCGCACCACGTCGCGAATGCGCTGATCTCGAGCCGGCCATCGCGGCCGCCGAGCTGGATATCACGAACGTAGGAATGCGGACCGCCGTCGGAACCGAAACACCAGTCGGGGTGCCGGGATTCGAACCCGGGGCCTCAGCGTCCCGAACGCTGCGCGCTAACCAAGCTGCGCCACACCCCGTGTAGAGCCGGGTCAGTGTAGCGAGTGGGTCCCCCCGACCGTGTTTGAAGCTAGGCGGCCGCTCAGCGGCCAGTTTGCTGCAAACACGCGAGCACACGGGACGCGAGTTCCGGGCGACAAATCAACAGGTCGGGGAGATACGGGTCGGCTTGGTTGTAGCGCAACGGCGAACCGTCGAGGCGGGAGCAGTGGCACCCGGCGGCGGTCGCGACGCCGACGGGTGCGGCGGAGTCCCACTCGTACTGGCCGCCGCTGTGCGCGTATACGTCGGCCGTGCCGAGCACGATGCCCATCGCCTTGGCGCCGGCCGAACCCATCGGCACCAACTCGGCACCGAGCATCTCCGCGAGCTGCGTCGCGACCGCGGGCGGACGAGTGCGCGACACGATCAGGCGCAGCGGCCCGTCGGCAGGGGGCGCGAGTACCGGCGCGTGAGCCGTCGACAACACGAGATCCTGCGCAGGCAACCCGACCGCGGCCGCGACCGGTGTCCCGGCGACGGTCAGTGCGACGTGCACGGCCCAGTCGGTGCGGCCGGCTTCGCCGAACTCCCGGGTGCCGTCGAGGGGGTCGACGATCCACACGCGCGCCGCCTGCAACCGGCTCGGGTCGTCCTTCGACTCTTCCGAGAGAATTGCGTCGTCGGGACGTGCCGCGCGCAGCAACGGCAGGATCAAGTCGTCGGCCTGACGGTCACCGACCTTGCCGTCGGCGCCACGAGCGCGGAGCTCGAGCAGCAGCTCGCCCGCGCGCCGGGCCGCGTCGGCCGCGAGTTCGTGGTCGTCCACGCCTCAGGGCACCGGTGCGGCGAGAATCTGCTTCGCGGCGCGGCGCAAGATGCCCGCGTCGACGGGCTTGACGAGCATCGCGTCGACGTCGGCGCGCTTGCCGAGGAACTTGTCGGCATCGCGGTCGAGGAGCAACAGGATCGGAACGTGCGGCAGGCGCCCGCCCGACTCCTCGAGGCGGAGGTCGAGTGCCGCGGCCACACCGCCCATGTTCCCGATGTTCAGGTCGAGCACGACGAGGTCGGGCTCTTCGTCTTTCACCGCGTCGCGCACGTCTTGGCCGCGGGCGACTTCGACGACGCGCTGATCGCGCCCGACGAATGCGCCTCGCACCTGGTCTCGTACCCACTGCGCATCGGCGGCCACGAGGATCGTCGTCATGGTTCCGACGTTAGCGTGGCGCCGATCTCGTGCAGCGCGTCGAAGTCGTAGACGTCGTGGGCGAGGTACGGCACGAACGCGATCGTTGTCGAGCCGATCTGCGGCAGGAGCGCGCGCAGGTTGCGGCGTTCCTCGATGGCGACGAGCCGGAAATCGGCCAGGTTGTCGTACAGGACCGCGAGGCGTTCCGACGCCTCGGGCTCGGCACCGGGGTGGGCCCGCAGGTCGTCGGCCCGGGCGCGGAGCCCCTCGGGCGACTCGTCGCCGAACTCGGGGTGGACCCGATTGATAATAAGAGCGGCGACGCTTTGCTCGCGCTCCGCGAGCTTCTCGGCGAAGTACACGGCGTCGGCGGTGGCGTCGCTCCGGGGCGATGTCACGAGCACGAACGCGGTTCCCGGGTCCTTGAGCAGCTTGTCGACCGCCGCGGCCCGGGCGCGAAACCCGTCCTCCATGCCGTCGAACGCGCGGAAGAACGCGATGACGTCGTCGATGACCGCCGATCCGACGACCTTCGACACCGTGCGCAAGAACGCCTGCACCGCGAAACCGGCGATCTTCAACGACGCACGCGTCGGCACCATCAACAACCGGAAGATGCGATTGTCGAGGAGGCGGATCAGCCGGCCCGGCGCGTCGAGGAAGTCGAGCGCGTGACGCGTCGGTGGCGTGTCGACAACGATGAGGTCGAACCCGCCCTGATCGTGCAGCTCGTGCAACTTCTCCATCGCCATGAATTCCTGCGTACCGCCGAGCGCGCCGGAGACGTTGCGGTAGAAGGTGTTGTCGAGGATGCGCTGCGCCTGTTCGGGCGAAGCCGAATCGCGCGTGACGATCGCGTCGAACGTCGACTTGGTGTCGAGCATGAGCGCCGACAACCGGCCGCCGCTTCCGTCGCCGTCGCGCCAACGGGCCGGGTCGATCTCGCTCGGCGTGTCCGACAGTTCTTCGAGTCCGAGTGCGTCGGCCAGGCGCTTGGCCGGGTCGATCGTCACCACGCACGCGTTGCGGCCCATGCGCGCGCCTTCGAGCGCGATGGCAGCCGCTGTCGTCGTCTTGCCGACACCGCCGGTGCCGCAGCACACGACGACGCGCCGCTCCGCGATGAGCTGGCCGATGTTCATGCGGCTTCAGCCTCCGTCGCTCCATCTCCGAAGATCGCGCCCTCGGCGACCGCTCCTCCGGCTTGCGCCTGGAGTGTCACAGCGCCTTCACCCCGACCATGAGTGCGTCGGCGAGCGTGTCGAGGTCTCCGCGCCGGATGTCGGGTGTGAAGAGGAACGGCAGGTGGATCTGCGCGAGGGGTAGTTGTTCGCCGAGCCGTGCGATCTGCTGCTCCTGGATCGCGCGCCGCTGCGTTCGGAACTCGGCGGCACGCGCGAGGTCGACTGCCTCGCGCGGTGAGACGAAGCGGTCGATCGCGTTGGCGTCGCGGGCGATCGACTCCGGGGTCGGGAGCGAAGGTAGCGGCATCGGCTCGAAGCACGAGTTCACGACGATGGGGCCCAGCGCGACACCGGCGCGGTCTTCGACCGCGAACGCGGTATCGATCGCTTCGCTGACCGGCGTCTCCTCGGGAAGCGTCACGAGCATGACCTGGCACCGAGCCGGGTCCGACAACAAGTCGACGACGTCGGCCGCCTGCTTGCGCACCGGCCCGACCGACACTGCGTCGAGGAGGCCGCGCGCCGACAGCAGGAACGTGATCGCATGCCCCGCCGCGGGCGCGTCGACGATGATCAGGTCGGCGACTTCCTGCTCCTCGAGCGACTTGACCTTGCCGAGCACGAGGATGTCGCGCATCCCGGGGACGGCGGTGGAAACCACATCGAGCGCGCCCGACGCCACCAGGCGCTTCGAGATGCGGCGCATCCCATGGCCCTCGAGGTACTCGACCAGCGCCGCGTCCGGCGTCAGGAACCGGGCCCGGATGCGCTCGTCGAGGTCGATCTCGTCGTAGCCGAGTGGCGGCGCCCCGAACATCGCGTGGAGCCCCGATTTGCCTTCGACCTCCACGATCAGCACCCTGAGACCGGCGCGGGCAGCCGCAACCGCGAGCGCAGCAGTCACCGTGGTCTTCCCGACGCCACCCTTGCCCGCGACGATGACGACGTGGGAGGTGGAGCAGAACTGCGCGACCTCCATCTCCTCATGTTACGAGAGCCCTGATGCGACTCCCTTACTCCTGCCGCACGCTCGCCTCCTCTCGCCGCCTGCTCGGCGCCCTCGGGTGCTTCGTCGGCGCGTCACTCCTCTGGTCGGGTGCCGCCGGTGCCCAGGAGGATGACGAAGACCTCGAACCGGGCGGTATCGACGTCGTACAGGTCGACGGCCTCCTCGATCCGTCGAACGCCGCGCTGATACGCGATGTCGTGCGCGAGTCGGAGCGCGAAGGTTCGTCGCTCGTCGTGCTCCAACTCGACGCGTCCGGCTCGGTCGACATCGACGTCGACAACCTCGTTGACATCGTCACCGAAGCCGAGATACCGATCGGCGTGTGGGTCGGACCGTCGGGCGCCGACGCACGCGGCGCGGCGGTGCTTCTCGCGCTCGCGGCACCGGTTGCCGCGGTTGCGCCCGGCGCGGGCATCGGATCCGCCTATCCCGTCGAACTCGACGACACGAGCGCGTGGTCGACCGAAGAGATCACAGACACGTTGGTCGAACTCCAGGAACGCAACGGCCGCTCGGTCGATGTCGCCGACGTCATCGCGCGGCGCGTGTCCGCGCGCGATGCCGACCGGACCGGCCTCACCAACGGAACGCAACCGACGCTCGGCGATTTCATCGTCTCGTTCGACGGCGACACGGTCACGACGGCCGCGGGCAATGTCACACTCGACGTCGCCGACATCGTGGGCGAAGGCGACCAGCAACGCCTCGCACCCAATCAAGTCGTGCGGTTCCACAAGCTCGGGCTCGGGCAACAGGTCGCCCACACGCTCAACGCATCGTGGGTCGCGTACTTCCTCTTTGTCGCCGGGTTCTCGCTCATCGTCTTCGAATTCTTCACGGTCGGCGTCGGTATCGCGGGTGCGATCGGTGCGATCGCGCTCGCCGGCGCGTGCTTCGGGTTCTCGCACCTGCCCGTCGCGCCGTGGGCGCTGGCGCTCCTGCTGTTCGGCATCATCGGTATGGCGGTCGACGTGCAGGCGGGCGCCATCGGCGCGTGGACCTTCATCGGCGGCGTGATGCTCATTGTGGGGTCCGTGTGGTTGTACGACGGATCGTCGCGCCTCGATCCGACCTGGTGGGTGATCGTGCTCGTGTGCGGGCTCACGATCCTGTTCATGGTCGCGGGCATGAGTTCGATGGTGCGGTCGCGGTTTTCGACGCCGACGGTGGGCCGCGAAGACCTGGTCGGCGAGATGGGAACCGCGGAGGTCGACGTCGCGCCCGACGGCGTCGTGCGTATCCGCGACGCGCTGTGGCGCGCGCACACCAACCGGGCGACACCGATCGGCGCCGGCAATGCCGTCCGGGTCGTCGCGGTCGACGGCGTCATGCTCGAGGTCGAGCCCGAGGAGGGCGGCGCGCGGGACTACCGCGACCGAGCGCGCCGGGGGTGATCAGCCCGTTTGTCGCTTTCTCGGCCCGGAGATACGTTCCGCCCGCGGCTGCGGGGCCGGATGGGGGTGGAGACGGTGGTGCTCGGGATCATCCACGAGACGTGGCACCTGAAGGCAGAGTGCCGGGGGCCGGAATCGATCTATTTCTTCCCACCGAACACGGCAGAACGGCGCGAGGACCGCGACCAACGCGAGGAGCACGCCAAGGCGATCTGCCTCCAGTGTCCGGTGCGCCGGGAGTGTCTCGACTTCGCGCTGCGGGTGCGGGAGCCGCACGGCATCTGGGGCGGCCTCACCGAAACCGAGCGTCGGCGCCTACTCCCGAGCGAATAGTTCGGCGGTCGGTCCGGGTATCCGTTCGTCGCCACGGCGGCGGGTGATGCCGTCGGCGTCGAGCTGATTCACGATCGGCACGACGAACTTTCGCGACGACCCCAACAGGTTGCGCACGTCGGAGACGGTGAGCGAACCGTGCTCGAGTACCGCAACGGCGACGCGCCGGCGCGCGTCGTCGATCGCATCGGCGTGGAACATGATCCCGTCGAGATCGACGAGGCGGCCCGCGCGCACGAGCGCGCGCACGAGCGCGGGTGGCGCGTCGACAGTGGCCGGCGCGGGCGGGTCGAACGGGTGCGCGGCGAGCGCGGCGAGCAGCCCGACCGCGGCGGGATCATCTGCGATCGCAACCCGTGACGCGTCGCGCGCAAGGTCTTGGTCGATGACGACCGCGGACTCGCCGTCGAGTGCGGCCCGTAACCGGCGGGCATCGATCCCGCACGCGTGGGCGAGTGTCGCGAGCGCGACGCCCGGTCCGGCGTCGGCGGCGACAACGGCCGTCGCGCGCGCGCGTACGCGCGCCAACTCGTCGGGCTCGACGAGCCACTCTCCGACTCGGAGCGCGTCGCCGTCCCGTTCGATGGTGTCGGCCGCGTCGCTTGCACCCGCGGCGCGTGCGAGTTGCTCCGGCGTTGTCCACGGCGCGGCGCGCATCAGGCGAGCGCCGAGCGGGAGGTCGAGACGAGCGAGGGCATCGCTCGTGCGGCGGGCGGGCGCGATGTCGAGGATCTCGCCGCCGCCGACCGTCGTTTGGCGGGCCGAAGATCGCAGCACGACCCGGTCGCCGGGAGCGAGCGGGAGGGGCGCGGGTAGGTGCACGCGTGCGAACCGGGCCCCGTCGTCGAGTATGCGGATGCGGGCGTCGGTCTCGCCCGAACCGAGGTGCGCCTGCACGCGGGCCCGGCGCGCGAGTGTGTGACCGGGCACCAGGTGCAGCGCGATGTCGAAGGTCGACACCGCCTCCCAGTGGTTGGCGAGCACGACGGCGTCGCCGCGTGTGATCGCCGTGTGGTCGATCCCCGCGAGGTTGAGCGCGACGCGGCTTCCGGGCGGCGCCGATTCGAGGTGTTCGTTGCGCGATTCGATGCCGCGTATTCGCGCCGGACGCGATCCCGGCTCGATCACGACGTCGTCGCCGAGCGCGAGCGTCCCACCGACGAGCGTCCCGGTCACGACGGTCCCGGCGCCGCGCGCCGCGAACACCCGATCGACCCAAAGTCGCGGCCGCAAGCGATCGCGGGGCGCGGGTGTCGACCGGAGCACCTGGTCGAGCGCGACGCGGAACGCGTCGAGCCCGCGGCCGGACAGCGAGTCGACGGCGACCACCGGCCAGTGCGGCCGCTGTGATTCGATGTCGAGGCGCGCGAGTTCCAGGGTGTCGTCGTCGACCAGGTCGGCTTTCGTGAGCGCGACGACGCCGTGGTCGATGTCGAGCAGGTCGAGAATCGCGACGTGTTCTTCGGTCTGGGCCATCCAACCCTCGTTCGCGGCGACGACGAGCACCGCGATGTCGACGGCACCCACCCCCGCCAGCATGTTCTTCACGAACCGGGCGTGGCCGGGGACATCGACGAAGCCCACGACCTGACCCGACGGCAGGTCCGCGAACGCGAACCCGAGGTCGATGGTGAGCCCGCGCGCCTTCTCCTCGGGGAAGCGATCGGGGTCGGTGCCCGTGAGCGCCAGAATCAGCGCAGACTTCCCGTGGTCGACGTGGCCCGCGGTCGCAATGACCCTCACAGGGACGCGAGCGACGCGGCGAGACGGGCGTCGGCGTCGGGTTCGACGGTGCGCAGGTCGCACACGATCCGGCCCTTCTCGACGCGAGCGACGATGCGGGCGGCGCGCAACCGCGCCGCGGCGGGCTCAGCCGGGTTCACCTCGACGCTCACTCCCACCGACGGAATACCGAGCCCCGGGAGCGAACCACCACCCGCGACCGCTTCGGTGTCTTCGACCTTCGCGTTCGGCACGACCCGCGCGATCGCCTCGGCGCGGGCGCGCAACGCGTCGACCGGTGTCGTCGCCAGCCGCCAGAAGGGAATCGCGCCCGCGTCATTCGCGAGGTACGCACGCGCGACGTGCTGCAGTCCGGCAAGTGTGAGCTTGTCGGCGCGCAATGCGCGTGCAAGGGGATGGGCCTTGCACCGGTCGATCAGGTCGCGGCGCCCGACGATGACCCCGGCCTGCGGTCCGCCGAGCAACTTGTCGCCGGAGAACGTGACGAGGGCGGCGCCGGAGGTGAGGCACTGCCGCACGCCGGGCTCGTCGTGCAGCCACGCGGGGCGGGCTGCAAGCCACGGCGTGGCCTCGTCGAGCAGGCCGGACCCGACGTCGACGACGACGGGCGGGCCGAGCCGGGCGAGCTCGTCGATCGGGGTCGACTCGACGAAGCCGATCATCCGGTAGTTCGACGCGTGCACCTTCAACGCGATCGCCGTCGACTCGGTGTGGGCGCGCTCGTAGTCGGCGTAACGCGTGCGGTTGGTCGTGCCGACCTCGACGAGTCGAGCGCCCGTCTCGGCGAGAATCTCGGGGACGCGGAACCCGCCACCGATCTCGACCAACTCCCCGCGCGACACGATGACTTCGCGGCCGCGCGCCAGCGTCGCGAGCACGAGCAGTACCGCGGCCGCGTTGTTGTTCACGACGATCCCGGCTTCGGCTCCGCACGCGGTCGCGAGGAGGTGCCCGGCGTGTTCGTGCCGCGACCCGCGCACACCTTCGGCTAGTCGGTACTCGAGGTTCGCGTACCCGGCCGCGCCGCGCATCGCAGTCAGCGTGTCGTCACCGATCGGCGCCCGCCCCAAGTTGGTGTGCAACAACACACCCGTCGCGTTGACGACAGGACCGAGTTCGCGCAGGCGGAACGCGTCGGCGCGCGCGGTAGCATCGGCGAGGACGGCGTCGACGTCGCGTTCGACGCCCCGTTCCACCAGGGCCCGGGCCGCGGCTACGGAATCGCGCGCGATCTCGGCTCGAACCTCGTGCGGCAGATCCTCCGAGAGCGACGCGAGGACTCGCTCGACGCTGGGCAGTCCGCGACGGGGGTCCACTTCGGCAGGCTAGAGCGGGACGAGGAACCGGATCGGCGCCACCTAGAATCGGTCCGTGGTAACGGTCCGAGACGCAGCAACGGTGATGCTCGTACGCGACCGTCCCGATCTCGAGGTGCTCGTGCTGCGGCGTACGCCCGCCGCAGTGTTCGGCCCGGGCGCCACCGTGTTTCCGGGCGGGGCCGTCGACGCGAGCGATGGCGCCGTGTTCGACCGGGTCACCGGCTTGGACGATGCGGCCGCGAGTGTCGAACACGGAGTCGACGCGGGCGGGCTCGCGTTTCGGGTCGCGGCCGTGCGCGAGAGCTTCGAAGAGGCGGGCGTGCTCCTCGCCCGCGACCCGTCCGGCAACTACGGCGAGCCGCGTGCCGAGTGGCGCGACGCGCTCAACGCGGGTCACGCCACCTTCGATCGGGTGCTCGAAGCCGACGACCTCACCATCGCCGCCGGCGACCTCCGCCTGTTCTCGCACTGGCTCACGCCCGTCGGTGCGCCCCGCCGTTACAACACGTGGTTTTTTGCCGCGCCGGCGCCGGAGGGCTACGAAGCCGCGCACGACGACGTCGAATTGGTCGCGTCGGCATGGGTCGCGCCGCGTGAACTGCTCGAACTCGGTGCCCGCGGCGAGATCGAGCTGATCTTCCCGACCATGCGCAGCCTCATCGCGCTCGCGCACTTCCGGAACGCGGCCGAGCTGCTCGATGCGCTCGACGCGGTCCCGCGCGACGACAACGGGCGCCCGCTCGTCGTCGCCGACTCCTCGGGCGAACGGGTGCGGCTCCCGTTCGACGACGCGCCCGCGGCTGCGCAATGGACGATTCCGCTCCCCGACATCTCGTGGCGCGACGAGGCCCGATTGCTCGCCGAAGAGTTGGGCTGACATGGCCATCGATCCCGACGCTCCGCGCCGGCCGCTCGTTTCCGGTGTGCCGAGCGCGTTGTCTCCGCTCGTGCGGCGTGTCGTCGCGCCGAACCCGGGTCTGATGACCGGACCGGGTACCAACACCTACCTCGTCGGCATCGACGAAGTCGCCGTCATCGACCCCGGCCCCGACGACAAGAAGCACGTCGACGCGATCGTCGGCGCGTCGATGAAAGACCGGGTGCGCTGGGTGCTGCTCACACATACGCACCCCGACCACTGGCCCGCGGCCGCGCGCATCCGCAAGGAGACCGGCGCCGAGATCGCCGCGTTCGGGAAATTCCCGAAGGCCGACGAGGTCGACATCACCCTCGACCGCGTGCTCGGCGACGGCGACGACATCGAAGGAACCGAGTTCCGCCTCGTTGCGATCCACACACCCGGCCATGCCCCCAACCATCTGTGCTTCTTCCTCGAAGAGGAGCGCATGCTGTTTACGGGCGACCACGTGCTCAACGGCACGACAACGGTCGTGAACCCGCAGCGCGGCGGCGACATGGTCGAGTACCTCGCGTCGCTCGAACGGTTGCGCAAGATCAAGCGTCTCGCCCGCATCGCACCCGCGCACGGCGACGTGATGGAAGACCCGAGGGCCACGCTCGACGAGTACGTCGCGCACCGCAAGCTGCGCGAGCGCCAGATCCTGAAGACCCTGAAGGCCGGGCCGACCAAGATCACCGTTATCGTCGACCGGCTGTACACCGAGACGCCCGAGGGCCTCATCGAGATGGCGCAGCGTCAGGTCTACGCGCACCTGCTCAAGCTCAAGGGCGAAGGCAAGGTCGACGGCAAGACCTTCAAGGGCGCCTGGTCGGCGAAGTGACCGGCGAACCCACTGCTTTCACCGAACTGGCCGCGGTCTTGCCGGTGCGCGATATCAGCGCCGCGATGGAGCACTACGAGAAGCTGGGATTCAGCGTCCGGCGCGAGGGCGGCCACGTCGATCCGGACGGCAACCTGATCCGGTTCGGCTCGCCCTTGGCGTAGCGGCGGGTCGCCACGTAACGTGCACCGTCCGCACATCGCGCAGGAGGGGGCCGAATCGTGGCCGACACGAAGCTTTTCATCAACGGCGAATGGGTCGAGGCCGCCTCGGGCGAGTCCTTCCCGACCTACGCGCCGTCGACCGGCGAGAAGATCGCCGACGTCGCCAAGGCCGGCCGTGACGACGCGGTCAAGGCCATCAATGCGGCTCGCACCGCGTTCGACGACGGCCCGTGGCGGCGCCTGTCGGGCAAGGAGCGGGCCGAGAAGTTGCGCAAGGTCGCCGAGATCATCAACGGCCGTTCGGCCGAGATCTCCGAGATCGAAGCGCGCGACGGCGGCGGCACCATCAAGAAGGCGATGTTCGCCGACGTACCCGGTGGCGCCGGGTCGTTCTCGTTCTTCGCCGACTGCGCCGAGAACGAGCCCGATGTGATCGACCGCGGCACCAACCCGTTCCCGGTCGCGACGAGCACGGTGCGCCGCGAGCCGATCGGTGTGTGCAGCGGCATCGTGCCGTGGAACTTCCCGTTCATCATGGCGAGCTGGAAGATCGCGCCCGCGATCGCGGCCGGTAACTCCGTCATCCTGAAGCCCGCGAGCTTCACGTCGTTGAGCGCGGTCGAGATGGTGAAGGCGTGCGAAGAGGCCGGCATCCCGCCCGGTGTCGTCAACCTCGTCACCGGTCCCGGCGGCAGCGTGGGTGAAGAACTCGCGCAGCACCCCGACGTCGACAAGGTCGCGTTCACCGGTTCGACCGAAGTCGGCCGCCGCATCATGCAGCTCGCGTCGGGCAACGTGAAGAAGGTGACGCTCGAACTCGGTGGCAAGTCGGCCAACATCGTGCTCGACGACGCCGACCTCGACCTCGCTGCGGCCGGCGTGTTGTGGGGCACGTTCTTCCACAACGGCCAGGTGTGCGAGTCGGGCACCCGTGCCCTCGTGTCGCGCAAGATCTACGACGAGTTCGTCGGCATGCTCGTCGAGCGGGCGGGCAAGATCGTCCTCGGCGACAACATGGAGATGACGACCGACCTCGGCCCGCTCGTCGCACCGGCGCAGGTCGACACGGTTGAGCGCTACGTGAAGCTCGGTCTCGACGAGGGCGCCAAGCTGCTGTGCGGTGGCTCGAAGCCCACGAACCTGCCGGCGGGTCTCGACGCGAGCGCGTTCTACCTGCCGACCATCTTCGAAGCCGACAACTCGATGAAGATCGCCCAGGAAGAGATCTTCGGCCCGGTGTTGTGCGTGATCCCGTTCGACTCCGACGACGAGGCGATCAAGATCGCGAACGACTCGATCTACGGCCTCGGCGGCGGCGTGTGGTCGACGAACAGCGACCGAGCCAACAACGTTGCGGCCGAAATGCGCACCGGCACCGTGTGGATCAACGACTACCACATGATCACGCCGGGTCAGCCGTTCGGTGGGTACAAGCAGTCGGGCATCGGCCGTGAACTCGGCGACTACGGCTACAACGAGTACCGCCAGATCAAGCACGTGTGGCAGAACACCGCCACCGACCGCAGCGGCTACATGCACTTCGCCGCACTGTCGGGGAACATCTAGACACTCATGAAAATCGAGGGCACCGAGGCGGCGGCGCAAGTCGTCGAGCGCGCCAAGCGCGACCGCCGCGGTGCCCTCGTTTTCACGATCGGGACGGGCTGCTGCGAGAGCACGGCACCCTTCCTCTACGAAGACTTCTGGCCGGGACCCGATCACGAAGAAGTCGGCGTCGTTGCAGACGTGCCGGTGTTCGCGCCCGCGTACCTGCGCGCGCTGTACCCCGCGAACGACGGCGTGACGATCGACGTCGAAGAGGGTCTCATGGCCGAGTCGATGTCGATCGAAACCGAGTACGGCTGCCGGTTCGTGTTGCGCGAACCCGGTGGCGCGAAAGCGCCCGGGCAGGACTCCGAGGTATGCGCCGTGCCCGACGAAACGTCGGCCCTGCGTTCTCGCGGCACCCAGGAGTTGCCGGAGGCGCTGCGCCGCATCCGCATGCGCTGACCCCCGCTTCCGGGAACCACCCTCGCCCGGATAGTGAGAACATTCACAAGCGGCTGTACGGTTCGCGTCCATGACCGAGCCGCTGCTGGTGGCCGAAGGTGTCCGCAAGGTGTACCGAACCGGCGCCGAAGAGGTCGAGGCGCTTCGTAGCGTCGACCTCGTCGTGCACGACGGCGAGTTCGTGTCCGTCATGGGGCCGTCGGGTTCGGGCAAGACCACACTGCTCAACTGCTGTTCGGGTCTCGACAGCATCGACGGCGGCCGAGTTCTCCTCGTCGGCGAGGACCTGCACGCGATGTCCGACGGGCAACGCACCCGCAACCGCGCGTCGTCGATGGGCTTCATCTTCCAGGCCTACAACCTCATCCCGGTGTTCAGCGCGGTCGAGAACGTCGAGTTGCCGCTCCTGCTCGCGGGTGCCGACCCGAAGGACGCGCGCCGCCAAGCGTCCGAAACGCTCGAGCGCGTCGGGCTCGGCGCGCGGCTCAAGCACCGTCCCAACGAACTCTCCGGTGGTGAACAGCAGCGCGTCACGGTGGCGCGGGCGCTCGCCGGACGCCCGCGCGTCGTGTGGGCCGACGAACCCACCGGTGCCCTCGACTCCGAGACTGCCGCGACCGTCATGGAGCTGCTCAACCAGCTCCACGCCGACGGCCTCACGCTGATCGTCGTGACGCACGACGAAGGCGTCGGCCACGAGGCGAACCGGCTCATCCGCATGCGCGACGGTCACATCGTGAGCGACGAACCCGTCGACGCTCCGGTCGCGTAGCCGTGCCCGCGCCTCTCGTCCTGGTCGTCGTCGTCTCGCTGCCGTTCCTGTTCGTTCTGGCGCGCCGTCCGGTGCTGCGCCGCCTCGCCCTGCGCAATGCGTCTCGGCGGCCGCGGGAGTCGCTCCTCGTGATCGCCGGGTCGCTGCTCGGCACCGCGATCATGACCGGGTCGTTTGTCGTGGGCGACACGTTCAATGCGTCGATCCGGGCCGGCGCGTACGACCAGCTCGGACCGATCGACGTGATCGTGGCGACGCTCGGCCCCGACCGTGGCGCAGCAGTCGACGACGCATTCGCCGACTTCGAAGACCCGGCGGTCGACGGCGTGCTCGCACTGACCACGGCCGATGTCGCAACCGCGACGACGTCCGAGCCGCGCCGAGGTGAGGCGAACTCGCAACTGCTCGAAGTCGACTTCGCCGCCGCGCGCGAGTTCGGCGACGACCCGGCCGCAACCGGCATCAGCGGCGAAACCCCCGGGGCGGGCGAAGCCGTCATCGGTGAGGATCTGGCGCGGTCGCTGGCGGTCGGTGCCGGCGACGAGATCGACGTGTTCGCCCGCAGTGAGTCGTTGCGCCTGCAGGTCACGGACGTGCTGCCCCAGCGAGGGATCGCGGGGTTCTGGGTCGGGTTCGAGTCAACCTCGAACAACCTCTTCGTGGCCCCGGGAACCCTCGCGGCCGAGCTGCCCGCGGCGAGCGAGACCGCGCGCCGGATTGTCGCCGTCTCGAACCGCGGCGGTGTCGAATCGGGGGCCGAGCTTTCCGACGAGGTCGTCGCCGCGCTCCAGCCCCG
>Ga0163153_10003471_pt1 | contig 21096 bp, 21 predicted proteins | sample OliLakLV19MP6IB1_FD_148629 | JGI IMG/M metagenome (GOLD analysis project Ga0163153, IMG submission 148629) | Freshwater microbial mat bacterial communities from Lake Vanda, McMurdo Dry Valleys, Antarctica - Oligotrophic Lake LV.19.MP6.IB-1 | ecosystem: Environmental > Aquatic > Freshwater >...
GCGAGCGCGCGTTCCGCCTCGTCGCTCGCCCGCGCTTCGGCCTCGCGCGCGCGATCAGCCTCGTCGCGCGCGAGTTCCTCGGCGGCGACCGCGCGCTCCGTTTCATCCTGCGCTTCGGCCTCGGCGTCGCGCGCGCGTGATGCGTTGTTGACCGCGAAGGCGCTCGCCACGGTCGCGCTCGACGCGAGCAGGATGAGTGCGAAGACCGCGGCGCGTACGAGGCGGCGGGCGCGGCGGTACAGACGAATGTCCTCACCCTCGAGTTGATCCTTGCTGACGCCGTGGATGGGCGCCGCCAATTCCGCCACACCTTCGCGGAACTTGCTGTGCCGGAGGTCGAGCTGTTCTTCGTCGTGCGCCCACCGCAAGTCGGAAAACCGAGGTTCCTCGGTAAACACACCGCGCAGCGCGGCCGGGACGGCAGACGCGGCGGAGAAGTCGCCGATGGTGTTGTCCCACGCGATGGCACCGGCGGTCAGGACCGGAAGGATGTGCTCGGGCCGCTTCGTTGCCAGCCAGTGGTTGACCTCGCGCTCGACCCACGGCGACGCCGCCGCGTCGGGGGAGCACATCAGGATGAAGTAGTCGGACTCGTCGAGTGCGTTCTGGATCGACTGCCACAGGTGGGGGTTGACGGCGAGGCCGGTCTGGTCGCGGAACACGTGCAGCGCGCGCAGGCGGTACCACGGGCGCGCCAGGCGCTGCAGTCCGTCCTGTACCGCCGGAGCCAGGCGGCCGTCGGCCGCGTGGCTATACGAGATGAAGGCGTCGTAGGCCATCCGTGTGCTCCCCCGACGGTCGTCGCCGTCCCGCTGCCACGCTACGCCGTCACGAGGCGACTCGCCGTGTGCACGCCGGGTTTCAGCCCCCGTTCCGGGGACGCGTATCCGCGGGATGCCGCGGATACGCGTACCCAGCAGGACTGGTCAGGACGTCCTCGGGCGTAGGCACGACGAGCCCGTTCAGGTCGGCCGCCGAAGTCCCGAGCGGTTGGTGGGGCGGTTCGTCAAACTCGTGCCGCAAGCCCCACGGAAGCGGGTCGTCTCGGCGAGCGTCACCCGCACCGCGGGCACGTCGGCGCGGGCACACCCCAAGCGCACGGGTCTGGCAGGCTCGCGGGGTGCATGAGCGCGTCTCGGTGAGCGCGGTGTCGTCGTGGCAGTGGAGCTTCGACGACGACCTCGCGTTCTGGGCGCGCGCCGGCATCACGCAGGTCGGTCTGTCGTTGCGCAAGTGCGACGAGTTCGGTCTCGATCGCGCGGTCGCGCGCGTTGTCGACGCCGGGGTGCGGGTGAGCAACTTCGTCGAGTGTGGTTCCGAACCCGAGCGCTGGCGCGCGGCAGCGGCCGTGCTGGCGGAACTCGGCGGCGGCGCGCTCGTGCTCACGACCGGCCCGGGTGTGACGCTCGACTGGGCGGCGTCGGTCGACCGGCTCGCGACGCTGCTCCCGCCCGACCGCGGTTGCGTCGCGATCGAGAACACCGGACCGTTACGCGTCGACCTCTCGTTCGCGTTGACGCTGCGCGACACGGTCGACCTGGCGGAGCAGCTCGACTGCGGCGTGTGCGTCGAGATCAACTCGTGTTGGGCCGAGCGCGGGCTCGCGGCGACGCTGGCGCGTGCGGCCGACCGCATCGCCCACGTGCAGATCAGCGACTGGCGAGTGGGGAGCCATTGCACGCCCGACCGGGTCGTGCCCGGCGACGGCGACATTCCGCTCGGGCGTGTGATCAGCACCATCGAAGCGACCGGGTATCGCGGCGTGTACGAGATCGAGTTGGTCGGTCCGCAGATCGAGGCCGAGGGCTACGAGCCCACGATTCGCCGCGCGGTGGCTCGCGTCGACGAGCTACTCGGATAGGTAGCTCGGTAGGCCCGTCGCGAGGCCGTCGCGGTGCGCCGTGAGCGCAGCCTCGTCGGTGAACAGCTCGAAGGTCATGAGCGTGTCGGGCTCACCGTCGATCGTGTGGAACGAGTAGACGAGCGCGCCCGGCTCGTCGGCCTCGACTTCGGCGATCAGCTCGCGCAGCCCCTCGATCAACTCGTCTCGCTTCCCGGGCACGATCTTCATCCGGACGATGTACGAGATCATCGACGTACGCTACGCGCCATGCTCGCTGCCGTCGCCCGTGACCAGAAGCTCGTCGTCGAAGAAGTTCCCGACCCGGTGCCCGGTCCGGGAGAGGCACTGGTCGCAGTCAAGGCATGCGGCATCTGCGGCTCCGACCTGCACGCGCTGCACTACGCCGACCAGTTGGTCGAGGCGGCGGGTGACATGGGAGTGCCGACGACGTTCGACCCGGGCCGTGACTACATCATGGGGCACGAGTTCTCGGCCGAAGTCGTCGCACTCGGCCCGGAGACCGAAGGTGCGCCCGTCGGCGAGGGCGACCTCGTCATCTCGTTGCCCGTTGCGCTCACACCGACGGGGATCGAACCCGTCGGCGCGTACTCCAACACGTACAACGGCGGTTACGCCGATCTCATGCGGTTGACTGCCGGAATATGCATGAAGGTGCCGAACGGCCTCGACCACCGGCGCGCCGCGCTCACCGAACCGATGTCGGTCGGTCGCCATGCGGTCGCCCGCGCCGAAGTGAAGGTGGGGCAGTCCGCGCTCGTGATCGGTGCGGGCCCCGTCGGGCTCGCCGTTGTCGCCGAACTGCGCCGGCTCGGCGTCGAGCACGTCGTCGTCAGCGACTACTCGGTGCGCCGTCGTGCGGTTGCGCTCGCCATGGGTGCGACCGTCGCGGCCGATCCCGCTTCGGAAGATCCGATCGAAGTCTGGCGGGCGGCCGGCGGACGCGAACCGCTCGTCGTGTTCGACGCGGTCGGTGTACCGGGCACGCTCACGGCCGCGATGCGCGCCGCGCCCGCGTTCTCAAAGGTGTGCGTCGTCGGATCGTGCATGGAGGCCGACACGATCCGGCCGCTGCTGCCCCAGACGAAGCAGCTCACCATCGTCTTCTCGTTCGCGTACGACCCGTTCGAGTTCGCCGACACGCTGCGCGCGATCGCCGAGGGCGAGATCGACGTCGCCCCCATGATCACCGGGGTATGCGGGGTCGACGGCGTCCCCGCCGCCTTCGAGGCGCTCGGTCGGCCCGAGGAGCACGTCAAGATCCTGGTCGAGCCCGGAGGGCCGGTTACACCGACGCCCGTGTGAGCCGATGAAGACGGTGTGATCGTGCGGCCGCAGTGGAGCCACGGACGGCGCAGCGAGGGAGCCCTGTGAACGTCCGCCTCCGCGCCCAACCGGCCGCCGTGCTGTCGATGCTCGTCGTCGTTGTCGTCGCGTGCTTCTTCCTCACGAAAGTGCCGGTCGACGGCCCGGCCGCGCCCCGCGCGCTGCTGTGGAGCGCCGCGCTCCTGTGGTTCGTCTGGGGTCTGCGGCTGCGGGCGACCGCGTGGCGCATCGTCGACACGCCGACGTCGAAGGTCGCGGCCGCGGCAGTCGGGACGAGCGAACTGGCAGGTACCGCGATTGCGTCGCATCCGGCGCCCGCGCCGGCGTCGGGCACGAGCTGTGTCTGGTTCTCGTGGAAGCTGCAGCAGTGGCGCAAGCGCGGCAAGGACCACGAATGGGTCACGGTCGACAGTTCCGAGTGGCGCCATCCGTTCGTCATCGAAGACGACACGGGATCGATTCGTGTCGACCCGCAGGGCGCTGACTTCCACGGCATCAAGGAGCACAAGTATCCGGTCCCGGGTCGCGCGGGAAAGTGGCAGCAACTCGAGTGGCTGGTTGCGGACCGGGCGCAGGTGTACGTGCTGGGACCGGTGCGGGTCGACCCGACGGGCACCGCACTCGAAGTCGGCGGTGACGGTGAGTTCATGATCTCGGACGATTCCGAGAAGCGCATCGCGTTCCGTTTCGGCGCATGGGCATGGGTCGCGTTGGTTTTCGGTCTCGCGGCTGCGGTCGTGGCACCGATCTTCTTCCTGCGCACGCCCGAGTTCGGCGATCGCGAGATCGGGGTCGAGCTCGACGGGGTAACGCACCTCATCGTTGCGGCGGGCGCGATCTACCTGGTCGCCCTCGCCGCGAGCTGGTTGCTACGGGCGTACAACCGCCTCGTGATCGTCAAGAACCAGGCCCAGAAGGCGTGGTCGTCGATCGAGGTGCAACTCCAGCGGCGCTTCGACCTCATCCGCAATCTCGTCACCGTCGTGCGCGGCTACATCGAGCACGAAGGCTCGTTGCTGACCGCCACCGCGGCCGCCCGGGCACAGGGCGAACTTCCGAGTGCTCCCGAGCTGCACGCGGCCGAAACCCACGATGCCGCCGCCCACGCGTCCGCGCAGCAACTCTTCGCGCTCGCCGAGACGTACCCGCGCCTCCATGCCGACGAACAGTACGAGCGTCTCGCCGAGGCACTCCGCGACTGCGAAAACCGCATCGCGTTCTCACGTGCGTTCTACAACGACGCCGTCAACGTCATGCGCGACCGGCGCGGCACGTTCCCGTATCTGGTCGTCGCGCCCCTCGTGAAGATGCCGACGCTCGAACTGTTCGAAACCACCGACCGCGACGCGGTGGCACTCGGTCTCTAGTCGAACGAACGAGCCCGGGTGGGTCGGCCGCGGTCACCTGTACCCGGGCCGGGAGGCCGTGCGACCGGGAGAAGCGCTCGGGTTCGTCGAGAAGGTGAGGCAGGGTCGCGTCCACAGCGGTAGATTCGCAGCTCATGGCCAAGCGCGCTGATGTCCTGCCCTTGCTCGAAAGCGTCCCGCTGTTCTCGGGCTGCTCGAAGAAGGACCTGCAGACGATCGCCAAATGCCTCGAGGTGATCGAGTACCCCGAGGGCGCGGCGATCGTCACCCAAGGCGAAGCGGGGAACGCGTTCTATATCGTGCTCGACGGACACACCGTCGTGCGGCGCAACGGGCGCAAGGTCGGCGAGATCGGACCGGGCGAGTACTTCGGCGAGCTCGCACTCCTCGACCCGAGCCCGCGCAACGCCGACGTCGTTGCGAGTGCCCCGGCGACCGTCGCACGCCTGCTCGTCAAAGACTTCCGCAGCCTGCTGCGCGAAGTGCCCGCGATGAACGAACGTCTTCTCGCCGGCCTGGCGCATCGCCTCCGCGAGTCCGATCGCAGAACCGTCGAATAGCGGCTACGACTCGAGGCGGGCCTTCAGCGCGTCGAGTGACTGTTGGTAGATGGGCTGGAACGCGCCGAGCATTTCGTCGGGTGTGACCGCGACCGCCCACGTCACGTGCGAGCCGGCGCCCGCGGGCGTGACCGTGATCGTCGCGAGGTGGTTCTGCAGCGGCATCGGCGAGTCGATGATCGAGTACGACACCTGACGGGCCGCGTCGTCGCTCGACTTCAGCTGCTCTTTGATCTCGATGCCCATCGTCTTGATGGTGCGCACGTCGCCCTCGAGCGTGCACCCTTCCATTCCCGGCATCCAGTCGGCGAGGCCGCCGAAGTCGCCGACGAGTTTCCACACGTCGTCCGGGCTGGCGGCAATGTCAGTCTCTGCTTGTCCTTCGGCCATGCGGTTGAGCCTGTCACACGGAGTACGCGCCGGGCGAGGTGAACATGTCGCGCCGCCACCGGTCGGGGGTCAGCAGCAGGGCGCGCGGGTAGCCCTCGAAGAGCCAGCGGCCGAAGTTGCGGCGGGTCCACGGCATCAGGTCGACGGCACCGAACGAGAGCCGGGCGCCGAGCGGGCGGGCGAGGAGCCGCTGGAGTCGCATGGCGAAGCGCAGGTCGCGTCCGAGGGCACGGTCGACGGCGCGCGTGTACCGATCGGCAACCGCGTCGACGGTCCCGCCGGCGGCGATTGCCTCCGCGGCGAGGACGCCCGTCTCGATGGCCTGCGCGATGCCCTCGCCTGTCATCGCGTCGACCACCTGCGCGGCGTCGCCGATGTAGAGGACGGGACCGTCGGTCAGGTTGGCCGCGTCGTACTCGGTGGGTATCGGCCACGCGCGCATCGGACCCCGCGGTACCGCGTGCGGCCCGAGCGGAAGGCGCGCGAGCACGTCGGGCCACAAGTCTCTGAGCTCTCGGCCTTTGCGGCCGGCGCGCCGCACGACGAAGCCGACGTTCGCGCCGCCGCCGGGCAGGGGGAAGATCCACGCGTACCCGGGAAGGAGATCCTCGTAGAAGAACGTCCACAGCCGCGGGTCGTCGATGCCGTCGTAGTACTGGCGGACCCCGTGCCACGTGCCGAGGTTCGGGGGCGCGTCGGGGTGCAGCGCGCGCCGGACGGGCGACCAGTGCCCGTCGGCGGCGAGGAGGTGGCGCGCTTCGATCGTGCTGCCGTCGGCGAGTCCGACTTTCACGCCGTCGGCACCGATCACGACGTCGTCGACGGCGCATCCTTGACGCACGTCGACACCCGCGGCGAGCGCGTGTCGTACCAGGAGCGCGTCGAATCCCTCCCGGGGAACCACGCCGGCGCAGTCGCCGTCGGTCGGGAGCGGGAGGCGGATCTCGCGGCCTCCCGGGCCGACGAGCACGGCTTCGGTCACCGGCATGTAGCCGGCGTCGACGAGTTCGTCACGGCGCACCCCGAGGCATTCCAAGAGGCGCAGGGCCTGGGTGGTGAGACCGTCGCCGCAGGTCTTGTCGCGGGGGAACTCGGCCCGGTCGCACACGACGACCGAGCGCCCGAGCCGGGCCGCGGTGAGGGCGGCGGCGGCTCCGGCGGGTCCGGCCCCGACGACGAGCACATCGACCGGCGTCACGCCCCAGACGGTATCGCCATGACGGCACCGGCGGCCTCGTTTCGACGTCGTGACGAGGCAATTGACAGACTCTCTGACTGCCTCGTCCGCCTTCTCTCTGAGGAGCTCCATGAACGTCGCCGTCTGCGTGAAGCAGATCCCCGACCCGGCCGTGCCGGGCTCCCTCGATGCCGACCACACGCTCAATCGCGACGGCAAGCTGATCCTCGACGAGTCCGACAGCTACGGCGTCGAGATGGCGCTCCAGCTCGTCGACGCGGCCGGCGGCGGTGAGGTCACGTTGATCTCGATGGCGCCGAACCGCGAGGTGTCGGGTCTGCGCACCGCGCTCGCCATGGGCGCGGCCAAGGCCATCCTCGTGTCCGACCCCGCGCTCGCCGGTTCCGACGCGCTGTCGACCGCGAAGGTGCTCGCCAAGAGTGTCGAGCGGGCGGGTGGCATCGACTTGGTGCTCACCGCGACCGAGTCGTCCGACGGCTACACGGGCACGGTGCCCGCGCAGGTCGCCGAGTTGCTCGGCTGGCCGTCGTTGACGTTCGCCAAGCACGTCGAGATCGCCGACGGCAAGGTGACGATCCAGCGTCAGACCGAAGCCGGCTACGACGTCGTGCAGGCGTCGCTGCCCGCGGTCGTGAGCGTCACGGCCGGTGTGGTCGAACCTCGCTACCCGTCGTTCAAGGGAATCATGGCGGCGAAGAACAAGCCGGTCGACCAGGTGACCGCCGGTGACCTCGGCCTCGACGCGGCGCAGGTCGGGTGGACGGGTGCGCGGCAACAGATCACGAACGTCGAGCAGGCGCCCGCGCGCCAGGCCGGCGAGAAGTTCGAAGACGACGGTACGGGCGCCGAAAAAGTCGTGGCGTTCCTCGAGCAGCTGAAGGTGGTCTGAGGTGAGCGTCTGCGAGGCCAAACGTGCGTTGCTGCTCGATCGCGGCTGCGGTCGGCACTCCGAATGCACGCCGAGTAGCGAACCGGGGCCCGAGCGGCCCTCTGAGCGGAAGGAAAGGCCATGAAGGTCTGGGTATTCGCCGAGGCCGATGGCGACAAGGTCACGACGGCCACGCTCGAAATGCTCACGAAGGCGCGCGAAGTCGGCGACTCGGTCGAGGCGATCTACGCCGGACCGAACCCCGACCCCGTCGCCGCGACCGTGGGTGAGTACGGCGCGACGAAGTTGCACGTGATCGACCCGGGCGATGGTCTGCCCGGCCAGGTCGCGGCGGCCGCGATCGCGCAGCTCGCGGGCGAACAGAGCCCCGACGCGATCTTGTTCGCGCAGAGCTACGACGGTCGCGACGCAGTTGCGCGCTTGTCGGCGCGACTCGACCGCCCGGTGCTCACCAACGGCATGTCGCTTTCGCCAACAGGAGTTTCCGGCGACGGTGGCCTCACGTTCGGCACGGCCATTTTCGGTGGTGTGACGCTCGTCGACGTGACGTTCACGGGTGACGGACCGGCACTGATCGCCATCCGGCCCAAGTCGTTCGCCGCGGAATCGGCAGGAGGCGGCGCGGCCGAGATCGCCAAGGTCGGCGCGGTCGACGCGGGGCGGGCGGCCGAGGCCAAGGTGCTCGAGAAGCACGTCGAGGAGCAGCAGGGCCCGAAGCTCGAAGAGGCGACGATCGTCGTGTCGGGTGGCCGCGGTATCGGCGCGGCCGAGAACTACGCCCCGCTCGTCGAAGAGCTGGCGAAGCAGCTCAAGGGCGCGTGGGGTGCGTCGCGTGCGATCGTCGACGCGGGCTGGGTGCCGTACGCGCTCCAGGTCGGTCAGACGGGCAAGACCGTGAAGCCGAAGCTGTACATCGCGCTCGGCATCTCGGGTGCAACCCAGCACCTCGTCGGCATGAAGAACAGCGACAACATCATCGCGATCAACAAGGACGCCGAGGCCCCGATCTTCTCGGTGGCCGACCTCGGCATCGTCGGCGACGTCCACAAGGTCGTCCCCGCGTTGCTCGCGGCCCTCAAAGCCAAGTCCTGACGAAATTGCGCCACTCGGCGACCGAAACGGTCGTCCGGTGGCGCAATTTCAGCGGGGGAGCCAGGGGCGTGTGTCGAAGTGTTCGGCGCCGCGGCCCGGTCCGGATGTTGCAGACTGCGGAAATGACGTTGGTCGACCCCGAACGCCTGGCGGCCTGGATGGACGGCGAAGGGCTTGCGCCCGGCGCGCCGCTCACCGTCGAACGGATCACGACCGGGCATTCGAACGAGGTGTTCGTCGTCGAGCGGGGCGAGCTGCGATGCGCGTTGCGCCGCCCCCCGCGCACGCCGCTCTCACCGACCGCGCACGACATGGTGCGCGAGCACCGCTTGCTGAGCGCGTTCCGCGCGCCCGACGGTTGGCACGGTCGCGAACCGGTGCCCGTGCCGCGTCCCGTCGCCTTGTGCGCGGACCCAGACGTGATCGGCGCGCCGTTCTACCTGATGGATGTCGTCGACGGCGTCGTCGTGCGCGACCGGTTGCCCGAAGTGCTCACGCCCGATCCGGCCGCCTGCGCGTACGAACTGATCGACGCGCTCGCCGGCATCCACGCATTCGACTGGCAGGCCGGCGGCCTCGGCGACTTCGGTCGGCCCGACGGGTACCTCGAACGCCAAGTGCCGCGCTGGCTCGGCCAGCTCGAGCGGTACAAGACCCGCGAACTCCCGGAAGTCGACGAAGCGGGACGATGGCTCAGTGAGCACACGCCCGCAATGCAGCCGCCCACTGTCATTCACGGCGACTACAAGCTCGACAACGTGATGTTCGCGCCCGACCTGCCCGTGTGCCTGGCCGCGGTCGTCGACTGGGAGCAGTCGACGGTTGGTGACCCGCTCGCCGACGTCGGATGGGTCATCGGGCTCTGGGTCGACCCCGACGAGGCCGCGTCGATGACCGGCCCCGGCCCGCTCGGAAGTGCGGCACCGACCCGCACGGAGTTGGTCGAACGCTACGGCGCCGCAACGGGCCGCGATCTGGACCACCTCGCGTTCTACTGCGTGCTCGGGCTCTTCAAGCTCGCCTGCGTCATGGAAGGCTCGTACGCGCGCTTCACCGCCGGGACGAGCGACGACGCCTACTTCGCCGCGCTCGGCGAAGGCGTGCCCGCGCTCGCGCGCCGGGCGCTGGAGTTCGCCGAGGGTAAGCGCTTCTAGTCGCGCACGTCGACGATGAGGGGCGCGTGGTCCGACGGCAGCGTGCCCTTGCGCGCGTTGCGGTCGACGACGGCCCATGTTGCCCGTTCCGCAATGACCGCGGTGGCAAGCACAAGGTCGATGCGCATCCCGCGGTGCATGTGGAAGTCGCCCTTGCGGTAGTCCCAGTACGTGTACAGCTTGTCGTCGTCGGGATACAGCCGGCGGAACACGTCTTCGAGGCCCCACCGCTCCAACTCGGCCACTGCCTCGCGTTCGGGAACAGTGACGTGAGTCGCGCCGACGAACGCCTTCGCGTCCCACACATCGCGGTCTTCGGGCGCCACGTTGAAGTCGCCGAGCAACACGAGCGGATCGGAAGGGGACTGGCACTTCACGAGCCAGTCGCGCACCATCGCGAACCACGCGAGCTTGCGGTCGTAGAACTCGGTCGCGACCTCACGCCCGTTGGGCACGTACATGCTCACGAACTTCACGCCGCCGCACGTGGCACCGACGATGCGCGCGTCACCCTCGTACGGGTCGACGAACCCGTCGCCGCAGCCGAACGTCGCGTCGTCGATACCGACGCGCGACAGGATCGCGACACCGTTCCACTGGCCCTGACCGTGGTGCACCGACTCGTAACCCAGCTCGGCGAACGTGAGCGCAGGCCAGCTCTTGTCGGCGAGCTTCGTCTCCTGCAAACAGAGCACGTCGACATCGGCGTAGCCGAGGAACTCCTCGACTCGGGGCAACCGAGCCTTCAACGAGTTGACGTTCCAGGTCGCGAACCGCATCAGGAGGGAAGATACCCGGGGTTGGCGACGAGCAACTTCTGGCGTACCGACTCGCGCACCTCGGCCCGGACCGCAGCCGGATCGACGGAACCGTCGCGTATGCCCGCCGCGAGCCGGCGGGCGCGCTCGCGCTCCTCGTCGGCCTGGGCGGTCGCGCCCGACGCAGCGAGTTCGCGCTCGACCATGCCGAGCGCGTTGACAGCGACGCGGATGTGGAACTGCACCCGACCTTCCGTTGCTTCCACGGCATCGGCTTCGAGGAACTCGCGCACGGCCTGGATCAGTTCGGCCGCAGTCGGACGGTCCTGGGTCACATGGCTCCCTCGCTGCGCCGTCCGTGGCTTCGCTGCGTCCGCACGGTCACATGGCTCCCTCGCTGCGCCGTCCGTGGCTTCGCTGCGTCCGCACGGTCACATGGCTCCCTCGCTGCGCCGTCCGTGGCTTCGCTGCGTCCGCACGGTCATCACCATCCTCCGTCGAGTAGGTCGAGCAGGTCCCACTCCATCTCGGCGACTCGGCGGCCGAGCACGGCCAGCTCGACGTTGCGCACGATGCCGTTGAGGTGCGTCATCGCCTGCCCGATGCAGATAACACCCCACTTCAGTGTTCCGAGCGCGACCCACCAGCGCACCGTGTCGACGTCGGGCCGCGTGCCGCCCGCCTGCTCGTACGCGTCGAGGAGGTCGTCGAGATCGCCGAACCCGCCCGCGATGCGGTCGGCGACGCCGAAGCGCCACGACTTCACGCACAACCAGCCGAGATCTTCGATCGGGTCGCCGAGGTGGGCGAGTTCCCAGTCGAGCACCGCGGCGATGCCATTGGTATCGACGATGAAGTTGCCGTTGCGGAAGTCGCCGTGCACGAGCGCGGGTTCGGCACGCGGCGCGGGCGCATGCTCCTCGAGCCGGCGCAGCCCGAGTTCGAAGGCGGGGTGCGGTTCGCGGAACGCGTCGAGGAGCGACCGGTACTGGTCCACCTGCGCGAGCGCGCCGTTCACGGGCATGTCGGGGAGTCCCGCCGTGGGCACCGCGTGAATGTGCGCGGCGATCGCCCCGGCCTGCGCGGCGAGGCGCGGGCGGGCAGTCGCGTACGTGTCGTCGCGCAGGATGCGCCGCGGGATCGTCTCGCCCTCGATGCGGTCCATGACGAACCCCTGGCCGAGGTCGTCGCCCGGTGCGAGCAGCAGCCGCACCCGCGGCACCGCGACCCCCGCGGCACCGGCCGCGACGAGCAGCGCGTACTCGGTCGAGCGGTCCGATTGGCCGATGTTCGTGCCCGGGTCCCGCCGCAGCACGAGTGGGTGCAAGGTCCCGTTCGGTTCGACCGCGTCGAACGACCAGGTTTCACGGGAGGCGCCGCCCGAGAGCCGCCGGAGGCCGTCGATCGTCACACCGGGCCCGAGTTCCCGGCCGAGGGCCGCGATCAGGGTGTCAGGGGCGAAGCGGGCCACGGGAGCACCAACGTAGCCGGACCCTCCATCTGCACGAATTCTCCACAGATCGACCCGACGATGCCGACCTTTGGTCCTTATCCTCGTGGTCATGACGTTCGGCATGAGTTCGGGGGCGGCCCCGGCCCCCTCGCGAACGATTGCCGTCATCGAGGACGAGCGCTCGATCGCGTCCGCGGTCGCGGCCCGGCTGCGCAGCGAGGGCTACGCGGTCGAGATCGCGGCCGATGGTCCGGCCGGGGTGGCGTTGTGCGACCGGATCCGGCCCGACCTCGTCATCCTCGATCTCATGTTGCCCGGGCTCGACGGACTTGAAGTGTGCGAACGCATCCAGGCCGAGCGGCCCGTGCCCGTGCTCATGCTCACGGCCCGCGACAGCGAGCACGACCTGCTCGTCGGCCTCGCGGTCGGGGCCGACGACTACATGACCAAGCCGTTCAGCTCCCGCGAACTCGTGGCGCGTGTCCACGCACTCCTTCGGCGCGTCGACCGGCACGGCCCGGCCGACGGCGACGACGTGTGCACGATCCGCGACATCGAGATCGACGGCCCCGCCCGCATCGTGCGGCGCGGGAACGAGCCGGTGCATCTCACGCCGACCGAGTTCGACCTCCTCCAGTACCTCGCGACCCGGCCCGGTCGGGTCGCGACGCGCGAGGAGTTGTTGGAACAGGTGTGGGGCTACGAGATCCCGTCGGGTGCCCGTACGGTCGACTCGCACATCCGCACACTGCGCCGAAAGCTCGGCCCCGATCTCATCCGGACGGTACACGGCGTCGGATATGCAGTAGATGGAAACGCGACGGAATCGGGTTTTGGCGAAGAGCGGGCGAACTGACATGCGCGTCGGCCGACCCCCCGAACGACCGCTCGACCGACTTCCCACGCTGAAGCTCAAGCTCAGCGTCATCATCGTCGCGGCCATTGCGGTCACGATCTTCCTGACGTGGGTCGGTATCCACGCACAACTGTGGCCGTCGGTCGCAGGTGCGCTCGCCGGGTCGGTCGCGCTCGCCGTCGTATGGTTCCTGGCGCGCGGCACGACGTCGCCGCTGCGCGAGATGGCCGACGCCGCGGCCGCGATGGCGACCGGCGATTTCAGCCGGCGGGTCACCGTGAGTTCGCGCGACGAGATCGGGACCCTCGCCCGGGCGTTCAACGAGATGGCGGCCGAACTTGCCGAGACGGACCGCGTCCGGCGCGACCTCGTCGCCAACGTGAGCCATGAGCTCCGCACTCCGATCACTGCGTTGCAGGCCCAGCTCGAGAACCTCGTTGACGGCGTGGAGCCGCCCGACCCCGAGACGCTGAGCACGATGCTCGCCCAGACCGAACGGCTCGGGCGCCTCGTGCAGCAACTCCTCGATCTCTCCCGCCTCGAGTCGGGTGCGATTCCGCTCGACCGGCGCGAGTTCGACGTCGCACCCATGCTCGAACTCGCCGTGCGCGAATCGAAGCTGCACGCGGGCGACGTGCAGCTCACGGTCGCGGTCGAACCGGTGGAACTCACGCTCGACGCCGATGCCGAACGCCTGCATCAAGTGGTCGCGAACCTGGTCGAGAACGCGGTGCGGCACTCGCCGCCCGGCGGGCGTGTTGCCGTCAGTGCCGAGTCCCGCGCCGATGTCGTGCGTTTCGAAGTCGCCGACGACGGTCCCGGTGTGGCCGACGGCGACGCGGGCCGCATCTTCGAACGGTTCTACCGCGCCGATTCCGCGCGCTCGTCCGACCACGGTGGCGCGGGTCTCGGCCTCGCGATCGCCCGTTGGATCGTCGACCTGCACGGCGGCGAGATCCATTCCGAACACGGGCAGCCGAACGGGTGCCGGATGGTGTTCGACATTCCGCAGTATCAGAGCCCCGACTCCGAGAGAGGGAGCATGGCGTGCCCCTGACAACGATCGACGACGCACTGCGTCGTATCCGGCGCGGCGAGATGGTCCTCGTCGTCGACGACGAGGACCGCGAGAACGAGGGCGACCTCACGCTCGCGGCCGAGTGGGTCACGCCCGAGGCGATCAACTTCATGTTGCGGTGGGCGCGCGGGCTCGTGTGTATGCCGTGTGCGTCGACGCGGCTCGACAAGCTGGAGATCGGGCCGATGGTCGCCACCCCCGGGTGCGACACCGCGTTCACCGTCTCGGTCGATCACTGCACCGCGGGGAGCGGCATCGGTGCCGCCGACCGGGCGCTCACGATCCGGCGCATGATCGAGCCCGACTCGCGCCCGACCGACTTCATCCGTCCCGGCCACGTGTTCCCGCTGCGCGCTCGCGACGGCGGCGTGCTCGAACGCCGCGGTCACACCGAAGCTGCGGTCGACCTCGCCGTGTTGGCGGGCTTGGCCCCCGCGGCGGTGATCTGCGAGGTGCTGCACGACGACGGTTCGCCGGCGCGTATCCCGTACCTCGAACTGTTCGCGCAGGAGCACCGCATCGCCATGATCTCGGTCGCACAGGTTGTCGAGCACCGCATGGAAAAGGAGCAGGTCGGCGCGACAAGCCGCCCCTTGATGTTGTAGAACAACGTCGCGGTAGGTTCTCGCGCGTGAGCAACCCCGCGATCACCGAAATCACGGCCGGCCTCGAGTTTCCCGAGGGGCCCGTCGTCATGGCCGACGGCACGGTTCTTGTCACCGAGCTACTCGGTGGCCGTATCACGCGGGTGCATCCCGACGGTAAGAAGGAGACGGTCGCCGAGCCGGGCGGCAGCCCGAACGGTGCTGCGATCGGACCCGACGGCGCGCTGTACGTCACGAACAGCGGCGGGTGGCAGTTCCACGAGGTGATGGGGCTGAAGATTCCCAACAGCCAGCAGCCCGACGACTACAGCGGCGGCCGCGTCGAACGCATCGACATGCTCTCGGGCGCGGTGACGGTGCTGTACACCGAGTGCGACGGTAACGAACTCGTCGGCCCGAACGACCTCGTGTTCGACACGCACGGCGGTTTCTACTTCAGCGACCACGGCAAGGACCGCGGCCGGGTGCGTACGGCCGGCGCGCTCTACTACGCGCAGCCTGACGGTTCGTCGATTCGCGAGATCGTGTACCCGTTGGAGTCGCCGAACGGCGTGGGCCTGTCACCCGCGGGTGACCGGCTCTACACGGTCGAGACGCACACCGGGCGCGTGTGGGCGTGGAACCTGTCCGGCCCGGGCGAACTCGTCGGCGGCGCGAGTGTGTCGGCGCACGGCGGCGAGATGATCTGCGGCCTTGCGGGCATGCAGCTCTTCGACTCGCTCGCGATGGACAGCGCGGGCAACGTCGTCGTGGCGACGCTCGTCACCGGTGCGCTGAGCGTGATCTCGCCCACGGGTGAACTGCTCGACCAGGTGTTCGTCGGCGACCCGATGGTCACCAACGTGGCGTTCGGTGGTCCGGACCTGAAGACGGCGTACGTGACGTGCTCGGGTACAGGTCGTCTGGTGTCGGTTCCGTTCGAACGGCCGGGACTGAAGCTCGCGTACTGAGGGCCGTACAACTGGTACGCGGCGAACGTCATCGCCGCGGTAGACCTGACGTGGGTGTCAGCGATTATCTTGCCGCTCCATGGGACCATTGCAGGGTGTGAAAATTGTGGAGCTGGCGGGGATCGGGCCGGGCCCGTTCGCCGGGATGCTGTTGTCCGACATGGGCGCCGACATCGTGCGTATCGACCGGGCCCAGCAGGTGAACCCGGGAACGTTCGACAAGACGAACCTGGAGCCGCTGTATCGCGGCCGCCGGTCGATCGGTGTCGACCTGAAGAACCCCGACGGCGTCGAGACGGTGTTGAAGCTCATCGAGTCGGCCGACGGCCTGTTCGAAGGGTTCCGCCCGGGCGTCACCGAGCGCCTCGGTCTCGGCCCCGACGTGTGCCTCGCCCGCAACCCGAAGCTCGTGTACGCGCGCATGACGGGCTGGGGTCAAGAGGGCCCGATGGCACAGGCCGCCGGGCACGACATCAACTACATCGCGCTCGCCGGTGCGCTCGCGCACTTCGGACGCGCGGGTGGCAAGCCCACACCGCCCATCAACCTCGTCGGCGACTTCGGCGGCGGCGGCATGTTCATGGCGTTCGGTCTCGTGTGCGGCATCCTCGAAGCACAACGATCGGGCAAGGGTCAGGTCGTCGACGTCGCGATGGTCGACGGGTCCGCGATCCTCATGACGATGATGTGGGGCCTGAAAGCCATCGGGTTCTGGGACGAGGCAATGGGCGAGAACCTGCTCGACACCGGCGCGCCGTTCTACGACACGTACGAAACTTCGGACGGCAAGTTCATCTCGCTCGGTTCGCTCGAACCGCAGTTCTACGCGGAACTGATCCAGAAGCTCGGCCTCGAAGGCGAACAGCTCCCGTGGCAGATGGACCGCACCGGGTGGGAGACGCTGCGCGAGAGGTTCACCGCGCTGTTCAAGACCAAGACCCGCGACGAGTGGGACGCCATCCTCAAGGCCACCGACGCCTGCTACGCGCCCGTGCTCACGATGTCGGAAGCCGCGCAGGACGAGCACATGCTGGCGCGCCAGACGATCATCGAACGCGACGGCGTCGCCCAGCCCGCGCCCGCACCGCGCTTCTCGCGCACGATCGCCGAGATCGAACGCCCCGCCCCCTGGCCCGGCCAGCAAACCGACGAAGCCCTCACATCCTGGGGCTTCGACCCCGACGAAGTCGCGAAGTTGAGGGCAAGCGGCGCCATCGCGTAACGCAGACCCCGGTTCTGGACGCGCGTATCTGTTGTGGGGAACAGATACGCGCGTCCAGAAGGACGGTTCGTGGTCTACAGGAAGATGGTGATGAAGTCGCCGTCGCACTCGGTTGTGGCGTCGTCGAGGGTGTCGGTCCATTCCTGTACGGCGGCGCACAGGTCGACGTCGCTGCTGTCGTGTTGCACGAGCGACACGGAGGCGGCGACCTCTTCGCCGCGGCGCCACTGGGTGACCTCGCCGCCGGCCCAGCCTTCGACCGCGCCGCGGGCGTCGTCGACGCCGGCGATGTCGAGCAGGAACATGAGGTCGGCTGCACCGAACGTCATGTGCCTGACCTCCTCCCAACTCGTGCCGTCGGGTGCGACCGGGTCGGGCGCGTCGACGGCGCCTTCGCCCGCCTCGTACCGCTCGGGGAACAGGATCTGCGCGGTCGTGGTCGGCGGCGCCCGGTACACGTCGTCGACTGCGCCCCAGCCCTGCTGCTGGTAGCCGCACACGAACGCCAGGCCGTCTTCGTACGGGAACATCAGTTGCCGGGCCAGGAACTCCGGTGCGGCGTCGAGCGCTTCCTGAGACGCGGCGACGTCGCCACCGAGCGCCGACGACAACAGCTCCAATGGGTCGACTGCCGCGGCCTGGAAGTAGGTCTGCGTCAGCAACGCGTCGCCTTCGGCCAGTGCCCGGCCCGCCATCGCGCCGTCGGGGTCGTCGGTGTTCGGGTCCTGCTCGATGGGGAGTTCGAGCGCCTGGTCGGCGAGCGCGTGCTCGAGCTCGTGGGCGATGATCGTCATCTCGATCGCGTCGAACGGTGCTTCGTCGTCGCCGAGCACGACCAGGTCGCCCGTGAGCGGGTCGTAGTAGCCCGCAACCTGGTCGCCGAGCAGCTTCACGTTTTCTTCGAACAGGTCGGTGCCCGGTTCGATCGCGCCCAACGCGGTGAGCAATTCTTCGTCGGCGCGCGCGACGTCGTCGGGGTAGTCGCGCTCAGTCAGTGCCGCGATGCGCTCCGCCATCTCGTCGCTCGTCACGAACGTCGGCTCGGGGATCTGTTCGAACGTCAGCTCGCGTTCTGCTTCGACCGCGTGGGCGATGGCTTCGTACTGCTCTCGTGCCGTGCTGCCGAGTTCGAGGCGGTCGCCGCCGAACATGTCGCCCATTGCGTTTGTGAGGCACTCCATCGAGGCGCCGCCCGCGCCGCCGAGCAGACTGTCGAGGTCGTCGAGGGGATCGGCCTCGTCGTCGCTGTCGGCCGGGGCCTCGGTCGTCGTCGTGGTTGCCGCCGCAGCCTCGTCGCCGGAGTCGCCGTTGTCGTCGCTCACGAGAATCCAGGCGATCGCGCCGCCGCCGAGGGCGAGGATCAGGGCGACGACGACGACGAACGTGCCGAGCGGGACCGGGCGGGCCGGAGGGGGAGTCGCCTGCGAGTCACCCGGAGGAGTATTTTCGATCATTTCTCACAATCAGACACTAACTGACGCACTCTGTCAACGCGCTCAGTCAGCGCGGCGGCGTCGGGTCCGACCAACGTTATGTGGCCGACCTTGCGTCCGGGGCGCGGGGTCTTGGCGTAGTCGTGCAGGTGGGCGCCCGGTATCGCGAGCACGGCATCGGCGTCGGGGAGGGCGCCGATGCAGTTCACCATCACGCTCGGCTCCCGCAGATCGGTCGACCCGAGCGGCCACCCGAGCACGGCCCGTACGTGGTTCTCGAACTGGCTTGTGTGCGCGCCTTCGATGGTCCAGTGGCCGCTGTTGTGGACGCGGGGTGCGATCTCGTTCGCGAGCAGGTCGGTGCCGGTGTCGAAGAGCTCGACGCAACCGACGCCGACGTAGTCGTACGCGTCGAGCAACGGCCGGATGCACGCTTCGGCGCGGGCCTGGAGTCCGGAGCTGTGACCGGACGCGGGCGCGTACGTGACCCGCAAGATGCCGTCGCGATGCACATTCTCGACGACCGGCCAACACAACGTCGTGCCGTCGGCGGCGCGCACGGCGACGATCGACAGTTCGCGCGCGAACGGAACGAACGCTTCGAGGATGAGCGGCACGCCGCCGAGCGCGGCCCACGCGGTATCGACATCGGCCGGCGTCGTGCGAAGTACGTGCTGACCTTTCCCGTCGTAGCCGCCGCGTCGGGTCTTCAGCACGGCGGGAAGGCCGAGCGCGGCGACGGCTTCGTCGAGCTGGGCGCGCGAGTCGACGGTGCGAAACGCCGCGGTCTCGATACCGAGCTCCCGCAAGCGCGTCTTCTCGAGGAAACGGTCCTGCGCGACCTCGAGAATCTCCGGGTTCGGGTGCACGGGCACCGTTTCGCCCGCGGCGCGAGCGGTGGGGGCAGGAACGCCTTCCCACTCGTACGTCACCACGGTGGCGCCGGCCGCCAGTTTGCGGGCCGCGCCTTCGTCGTCGAGCCCGGCCACGATGAGCCCGCCGACCGCGGCGGCCGGTGCCTCGGCGCTCGGGTCGAGGAACACGAACTCCACCCCGAGCGGGATGCCGGCCCGCCCGAGCATCCACCCGAGTTGCCCGCCGCCCAGCACCGCCAGCCGCGTCATGGGCCTCCGGCCTCCGGCCCTCGATCGCCCGTGCGGGTCGTCATCCGCGTCCGGGCCTCCGGACCTCCCGCCTGCTGTCACGGCCCGACGCTACGCGATCTCCACCAACCCCGGCTCCTCGTGGCGGAGGGCCTCGATCTTGTCGAGGGGGCGTTGCAGCGCCCGGTGCCGCGTCGACATGAGCGCCGCGTATTCCTTCGCGACACCGTCGAACCTCTGCTGTACCCGGTCGAGCTGCACGACGTACTTCTCCCACTGCTGCGAGAACTCGCTCAGGAGCGAGAGGATTTGGTTCGATGTCTTTTCCAGCCGGAAGTTGTCGACCGACTGCCGTACGACGGCCAGCACCGCATACAGCGTGAGCGGCGAGCACAGCACGATCTTGTGGCGCAGCGCGTCGTCGAGGATCGTGCGGTCGTGTTCGTGCACGAACGCGTAGACCTGCTCGTTCGGGATGAACAGCAACAGGCAGTCGACGGTCTCGTCGGCCCGGTCGAGATAACCGCGAGTCGTGAGCTCACGCACGCGGTCGCGGACGTCGCGCAGGAACTGGTCGCGGTGTTGCTTGCGCTCGATGTCGCTGCCCGCTTCCAGGTAGCGCACGTAGTTGTCGAGCGGGAACTTCACGTCCATGTGCATGACGAGCCCGTTCGGCATCAGGAACGTGTAGTCGGGGCGCCCGCCCGATCCGGCGAGCGTGACCTGGCGCCGGTAGTTCACCCCCTCCAGGAACCCGGCCAGGCGCAGCACGTCTTCGGCCATGCGCTCGCCCCACTGGCCGCGCGTCTTCTGGCTCGACAGCACCTCGCGCAACTGCTGCGTGTTCTCGGTGAGCGCAGTGAGCCCTTCGTGCTGGCGGCGCAGTTCGTTGGCCAGCTCGCCGAACGCCTGCTTACGGTTGTTGTCGAGGTCGCGGACCAGCGAACCGACCTTGTCGAGCTCGGCCGTCATCGTCGAGAGCTGCTGGTCGATCAGCGACTTCTTGCCGTCGAGTTCGGACGTGGCCCGCAACCGTTCCTGTTCGAGCATGGTGCGGTTGGCGTCGAGCAACTGGGTGAGGGTGGCGCCGTCGTCTCGCCGCCGGGCGACCAGCACGACCGCGACGAGGGAACCGACGAGGACACCGACGAGGGAACCGAGCACGATTCCTGCGAGGATCTGCATGCGGGGAGCCTCGCAGGCCGGTGAGACAGTTTCCGGTTTGGAGCTACGGCGCGGACTTCACAACACGAGCGTCGGGATGGGGTCGTAGCCGAGGACGTCGGCGACGAGGGAGCGGATCGCGCCCGCTCGTTCCGCCGCGTAGTCGCGGTCGGCCGCCAGGAACGCCGGAAGTGCGTCCGGCGACGAGGACGCTTCGTAGGCGGCGAGCGCGGCCATGACCTCGGCGTTGGCCGCGAGTTGTTCCGAAGCGCGCACCGTGACACCCAATCGGCGCGCCAGACCTTCGAGTCGGTTCGCGGACGCGACCAACTCTGCGACCGAGGCGTCGTCGGCGCGCCGGCGGTCCCATTGGTCGAGCGCGTCGTCGACGTCGCCGGCGAGTTCGGCGGTCGGTCCCGACGTAGTGCTGATGGTCGCGGTCAGCGCCGCCAGCAGGTCGTAGCGAGCATCGAGCACGGGGAGGAGATCGTCCCAGCGCGTCTGCACTTCGTCGTCGGCGGCCTCCAATTGCTGGCGGGCGCTGAGCACGATGGCGAGCGCGGCGACGAAGAGCAGCAGCAGCGCGAGGGGTAGCAGACGGCGCAGTGCGCTTGGGCGCATGGCCCGCTGACCATAG
>Ga0163153_10003473_pt1 | contig 21080 bp, 18 predicted proteins | sample OliLakLV19MP6IB1_FD_148629 | JGI IMG/M metagenome (GOLD analysis project Ga0163153, IMG submission 148629) | Freshwater microbial mat bacterial communities from Lake Vanda, McMurdo Dry Valleys, Antarctica - Oligotrophic Lake LV.19.MP6.IB-1 | ecosystem: Environmental > Aquatic > Freshwater >...
GCCAGTCTACCTGCAAATGATTCTCTCAGAAAATCTCTTTCGTCGTATGAATTATTGGCCACAACTACTCTTCCATTCCCTGTATATCCATCTTTAAAGTGAATATAACCTGTTTCAGGTATCTCTGATTCTTTAACTAAATTAAATAATTCAACTACCTTAAGTGAGTAAATATCACATTCAAACAACAAACCTTCCATAGAAAGAAAATAAACCTTATTATCGGGGTCTGTCAAATGTTCCATAGTTGCCGCCAATCTATGTTTTGATAATTCCAGACTCGTTCTTACCACACCATTTTTATCAATAAAATGAGGCCCAATAATTGCCTGTTCCGAGGGGTTATGTACCATTCTATTGGCATAAGTTCCTGTAACACTTTGTGGGTGTTTCTTCATGGTCATGTTATCACTAATCTCATACAGACCCAAACCATGACCTTGAATATGTGCCACATAACCAATCATCCAAAGCTTATCCGCCCAGGGAATTAATGCACCTATTCCACTTTCACTACGCCCTTTATCAGAAGCTCCGCGTATCGTTAAATTGGGAAATACTCCATTAATGTTTATTGGTGTTTCAGTTGAAATATCCTGTTGAATGATCTCCTGAGCATATCCCGTTTCTACAACAACAGTTGAAAAAATTCCGATTAGTCCAAACAATTTTAAAAATTTTGAAATCATAATTTTAGTATAGTTTATTTTTAAATGGCTTATAATGTTAAGTATTTGCGAAGGCAGGATATTCAACATTCGTCCAGCCCGGTACAAATGCCAATTGAAATATATTGATGAAGTTAAGAACTAAAGCTTAACATTGAACGTCGAGTCCAAACCGCTGCAGATGATTGCACATAGCTGATGTTACATTGTCCAGCCCTGCTTTTGCAAATACTTTTGTTATGCGCAGACTTGTCTCACTCACTTGTTTTCTGAGGCTCAGCTACCTCAACTAAGCGTAATCCCTTAAATAAAAGCCAAAAGCTCAACACTACATAGAAGATAACCATCGGCATATCAAACCACCAAAGGTTAACTATCTGGTCGAAGTGAGGGAATATGTAAAAAATGAAAGTACAGGCTACACAAAATGCAGATGAAATTATGCCTGAAACTGCCAGTGTCCGGGGGATATAGCCCGACTTTAACCAAAGATAGCTATAGAGTGTGGATGCCAATGACGTAAAAAGCAGACCAACATAATAGTAGTCTATACCCCTAGCCAGATGGAACCTTCCTAAGGCTTGCAATTGTTCCGCTTCAAATGCACCCAGGTAAGTGCCACCAGTTATTAACCTTAGAGCGTCAAAGAGATTAAGTGTCATAAGAAGCCACATTAATACCCATACGAGCCTCCAGAATGTACCAAGCAAGGCAAGTCCATGATTTATTGGTTTGAGTACCACATACAAAGCAGTGTAAAGCACCATAAGACCAGTACAGTAAATAAGATTACCCGTGATGCCAATTCGAAATAGATGTTCGTTTGCCAGTATATTCCGTGCGGTTTCCGTTGCATTATTTTCGACAACTAATGGGTGTATGATACCAAAATTAACGAAGGCGACAAGTACAAATGTTATTATAGTTGTCCTGTCGTCTCTTAGCATTGGGCATAACAATTACGGCTTTGTGCAGGTCAGGAATTACAATTCCGTCTGTTCAAATTTAGCACAAAAGCTCAATAGTATTACAAATGTTCAATTTATTCCTTCAGCCCCACTTGCACAAAACCGATTGTTGGCTGCTGCTGTTTTATTCAGTTTGTCAGTAACCAACTTATTTCCAAATTAAAGATTGGTCAATACTTGCAATTGTGGCTCTCCCAGTCAATGCCATTGCCATTTCAAATTCTGCTCTTAAAATTTCTAAGGTTTTGGTAACACCTTCTGCTCCACCCGAAGCCAAGCCAAAACAGATAGGCTTGCCAACTAACACGGCATTTGCACCCAAAGCAATCGCTTTTAAAACATCAGTGCCTCGTCTTATTCCACCATCCATTAAAATGGGTATTCTTTTGTTTACTCTTTCAACAATTCGTGGTAAAACTTCAATCGTAGCTGGAACAGTATCTAAATTTCTGCCACTATGATTGGAAACTATAATACCAGACGCCCCAATTTTAATTGCTTTTTCTGCATCATCAGGATTTAGAATACCTTTGAGCAAAACGGGTATTTTTGCAAATGAAATTAACCAATCTATTTCTTTCCAAGTAATAGACAATGATTCACCAATCATATACGGTGCATTAATACCATCAGGCAATTTAAAATTCACCCTTGCTTGCCGATTTCGGGCACCTGCAACAGGTGTGTCAACCGTAATACATAGGATACGACAACCTAACGACTCTGCTTTTTGAACAAGGTTTTTAGTAAATTCTTTATCGTCTCTTACATACAATTGAAACCAAAGTGGTTCACTTGCAGCTTTTTTTATTTCTTCCAAAGGTGTAGTGGTAAATGAACTAACCACATAAATTGCCTTTGCTTTGCCAGCTCCTTTGGCAGTTGCCAATTCGCCTTCGGGGTGCATAATTTTATGAAAGGCAGTTGGTGCAACTAAAATGGGATAAGCCAGTTTATGACCCAAAAGTGTAACAGTTGTATCCAATTTGCTAACATCATTCAACACATTTGGATTTAATTTTATAGCATCTAATGCCTGCCTATTCCAACGCACAGTAAATTCATCGGCTGCACCACTTGCGACATATTCATAAACCATTTTTGTCATTTTGCCTTCCGCCATTTTTTCAAAATCAAACAAATTGATGATTTCAGATAAATCAGTAGGGTCGCTATTAATAGTTGGTAATTTATTTTGTCCAACTATTTGACTTTGTTTTCCAAATGGAATCATTAAACTACCTGTCAATGCCGTGATTGTTTTGAGTAAGTTTCGTCTTGTTCGCTCCATTTTAGAATTTTATTTATTTGAATAGTGTCAATCGTAAGTTTTAATAATGGGGTCTTTTACAGTATCAGCCAACGTTGAGTATTTGCGAAGTCAGGGAATTTTCATTGATCGTCTGCCCGGTACAAATACCCATTTGAAATTATATTGTTGAAGTTAAGAACTAAAGCTGAAAATTGAACGTAGAGCCCGTACCGTTGATGATGCTTGCACATAGCTGATTTTACATTGTCCGACCCTGCTTTTGCAAATACTTTTGTTGGCAGCAGCCTTTTGCTAATATAATCATTTATGTTTGGGTTCGTTCCGTGAATGACAATGTAAGCCAGCACCATCATGATGTAAAGGCATGCAGTCAATTTGGATTACTTTTCTGCCAGGGAATGCTTCTTCTATAACTTGTATTGCTTGTGCATCCATTAGTTTATACTCATCAGGTAGCCCTTCTTTCCAAAACTTTGCTGTTACTATTACTTGATTAGCGATTACAAAATTCATATAATGTATATTCCGGGGCATATTGACCCCCCATTCCGGCTCCCGCAGCTGCGGGACTGACCCCCTGAGGTAATTTTGATTCCGGGTCCCGCAACTGCGACTGCCCCCCTCAAAATAGGATATTCGGGGATATAAGCCCCTCTAATTTTAACTATTCCGTCCCGCTTTTGGGCGAGAGACCCCCCTGTTTTAAAGAAGGATTGTAGATATGTGATGCCTGATTTTGCAGAAAATCAAAGCACAAAACATGTCAGGCAACCCAATTCTTATGAGTCAACTCAAACAAATTCTACTATTATTTGCCCAGGGACATTCCATCAAAGGTATTGTCCGGGAAACAGACATTTCACCTAATACCATAAAAGGATATTTACGCGCTATTAAATCCAGGGAAATCAACCTGGAGGAAGCCATAAACATGGACGAACTCCGTGTGGAACACCTTTCCCGTTCCCCGCTGCGAAAGGAAAAGCAAAGGCCGAAGGATATAATAAACGAGCTACAAAAGATTTATCCAAACCCTACAGTTTCAATTTATTGCCGCAGTTATAACAATATTCTGCCTTGTCATTATGCTTTTCAAAATTACAGAAGGTACATACCATACCGTTGTGCCTCCTTTCTTCCGTTTGGCCTTGTTTGATAAATTCAGCACTTATAATTCCTGTTGGTACGGCAATAACTCCATAACCTGTGATCATAAGTATCATGGATAAAAATTGGCCTAATGCGGTTTGCGGCACAATATCTCCATATCCGACCGTGGTAAGTGTTACAATGGTCCAATAAATACTTTTGGGAATACTCGTAAATCCATTTTCAGGTCCTTCGATATAATACATCAGTGTACCGATGGTCATGGCAATAATAATTAAGGCATAGAGGAAGACCGTAATTTTTGCCCTGCTTTGCAGAAGGGCAATTTTTAATCTGGTGGCTTCGTCAATGAACTTGATAAGTTTCAAAATACGGAAAAGGCGAAGCAATCGGAGGGTCCTTACACTGCTAAAAATATTGCTGCCAACCACAAAAAAGGAAATATACATAGGAAGTATAGCTAATAAATCAATGATTCCGTAGAAACTGAAAATATATTTTATTGGTTTATTGGTGCTAAAAATTCGCAGCCCATATTCCAGGGTGAACAATATGGTAAATACCCATTCTAAAACAAATAATTCTTTATGAAACCTTTGGTCAAAACTGGGTACGGTTTCCAGCATGATCACCCCCACACTGAGTATGATAAAAACCAATAGCACCAGGTCAAACAGCTTACCACCAGGAGTATTCACTCCATAAATGGCGATAAAAATTCTTTGTCGAATCGCGTTTAATCTGCTTTTTGCCTGAGTAGTCATTTGGTCTTAAAATTTTGCTGTAGTCAACCAAATCTAAACAATATACATGGCATCTAAAGGGAGTGGCTTAAGGAATCTATTAGTAGCCTTTGCCCTCCGTGGGATGGGTATAAATTTCTCTTGCTTTTGGGAAATTGAGCCCCGGAGTTGCCTGAATCTTATCAGGATGACTATCTGTGTGTCAGGCCCCAATACGATCAGGGGTGGCCTTTACAATGGAACGGGGGAAAATATTGAATTGGGAACCGGTCTGACTTAAAATCTGAGGATTATACAGCGGCGATGCCTGTTTCCACAGAAGGCCGGTGACGCTATTATCTTATCTATTATTCTTTTATCCGTATCGGATTTGAGGAAGTATTTCTACGAAAATCCGCGTTTTCGGCGGGAGTAGCCTTTACGATTGGTTGACGAATTATTTTTTCCCAATGACTGCGCAGGTAGACGCAAAAAGTGGTCCTACCATTTATTCATTGGCCTAAACTGATTTGGACTCTTATGGAGATCTTTCCCCCCCATTCATTAAATATTATATGATTAATTTTCGTCTGAACTAATAGAATATAACCATGACCCTCCAAGAAATCATCCTCCACCGCCGATCCGTTCGCATTTTCGACGAAACCTTCCCCTTTGACCATGAGTCCGTCACCCGTGCATTAAAACTAGCGATCCTCGCCCCCAACTCATCCAACCTCCAGACCTGGGAGTTTTATCGCATCCGCTCCAAAGAAAAAATCAACGTACTCATGCCTTATGGCTTAAATCAAAACGCTTTTCGTACCGCTTCCGAACTGGTATTATTTGTGAGCCGCCGGGACCTCTGGCATAAAAGATGTCATTGGCACCTGGAAGAGATCAAAACTCAACTGGCCCAGGGCAGTAAAAATGAAAAAAGATTAAGGAAAGGACTGCGTTATTATGGCAGGTTGATGCCTTTTTTATACCGCACTGATCTTTTAGGTTTTTATACCCTGATCCGATGGTTATTTATGATTTTCCGCGATCTCACCGGCAAACCTATGCTAAGGTGGATCACGCTGGCGGATACCCAACTGGTGTCCAATAAATCCCTGGCGCTGGCCGCTGAAAACTTTATGCTGGCCATGACAGATGCGGGCTACGACACCTGCCCTCTCGAAGGATTTGATGAAAAATATGTTAAAAAAATCATAGGCTTGCCTCGGTCCGCGTTTATTTCTATGATCATTGCCTGCGGCAAAGGAAAACCCGAGGGGATTTATTATGAAAGGAGGAGGTTGGATTATCAAGACGTTGTTTTCGAAGTCTGATAATATGATTAATTTTAAGTATGAATAAATGGATTTATAAACACCTATTATTAACAGTTTTTACCTGTGTGATTTATCAGCAAGGGAGCAGTCAACGGTCTGGTGGATTGACCGGAGCCAACCTGAAAGACCACTTGCTCATCAATGATAAAGAAGCTGTTCCCAGGATGGACATTGAAGATGTAGAGGGAAGCCGATACGAAGACGATTCCTTTCAGTTGAGCACCGTCGAGACCTTGAAAGATACTTTTTACAATGTCCTCATGAAATACAATATCTTCGAGGATGTCATCGAGTTTAAAGACAACAAAGGCCAGCTTTTTCTGCTGGATCCTTTAATGACAATTAAAAAAGTGACCATAAACGATTTGGTACTGGTGGTCCAACCTTATAATGAAGATGGGCGGATCAAAACCGGATTTTTTACGCTGCTCAGCGACGGGAAAGTAAAATTGTTTTCCAAAAAAATTGTAAAATTTGAACCCTTGCAACCAGCGAAAGCCTTGCAAGCCAGCAATACCCCCGCAAAATTTATAGCTTCCCCGGATGAGTATTATACCCGGATGGGCAACAACCCTGCCCTACAAATCAATAAACTTAAAAAGACGATTGAAACTTTTCCTGACCACCAGAAATCGGTGCTGTCCTTTGCAGACCGCAGGAAACTAGGTGTCAAAAGAGACGATCTTATCGATTTATGGACCTATTATAATGCCCTGGACTAGACCTTTCATTTGATACATTCCTTGTTATTTCCTAAAATGTCCAGGTATCGGGCTGTTCTCCGAAATAGAGAGCAGCCTGAAATGAATTTTTAATAATTATTTCTAACTTTAGAAAATGAGGATCGCAATATTCAGAGCCAGCTGCATAGGTATTTGTATTATATTATTATCTGCCAATATTCAGGGGCAGGGTGTTATGATTGGTAACAATCCAGCCGATCGGTTACTGATTATGAAAAAAGCGGCCATACCTAAAACCGATATCTCCGACATAGAAGGGAGCATGTATGTCAGGGATAGTTTTATCCCAGGCATAGTAGCTACTGATAAAGACACTTTTTACAACCTACCGATGAAATACAATATCTATGAAGATGTAATTGAGTTTCAATACAAGGACCAGGTGCATATCCTGGAACCGGCACCCAAGATTAAAAAAATCCAAATCGATCAAATGACTTTAATCGTCGAACCATACAATTTTGCGGGAAAGATCAAAGCGGGCTTTTTTACCGAACTGGCTGGTGGTAAAATTAAATTGCTCCTAAAAACGTGATTGAATTCCAGGAAATGCAACTGGCCAAAGCCATGAAATATACCAATACCCCTGCAAAATTTATAACCCAGCCCGACCAATATTATAGTCGAGTTGGAAACCTTCCTGCTGTACCCATTAACAAACTAAAGAAAACACTTGAATTGTTTCCCGATCACCAGAAATCGGTAATCTCCTATGCTGACCGAAGGAAACTGTCCGTCAAAAAACAAGACCTGGTCGCATTATGGACCTATTACAATTCACTGGACTGATAGAATCCTCCAGCTAATCCCGGACCGGTTTAAACATCTTTCTAATAGCCGGAGCCACCTGGGTCCCGAACAATTCTATGGATTGCATTATTTTTTGATGCGGTAGTGGCCCTACACTCATTTGTGCCAGAAACCTGGTGTTTTTAAATAATTCATACTGATAAGCAATTTTATCAATCACCTGTTGTGGACTGCCTACTAAAAGAGATCCGTGTAAAGACCGCATTTGCTCATACTGGCCGCGTTGCATGGGACCCCAGCCCCTTTCTTTTCCTATCCTTCCCATGACCTCGGCGTATGGTCCGTAAAATATATCTGCTGCCTGTTGCGAACTTTCCTGAATAAATACATGAGAATTAATTCCGACTTGCATAGATGACTTATCAAAACCAGCCTGGTCATACGATTTTTTATAAAAATTGATGAATGGCACAAACTGGCTGGGAGATCCACCGATGATAGCCAGGGCCAGGGGCAAACCCAAGGATGCCGCCCTTTGTGCGGATTCCGGGGTACCTCCGGAAGCAATCCAAATCGGTAGTTTTGATTGCAGGGGACGCGGGTAGACCCCGAGGTTAGTAATGGACGGCCGGGATTTCCCTTTCCAACTAACCTTTTCCGCGGCATTGATTTGTATGAGGAGATCTAATTTTTCTTCGAATAAAACATCATATTCGTTTAAGTCATAACCAAACAAAGGAAAAGATTCGATGAATGAACCCCGGCCAGCCATGATCTCCGCTCGTCCTGAAGACAATAAATCCAAGGTGGCAAATTGTTGGAATACCCTTACCGGATCATCACTGCTCAACACGGTAACGGCGCTGGACAAACGTATAGTATGGGTCTTTGCTGCTGCTGCTGCAAGTATCACGGCAGGTGCTGAAGCGGCAAAATCAGGACGATGATGTTCACCAACCGCAAAAACGTCCAACCCCAGTTGATCTGCTATTTCAATTTCCTCCATCAATTCAATTAGGCGCTGATGCCCTGTAGTACCCTTTTCGCCTGAAAGTGACATCTCTGCAAAGCTGTAAATACCTAACTCCATAGCCATTTTAATAAGTTAATTATAAAGTTTTTGTCGATCGTGAATATCCCAAAGATCTGCGAATAAAACTATATTTGTTTTCCTTGTATGAATAATGCTCTCCACCATATTAAATACCTTGGTATTGTATTGTGCTTTTGTGCTTTAGAATCTTTTGCCCAGACTCCTTGTTATTTTGTCGCGAGGGTTACGGATGCTCAAACCGGTGAAGCCCTTCACGGAGCAGTGCTGAAAATGGATGGCCTGGAAACCTTCCAGGTTACAGACTCCATGGGCCGTGTGCGAATGGCCGTTAAATGTGGAGAACACAATGTTAGCCTTTCAAGCCTGGGGTATAAACCTTATTCCTACCGCTACTCGGTTCAGAATGACAAGCCGATAGTGATCAAAATGGAAAATATCCTCACTCAATTGGAAGAAATCGTGATTAGTTCTCAAAGTGAAACCCGCAACCTGGAAAGCCCGGCACTGGGGGTTAGCATAATGAACCTTAAAGCTGTTCAAAAATTACCACCCGCCGCCGGGGAGCTGGATGTTCTTCGCAGTCTTCAAAGCCTGCCCGGGGTTTCCGCGGTAGGTGAAGGGGCCAATGGCATCAATATCCGTGGGGGTTCAGTAGATCAGAACCTGATTTTATTGGATTATATGCCCATATTTAATCCCACCCATTTATTGGGATTGTTTTCAATTTTTCCTACGGATGGAATCCGGGAGCTTCAATTATACAAAGGTTCGATCCCGGCGAGGTATGGAGGACGCACTGCCGGTGTCCTGGATGTCAGGCTTGCTGAACCCAACATGGAAAAATTCAATTTGAAAGGAGGCATTGGTATGATTTCAAACCGGCTGCACGCTGAAGTCCCTATAATCCAGGGAAAATTGGGGCTGCTGAGTTCATCGCGGGTTTCGTTCAATGAATACCTGATCAAATTTTATAACAATGTGTTACTGAATTCCCTGGGTAAAAGAAGATTGCCCAACAACAAACCGGTATTTTTTGATCTGGCCAATAAGATTTCCTGGAGGCCTACCAACAAGGATAATATCTCGCTGACCAGTTATATCAGCCACGATTCATACCGCATCGATTCGTTGTTTAGCATTGCCGGTATCGTACCCAAACAAGCGGATCTGCGTTACGGCCACAATAATCTTGCTTTAAGGTGGAACCACTATTTCTCCCCTAAATTTAATCTCAACTTATTAGCGGTTCAATCAGACTATAAAACGAGTACTGAATCGGATCAACTGAAGACCGGCTTTAAATTTGATACCCGGCTGATTTATCAAAACTTCAAATCAGAGATTACCTATTCACCCAACTCCCTGCAACGCATCAATGCCGGTTTTACCGTGACCCGTCTGAAATTAACTCCCGGTGATCTCAATTCGGTAGAGGGTTCTTCCATTTCTCCGAAGTATTTAGAAGTTGAAAAAGGACTGGAGGCGGCTTTCTTTATTTCTGATGAATACGAACTGTCCAAAAAATTATTGGCCGAATTCGGCCTCCGGGTTGTGAGGTTTTGGAACCTGGGACCTGTTACTGTTCCGGTGTTTGAAGAAGGCAGTCCAAAGACCCCTTCGACCATCACCAGTCGTGTCAACATCAATGGCATTGAATCGGGGTTTAATCGTTTAGAACCCAGGTTGGCCTTAAGGTATAAGATCAACGACCTGAGTGTAATCAAAATCGGATACAACCGGATGAACCAATTTCTGCACATGCTGTCTAACAACTCTACTCCCCTGCCCAGCGTACGTTGGAAAAATTCAAACCGGTATATCCCCCCGCAGCAAAGTGATTTGATTTCCATGGGGCTGTTTAAGGACACCCGGCTTCACGTCTGGGAATGGTCGTTCGAAACCTATTACCGATGGCAGCGATCCATATTTGATTACCTCAACGGAGCTGAGTTGAGTATCAATCCGGATGTAGAAACCCAACTTTTACCTGGAAAAGGCAAAGCTTATGGTGCTGAATTAATGATCAACAAGAAAAAGGGGGTCATGACTGGATGGATGAGTTATACCTATGCAAGAAGTTTCCAAAAGATCACAGGTGAATATCCCGAAATCCAGCAGTTAAATGGTGGCCAATGGTATCCGTCACTGATTGATAAACCACATACCCTGAATGCCCTGGTCAACTTTCAAACGGAAAAACACAACGCGATATCGTTTACGTTCACGTATAGCACCGGTCGTCCCTATACCGCTCCCGTCAGCTTTTACAGGAGTGGAGTACGATTTTTACCCATCTACACCGATCGCAACAATGGCAGGATATCCGATTATCATCGCCTTGATTTTTCCTGGGTCATCACCAACCCGTCGATGAAAGAAAAAAGATGGGAAGGGTCCTGGATCTTTACGGTATATAATCTATATGGAAGGAAAAATGCATTTTCTTATTTTTTCAATCCGGAATACACCAACTTCCGGCCCTTCAAAGTCAGTGTATTTCCCAGTCCCATTGTTTCTTTGACTTACAATTTTAAATTTGAGTAAATGAAATTCCTGGGGACAATCTGTTGTATTTATATTTTTTCCTGTCAGTATCCGGTGGATCTTTCCAACCTGCCGGACACTCAAAAATTTTTAGTGATCGATGCCGCAGTTACTGAGGACTTCCTCCGTGTTTATGTTGCCTATAGCCTGGAAAAGGTTACATCCAGCGGTGCTTATACCTTGCCTAAACCTCCACTTACCAAAGCGGTTATTGTAGACGGAAAGGGCGTCAGGTATACGGTTAAAAATACAACCGGCGTGATCGATACCACTTTCAAAGGCAGGATTGGCGAAACCTATCAATTATTGGTTGAAGTCGATGGCAAATCCTATGAATCTGAAAAACAAACCATGCAGGCATGTCCTGAACTGGATTCACTGATCGTGCAATACAGTCGCGAAGGGTTCAGGTCCAGGGATGACCTTCCCTATGATGGGTTTGATGTGTATGCCTTGGCAAAAGATGTTCCTGGCAAAGAAAATTATTACCAATGGCATTGGACCCATTATGCGAGAGCCTCCTATTGTTTAAAAGCTTACAGTCCAGCGGAAAAGCTTGATGTTTTATTTCCCTGTTTTCCAGCAGATTGCTGGAATATTGTTGAAAATGATAAAGTTATCGTGCAGCATGACAAATTGCGCGATGGCAGCGCATTGAATCAGTTTGTAGTCCGTGTGCCTTATTCAACACCACCCAACAGTTATCACTTGCAAATAGAACAAAGGGCAATTTCTCCATCCGTTTTTGAATACCTCAGGTCACTGGAAACCCAGACTGAAAATGTAGGAACCTTATTTGATCTGCCCGCCCAGACCCGGTTTAATCCCAACGTTTTTAATCTTGCAGATAAAAGCGAAAAACTATTGGGAGTCTTCAGCGTATACTCCTACCGCTACAAAGTCGTATATATTGATATGCGCCAAATCATTCCAAGCGCCGAACCGAAAGTGATTACCCTACCTGCCAAGTTTTCAGATGATACCCGGGCATCTGCACCCTGTACTGAAGAAACCTTCCGAACAAAAATTAAACCTAAAGGATGGATCAATTGAGGCTGGATGTGGGCAAGTTTAAAAAATAACGAGAATTCAACATTGCATTAACCTTCACATTCTTCCAGTGTTGAGAACCGTTTATTTTCTGGTCGTATTGCACTTTTGTAGTTGCCAATTTTCGCTAGATCAGTCTGAACTTCCGGAAACACGCAAATTTTTGGTGATCGATGCCCAGGTTACGGAAAACTACCTCCGGCTCAATGTAGTGTATAGCCTGGAGAACGTCACTTCACGGGGTGAATACAATCTGCCCAATCCGCCCACTTCCGCTGCCTACCTGACAAAGAGCTCTCTCACCTATTGTTTTTGCCCATTTTAATTCAATTAAGGAAAGGGCTGAAAACCTGGGTACCCTATTCGATGTGCCGGCCCAAACCAGTTTTAACCCTAATGTCTATAATGTGACTGACCGGGGAGAAAAAATTATCGGAGTATTTAACGTGTTCTCTTCACGGTACCGTATTATTCATATCGATATGATGCAAAAGATTCCGGGAGCAGAGGTCAAATACTTCTATGAAACCGAAGCTTTTGTCTCAGACCCTTTTCTGACGAGCCCCTGTATTGAAGCCATCAACCGCACCAGAAGTAAGCCGGAAGGCTGGATCGACTAATCAATGAATAAAGGTTAATTTTACCGGACATGAAATATAGCAGCCTCTTTGCTTTGATCTTATTTTTTTCTTGTCAATATCCTGTTGAGATTTCCAACCTGCCTGAAACGCAAAAATTCCTTGTGATAGATGCCGCGGTCACCGAAGATTTTGCCAGGGTCAATGTCGCCTACAGCCTGGAGAAAATAACCTCGAGCGGCGCCTATACCCTGCCCAAAGCACCGACCACCAAAGCATTTATTACAGATAGCAGAGGGATAAAGTACCAGGTTCAGAACACAAAGGGGGTGGTGGATACGCTCTTTACAGGGAAGGTCGGTGAAACCTATCAATTAATGGTCGAAGCCGATGGTAAATTTTATGAGTCAAATAAACAAATCATGCAGGCGAGTCCTGAATTGGATTCGTTAATTGTGCAATATTCGCGTGAAAGTTTCAGGTCCAGCGGTGATCTTCAATATGATGGTTTTGATGTATATGCCGAAGCCCGGGATGTCGCAGGGACTGAAAATTATTACCAATGGCATTGGACCAATTATGCCCTGGCCACGTTTTGTAATAAAGCATTCAGCCGGGCGGACGGGCAGGAAGTATTGTATCCGTGTTTCCCCACAGATTGCTGGAACATTATTCACAATGAAAAGGTGATTATCCAACACGATAAATTGCGCGATGGCACCGCACTGAATCAATTTGTAGTTAGGATTCCTTACTCTACTCCACCGAATAAATATTATTTGAGGGTAGAACAAAGAGCTATTTCCCTATCGGTGTATGATTACCTTAAATCGCTTGAAACCCAAACTGAAAATGTAGGTACTTTATTTGATTTGCCTGCACAAACCCGGTTTAATCCCAATGTTTTTAATATCACTGACCGGAGCGAAAAATTATTGGGGGTATTTAGTGTTTATTCCTCGCGATATAAAATCGTTTACATCGACATGTTGCAAATCATACCGGGGGCAGAACCTAAGGTCATCACCATACCCACTCCTTTTGCGGCAGATACCAGAATATCTTTTCCCTGCACAGAAGAAACTTACCGGACAACGAAGAGGCCTGAAGGGTGGATAAAATAATTCCCGGTGTATTAAAGAATGGGTGCATCGTAGACACCGTTTGAGTTGCCGTGATATTTATAGTATGATTAAAACCCAGAGGTTTTGTACCAGACTATTGTAGAATTAAAATGTTTTTCGTCATAACGGGATCTTCAAAAACGTTTTCATTAAAATTAATTGTTCTATCCGGGCAGCAACCTGGTATTACCGGAAAATCGAATTCGGAAAATCTGTCATGGAATAACATTAAATTTACTTACCGCTCACAGCAGGATGAAACACATACTTATTTTATGTCTTTTTTTTAATATAGGCTGTCAATTTCCTATCGAACATTCCGAACTTCCGGAAACTCAAAAATTTTTATTGATCGATGCTCAGATCACTGAAAACTACCTCAAACTGAATGTAGCCTATAGTTTATTGAATGTTACCTCCAGAGGAGAATATACCCTGCCCAATCCACCACAGACCTCAGCTTACCTGATCGATGGCCAAGGAGTAAAGTATACCATAAATAATACCGTTGGGGGAATCGATACCCTTTTTAAAGGCAGGGTAGGAAATACCTACCAGTTGTTTTTGGAAGCAGACGGTAACATGTATGTTTCAGAAAAAGAAACAATGCGGGCCTGCCCTGAATTGGATTCCGTCATCGTTTTGTATAGCCGGGAACAATTTCGTGCGCGTATTGATGAATTGTACGATGGTTTTGACGTGTATGCACAAGCTCAGGACATGTCCGGCGTGAAAAATTACTATCAATGGGAATGGTCACATTATTCAAAAGCAACCCACTGTGGAAAAGTATTTAGTTCCACCGAAGACCGGGATCTGCTCATACCATGTGTCCCCTCCACTTGCTGGAGTATCCTTACCGGCAACAGGGTATTAATCGAATCCGACCAATTGAAAGACGGCAATCTTTTGGTCAAACAGGTCGTACGTGTTCCATTTGTTTTACCTCCTAATAAATATTATTTGCGAGTGGAACAAAGGGCAATCACACCTTCGGTATTTAATCACCTCAATGCCATAAGGGATAAAGCCGAGAACCTGGGTACTTTATTTGATGTACCAGCCCAGACCAGTTTTAATCCCAATGTATTTAATGTAAATGATCGGGGAGAAAAAATATTGGGAGCATTTAATGTTTTCTCGTCCAGGTACAAAATTATATATATTGACATGCTGCAGAAAATTCCCGGCGCTCAGGTTAAATCCATAGTTGAAACCGAATTCTTTGTGACTAATTTTTTAACCAGTCCCTGTACTGAACAAGCCAACCGGACCGCTATACAACCGGAAGGATGGATCGAATAAATAATAGAAAAAATGAGAAATGAGAAAAATGAGAAAAAGACAGGTTGATATTCCGCTCAGCGTCTTTTCTGCCTTTCCATTTAAAATAGTTGCCAGATCCATACGATGGTAGGCAGGCAATTTCAGGCCGTTTTTATCGGTACCTGTAATAAAGTTGACGGTAGTGCCGTCCAGCAAAGTCAATTGGTATCCTCCGGTAAGGGCGGTATACGGGAACTAACCAAAGAGCCCGGTCCGGCAAAGATTTGAATCCAGACCTAGTCGAAAAAGAGTTGACAGATGACGTCAGGTATATCAATGGTGAGAAAGCTTCCCCTGACCATATGATGATGCGAACGGCCGGATCTGGTTGCATACCAAACTGACCTCCAAAAATTATAATAGAAAAACTGAATCTAAAGACGTTGATTGTAAGAATGAGGATTATTTTTGAGCCTACTGTCTACCCGGTATGAGTAAAAAAATATACCATATCCTGAATGGGGATGCCTTACAGCATAAATGGCCTTTGTCGATTTCGGGAGAAACGATCATCATGCGTGAGTGCCTCATTTCAGGGCCTGCGGCTGCGCCTGATTATGCTACGTTTTGTGCCCAGCGTGCCCGTTATATACAAACAGAATTTGGGGAAGCGGATTATACGACACGGGTGATTGGCGAATGGGCCAGGATTCAGGCGATGGAAGCCGACTCCACCGTTTATCTCTGGTTTGAAAAAGATTTATTTTGCCAGGTCAACCTTTGGTTTGTCCTGCACCTGATGAAACCCATTTATAACCAGGTAAATTTGGTGTTGCCGCTGACGGAAGATTGGTCTGGATTTGGCCCTTTAAACGACGAGGAGCTTTTTGACTGTTATCACAACCATACTCCATTGGATCCCGAAGATATCCTCAAAATAAGACAGTTGTGGGAAGCGTATACGGTGAATGATTTTGAAATTATGTCGTTGGTATCCTTATCGATCAAACCCAGTTTACCTTTCATCAGCAGAGCGGTGGGCATGCATTTTGACAGGCTCGATACTGAGCAGAAGGAAGGAAGGCCTAATCGAATACTCAGACAGATCATTAAAAAAGAAGGTAAAGATCATTTTGAACGGATCTATCGGAAGTTCTGGGAAGAAGCTAAAGAATATGGATATGGGGACCAACAGGTCAGGCAATTGCTCAATCAGGTGTTGCAGCGTTCTAACTATTGGATTTAGATTGACAAGAGGTTTTTTATCCTGAAATTAATAACCAACTTTCCATTTTTCTCCGCTTTGGTGATGGATATGGAGGTCATGGGAGTTGCAGAGTGTAATTTCCCGTCTCAATACCCAGCCTATCGCTTCAGTGCCAATGACATAGATCCAATCGCCCATTTCGCTTACTACACCCAGCCAGGTACCGTTTGTAATGGATTTCAGGACCGGAGCACAGTCATCCGGCTTGCTTCTGATCAAGGCGCTTACCGATACGGCATGCCACAAAATTTTATTCATCATTTGAGAAGGTTGTTTAAACGTAAACTCCATCCATATACAATAGTTACCTCATGTGAACGTCCGGTAATCCTCCCATTATTGGCTTTTCAAGGCTATTTAACAAAGCATTTGAATAAATATATTGGACACCTTTCCTTATCAGTGGCCGGAAAGTTAAGATTTTCATAATTATACGAAGTTGTTCGTATAATTATTGACTGCAGCCAAAACTCATTGTATACTTGTGATACGAAATCATTCGTATTAAAATATTTAGTTTGATGAAAAAACAAATTAAGCCTACAGAAAGTGAACTGGCCATCCTCCAGATCTTATGGCAGGCAGGGCCCCAGCCCGTAAGGGTGGTCAATGAATTGCTGGCCAATAACAGTGGTTCGGAGATTGGGTATACCACGACTTTGAAATTGATGCAAATCATGACCGAAAAAGGATTGCTGAAACGGAATACGGACCAACGCAGTCATATTTATGAACCTACTGTAAAAGAACACGAGACCCAACAAAACCTGCTCAGTGAGTTTTTGCACGCTACTTACCGCGGCTCGGCCAGCACCCTGGTCATGCAGGCCCTTGGTCAATATAAAGCCAGCAAAGATGAGCTGAATATGATCAAAGCATTCATCAATAACCTGGAATCTTCCTCTAAAAAATAATATAAATCTCTCGCCATGATCTCTTCCCTGTTTTCCAATCAACAACAACTCTTGCAAGCCTGGGTATGGGCAATGTTACATTCCGTATGGATAGGATTGGTACTCGCCTTTATATATTATACTTATCTCGGATTAAAACCAGGTGCTTCATCCAAAACCAAATACCGCGTAGGTATTTCATTAATGACCCTTTTACCGGTAAGTGTACTGATCGCCTTTATTTTTTCCATACCGGAGCAAGCCCCGGTTCACCTTTCTATGGCGACTTCCGGCGGAGGGGTATTCACCACCTCTTCTGCAACCGTTTCAACTCAAGGTAACAACCTGCCTGTTATTTTAAGCTGGATGTTGCAGATCGAGCAGCACGTTCAAATAATATTTTTATTGTGGAGCCTGGGGGTAGTTATGTTCAGCATCCGGATGGCCATGGGTTACCATCAGATCTACCGGTTGAGGTCCCAATCCATATCTATTGAGGTTCCCCGGGTCATCGACACCTTTAAAAAATTATTGACCAAGTCCGGTTTATCGGAAAAAATAGCTTTAGTCAGTAGTCCTAAAGTAGACATACCACTGACTATCGGCCACCTCAAACCCATGATATTATTACCTATTGGGTTGATCAACCGACTCAGCCCGGAAGAAACCCAGGCTATCCTGGCCCATGAAATTGCCCATATTCTCCGCAAGGACTATCTTCAGAATCTTTTAATTTCGACCCTGGAGATCCTCTTCTTTTATCATCCTTCCGTGTGGTGGTTTTCCGCTACCATCAAAACCATCCGGGAACAGTGTTGTGATGACATTGCCCTGGAACTAGGGGCTGAGCGGATAGCATTGTCCAAGGCCCTTATCCAACTGGAAGAAAACACCCCAGGTCCAGCTTTTGCGCTGGCTTTCGCCCATAAAAATCAATTGTTGAATCGTATTCAGCGTTTGTTTCAACACCCCGGGCAAGGCACCTTGCGCAACGAATATAGTATGAGCAGAAGCCAGGCGCCCTTATTGATTTGCGGTATTGCGATGGTCTGGCTGATGACCAATCCACTGGCAGGAATGAATGCTTCTATGGATATGATGAGACTATCTAAAAGTTTTATCTGGGACCGGGTAACTGCTCCGACAGATACTGTGAAACCTAAGTCCAGGATTGAAAAGATCTCTCGTGATAATGGCAAACAAAAAATCGAACTCAGCCTGGAAAACAAAAAGATCAAGGAACTGAAAGTGGACGAAAAAGTGATCCCACCAGCTGAATATGACAAGTATAAAATGGAAACTGAGGCCTTACAAAAAGAATTAGCAGAAATTGAGATGCCAGTGCGAAAGACAAGGACTTTACGCGATTTTGACGAACAAGGCGAATTCGAGTTCAGATTTAAAGATTCTTTTGACATGGCTCCCCGGGTATTTTCGGGAACGATGGGAGGCCGTCCAAGGGCATTCAGTTTTTCACCTAAGGCCCCGCTCAGGTCCGGTGACGGGCATGAATTCTGGTTTGGAGATAGTAGTGGAAGCAAAGCTAAAAACTTCTTCTATTATGACGGTGAATCCCCTCCTTGGCGGGGGCAAGGCGGAGGCACGCATTGGATTTTGCAAGGCGATACATCAGGTATGCTGATCGACGGCGATCAACTGATTATAAAGGATAAAAAAAGCAATATCATCATTGACCTTGGGGACAAAACCAAAGGCAAAGGAGTGTATAAACTAATCAGGCCGGGTGGCAGCGGATGGGCACCGGAGATTGGAATGCATGGTTTGTATAATCTGGATCATGTATTGCCCGATGGTGAAAAACTCAGGACAAAAATCAGGATTAATGCAGAAGAACTGGAGGAATTGGCTAAAAAACAACATCATCTGGACCAGGATTTGTTCAGGGAAATGGAATGGAAAGTCAAAGAACAAATGCAAAAATTAAAGTCACTGGAAAAAATGCAACACGGGTTGATGGAAAAATTAGGAGACGGCGAGTTTAAATCGCTACGCGGACTTCGATCCCTGTCTCCTGATCAGGATGGCGCTGTATTTGGGCTGTCACGGAAAAGCAACCTTCAGGAGGCCATAGAGCAAAAACTCGTCAAAGACGGTTTTCTTGGTTCTGCTAAAAACTACGAATTTAAAATCAGTGCTAAAGAATTGAAAATAAACGGTAAAAAACAAGATGACAAATCTTACAATCAATTTAAATCCATTGTAGAGGATTATACCGGAATTGAACTTGAGGACGGTGCTATGATTAGCTTTAGCGGCACCCTTAAAGACGCCGATCGAAAATAAATACCATATTATTCCTATACTTTTGCAAAAAACTAAATCACAACCATGAAATTTATATACTCGCTAATCTGCCTGCTGGCTATCTTTAACCTGGCAGTTGGCCAGTCTGCTCCCGTTAAAAAAGAAAAAAAAGTGGTGACCATTGAAAAGTCCACAGATAAAGATGGCAATGAAGTCATCGAAAAAAAAATCCTGGAGGGCGATGCCGTTAAAAATGAAAAAATCATAGAGGATGGCAAGGTCATCCGCATTACGATTGATAGCCTGGGCAATAAAAAAGAAATCATCATTAATAAAAACACCAACGATATCCGTATCGCCGATGAGGACGACGACGATGAAGATGGAATTTCCATATTTGGAAGCGGATCAAATAACTACACCGAGCGTACCGTCACCATAAAGAAAAATGATGACGGGACCGTAGAAATTAAAGAAAAATCAGGCAGGGACCACCACATCAACTTTAAAGTAGACAGCACCGAAGCGAAGAAACCTAATATCGGGGTCATGCTGAATGACGACCTGAAGATTACCGATCTCGTCAAAGGAGGAGCGGCTGAAGAAGGCGGTCTGGAGTCCGGTGATGTATTGACCCATATCGAGGGAACATTCATTACGGATTATACTCATCTGAAAGAAATCATCCTTAAGAAAAAAATAGGTGATGTGGTATCCATCACTTACCTGAGAGACCGCAAAGAAATAAAATCCAACATCACCCTAAAAGGGGGAAGTACACGAATTTATTTTAACAGATAATATTAATACCTGGTTAAAAATATAAGTATTAATGTTAAGGTAATATCTGATGCAACCTTTGTAATTAATATTACGTCTCTAATTAAAGTAGATCCCAATAGCTGAATAACCAAATCAATTTACTCTAAGAATGAAATATTGACACCTTTAAAATCAGGGTCAATATGAATTACTGCTCTGCAGGATAAATAATCCGCCTTGGACATGCTTTGCCATGATCCGTCATCGGGAGGTTGTTTATTACAATTATGGATTTAGTGAGTCTTTTCATATAACCCTGGCTTTTATCTAAAGTGAATAAAACCGGGGTTTTTTTATTAGTAGATAGCCGGTTAGTGGACAGTGGTTAGTTGAAAATCGAATAAATCGATCCGATGCGTCGGATCACTCGAATAAATCGAATAAATCGAATAAATCGAATAAATCGATCCGATGCGTCGGATCACTCGAATAAATCGAATAAATCGAATAAATCGATCCGATGCGTCGGATCACTCGAATAAATCGAATAAATCTATTTTGCAATGGCCGCCATCAGCCTTATTATTCATTATTTTGCAATGGCCGCCATCAGCCATATTATTCATTATTTTGCAATGGCTGTCGCCCTTTTCTCCCGGATTACGGTCACCCTGACCTGACCGGGATATTGCATTTCATTTTGTAT
>Ga0163153_10003476_pt1 | contig 21064 bp, 21 predicted proteins | sample OliLakLV19MP6IB1_FD_148629 | JGI IMG/M metagenome (GOLD analysis project Ga0163153, IMG submission 148629) | Freshwater microbial mat bacterial communities from Lake Vanda, McMurdo Dry Valleys, Antarctica - Oligotrophic Lake LV.19.MP6.IB-1 | ecosystem: Environmental > Aquatic > Freshwater >...
GGCATGCGCTCGCCCAGAAAGCGGCTGTTGTCTTCCGCCGCTCCAGCCGCTGCCATGCACCCGAATAGGGCCGCACAACGAAAAAGTGTAAGGACTGAGCTCAAAGGTTCGACCGAGACATGCAGGTTCGCCCGCCGGGGTTCTCCAACATCCAAGAGACGCTCCGGCCCGTATCTGACAGCACCCGGGCTTCCGGGTTTCAGTTCAACGTCCATTATGGGAGATGCAAATGAAAGCCAACAAACTGACCGGAATCGCCCTCGCGGCTGCCGCAGCGAGCATGTTCGCAATCACCGCGGCCGCGCCGGCCGCCGCGCAGGCCGCCAAGGTCAAGTGCGAGGGGGCGAATTCCTGCAAGGGCCACGGCAGCTGCAAAGGCGCGAGCAACTCGTGCAAGGGCCAGAATGCCTGCAAGGGCAAGAGCTTCATGGAGATGAGCCAGGCCGATTGCGACAAGGCCAAGGCCGCGATGAAGAAGTAGAATCCGAAATCATCTTCCGAACGCGGGTCACCGGCATGGTACGCCGGTGACCCGCTTTCCTGAGTGAACATGGTTTCCGCGACATCTATCTCCGGCTTTGGCCTCGGCCTGCGTCCCAGGCACTACGAGGCGATTCTCGAGTCGAGTCCGCGCGTGGACTGGTTCGAGGCGCTGTCGGAGAACTACATGATCCCCGGCGGCCGGCCGCTCGATTACCTCGAGCGTATTCGCGAACGTTATCCCGTGGTGCTGCATGGCGTTTCGCTTTCGATCGGCAGCACCGATCCGCTCGACTACGACTATCTCAAGGACCTGAAAGCACTGGCCAAGCGCATCGATCCGGCCTGGATCTCGGACCACCTGTGCTGGACCGGCGTGGGCGGCCGCAACCTGCACGACCTGATGCCGCTGCCCTACACCGATGAGGCCCTCGACCATGTCGCGCGCCGCGTGCGCGACGTGCAGGATTTTCTCGGCCGCCGGATTCTGCTGGAGAATGTGTCGAGCTACGTCGCCTATCACAGTTCGCGGATGACCGAGTGGGATTTCCTGGCGGCGCTCGCCCAAGCGGCCGACTGCGATATTCTTCTGGACGTGAACAACATCTACGTGAGCGCGTTCAACCACGGCTTCGATGCGCTCGAGTTCCTCGACGCCATGCCCCCGCGGCGCGTGCGCCAGATTCATCTCGCCGGCCACGAGAACTGCGGCGACATGATCATCGACACGCACGACGCCAGAGTGATCGAACCGGTGTGGCGTTTGTATGCCGACGCCATCCGGCGTTTCGGGCCGGTGCCGACGATGATCGAGCGCGACGACCGGATTCCTCCCCTGGGGACGCTGGTGCGCGAACTCGATCGCGCGCGCGACGTTGCACAAGGCGCACGCGACGTTGCACAAGGCGCGCGCGACGGTGCCGGCGTCGCGGTCGCAAGGAAAGCGGCATGAAGGATCTGGCCGCGCTGCAGCGCGCATTCCAGCGCCATGTCTATCGCCCGGCACGCGCCATGGAACGGGCCGTGCTGGCTACGCCCCGGGCGGGCGCGGCGCGCAGGCTGTCGATCTACGCCGACGGGTACCACTCGCGGCTGGTGGAGGCGCTGGCCAACGATTACCCCGCGATGCGGGCGTTGCTCGGCGAGAGCGCTTTCAACGCGGCAATGCGGGAGTACGTCGTTGCGCATCCGTCGCGCTGCGCGAATCTGCGCTGGTACGGCGACGGTCTCGCGCGCTTTCTTGCGCGTTCGCCGCACTGGCGCACGCGGCCGGTGCTTGGCGAGCTTGCAGCCTTCGAGTGGGCGTTGGGGCTCGCCTTCGACGCCGGGGATGTACCTTGGCTCGAAGCCGGACAGGTTGCGCGAATTCCGGCCGGGGACTGGCCGGACATGCGTTTCGCGCTCCATCCGTCCGCGCGGCGGCTGAACCTGCGCAGCAACGCGCCGCGGATCTGGCAATGGACCGAAGACCGCGGGCGCAAGCCGAAAGAGGTCCTCTTCGAGGAGCCGGTCGCGTGGCTCCTCTGGCGCAAGGAACAAACGCCCTTCTATCGCGTGCTCGCCCCTGATGAAGCCTGGGCGCTGGCGGCGATCGGTCGCGGACGCAGTTTCGGCGCGGTTTGCAACGGATTGCGCGGATTCGCGGGCGACGCGGGCGCGGCGCAGCGCGGCGCCCAGCTGCTGCGCAACTGGATCGCCGAGGAACTCCTCTGCGCTGGGGATCCGGCCCGGTGATGAGCTCGGCGGAGATCGAAGCCTCGACGCCGTAATGTACCGGTACCGGTACACCAACTTCCCGATGAGGGGCTCTGGCGTTTATTCTAAGAAATTGAAAGTCCGACTTTAAGACGTAAACCCAAGGCCGGCGCGCACGGTCTCCTGCTGAATCCAGTGTCGTTCGCTCGCGCAGCTTAACCGCCGCGGTAGGCGCTTTCGTGATCGAAATGCAGGGCGAGAAAACGGATGTGCTCGCCATCGTGCATCACGACCGCGCGGCATTGGCGCGTGACGCGGATCGTGTACCGGCCCTTTATCGATTTCAGCTCCTCCCACTTCAATCCATGGTCGGAGTAGACCTGTTGCCAATCGAGCGCCGAGACTTTGCGCAGCGTCTTGACCGCCTGAGGCAGTTCGTCCGAGTCAAGGGCGGGGAGCTGAGCTTGAAAATCGGGAAAATTCAGATCGAGGCGGACTGTTCCAGTCACCCGCGTGCGCGCGAGCGCTTTCCCGCGCCCTTTACGAGCTTGTCCAACACCGTCTCGGATGGCGGTGTGCGAGCTGCCCATTCATCGGCGCGGCGAAGCTGTTCGCGCATGGCCGGCGCATGCACCCAGGCCTCCCCGGCAGGGACAAGCTGCATGGGCCGCAACAGCACTGCGCCGTCCGGCTGGTGTTCCATCTCGAAGTACTTGCCCGCATATTTCTTGCCGAGGGATATCTGGCCGCTGTTACCCACCATCTTGAGCATGAAATCTCCTGATCAGCATGGCCCGGAATTCATGCTGCATGATAGCATGAATTAGTCTGCTTTTACCTCTTCTCTTGGCACCATACGCTGACGGTTATTGGTTGATAATCATCCGTTGCGTGGATCATTATCGTCCACTAAACTGGCAACATGTATGCCCGACATATCTCCCCTCTACTCGTCGAAGCGCTGGCTGACACGCCCGTTGTACTGCTGAATGGGGCACGCCAGACCGGCAAGAGTACGCTGGCGCAATCGCTATCCGCCTCAAGTGCCTACCGTTATCTGACATTGGATGATCGAGTGGTGTTGGCAGCTGCCAAGAATGATCCTGTCGGGTTCATTGGAGGGCTTAGCGGCCTGGTGATCCTTGACGAAGTACAGCGTGCGCCTGAGATTTTTCTGCCGATCAAGGCTGAGGTGGATCGTGACCGTACGCCGGGGCGCTTCTTGTTGACGGGTTCGGCCAATGTTTTGCTTTTGCCTCGCATGGCCGATTCGCTGGCCGGGCGCATGGAGGTGCTGTCGCTCTGGCCGTTATCCAGTGCCGAGATCGGCAACTCGCCGATTTTCAATCGCGCAGACTGGCTGTTTGATGGGGAAATCCACGCATTGGAAATTCCTGCTTGTGAGCGCGCGCAACTGATCATGACAATGCTAAACGGTGGTTTCCCCGAGGCGGTCGGGCGCAGTTCGCAGCGTCGCCGGGCCGCGTGGTTCGAGAGCTATCTACAAGCCGTTTTACAGCGGGATGTGCGTGATTTAGCCAATGTGGAACAGTTGACGGAAATTCCGAACTTGCTCCAGTTGCTGGCGGCGCGCAGTGGCGGGTTGCTCAATTTCGCCGAAATATCACGTACCAGCGGGTTGACGCAGACGACGCTCAAGCGTTATTTCACGTTGCTGGAAATGCTGTTCCTCGTCGTTCGCCTGCCTTCATGGGAGCGCAATCCGGGCAAGCGGATGGTGAAAGCGCCGAAGGTCTTTTTGCCCGATAGCGGACTGTTGGCGCATCTCGCCGGGATAACCCAGGATGCCTTGGCCGATAGAGCGGGTCTGCCGGGCGGCTTGGTTGAGACCTATGTGCTGGGGGAGTTGCGCAAGCATCTGGCTTTCTCGGACAAGCGGCTCACACTCAGCCATTACCGGACACAGACGAATCTCGAGATCGATTGCATTCTGGAAAACCGGCTCGGCAAGTTGACCGGCATCGAGGTGAAGGCGAGCGGCAAAGTGGATGGGAAAGATTTCAAGGCGCTGCGTCATCTGAAGGAAACCGAGCCGCAGTCGTTCCAGCGTGGGATTGTGTTGTATGCCGGACGCGAAGTGGTGGCGTTCGATGCGGATCTGTTTGCCGTGCCCTTGTCGATGTGGTGGGCGGATCGGCAGGCGGGTTAGTGAATCACGGATAGGCCAGAAACTGGAGCCAACATGCCGATCGGTGCGCGAAGTACCACGTTACACTTCCTGCACTCCCGCAACCGAACCGATTGGCGAGATGCGGGTTCGAATCCGGTTCATCGGCATTTACGCAACTTAACTGCGCAATCAACTGCCTTGGTATGGACCACGATATCCTGGATCGATTTCGACAGACTCACTCCGCATGGCGGCTGCTCGCGGCCGATCACGCGCCGCTGATCGTAAGTTTCTTCCACCTCGCATTTATTCAGCCGAATCGCCGCGCCGTTTCCGCACCGGAACTCATCGCCGAGCTGGATGGATATCTCGTGCAATTGAGTGAAACACATGGAGCGGCGCGGTATCCGAAGAGCGCACGCTCGTACCTCGAGGATTGGGCGGCGCCCGAGCGAGGCTATCTGCGCAAGTATTATCCGCGGTCTGGAGAGGAAGCCGAATTCGACTTGACGCCGTCCGCGGAAAAGGCGGTGGAGTGGATTCAGAGCCTCACGCCGCAGCAATTTGTGGGGACCGAATCGCGCTTGTTGACGCTGTTTCAGCTGCTACGCGATCTGGCGGCCGGCGCTCAGCCCGATCCCGTTGCAAGGGTCCGGGAACTGGAGCGCCGCAAGGTCGAACTCGAAGTCGAGATCGAACGCGTACGCAGCGGGCAGACCGGTCCGATGGGCGCTACTCAGGTAAAAGAGCGCTATTTCCAAATCGAGGATACAGCACGCCGCCTGTTGGGCGATTTCCGCCAGGTCGAAGAAAATTTTCGTGGCCTGGATGCACAAACACGCGAACGCATCGCCACCAGCACGCAACCGAAAGGCCTGTTGCTCGATCAGATTTTCGGCGAAACCGATCATATCCAGAAGTCCGATCAGGGCAAGAGCTTCGACACTTTCTGGGAATTTCTGATGTCGCCGGCGCGCCAGGACGAACTGCAATCCTGGCTGCGGGCCGTGCACGAACTGTCCGAAGTGCGGGAGCTGAGTACCGAGGATTTCGTCCGAAGCATTCCATTTTTGCTGTTGGAGGCGGGCGAGAAAGTGCATGGCACGGTGGCGCAACTGGTCGAGCAGTTAAGGCGCTTCGTCGACGACCAGGCGCATCTGGAAAATCGCCGCATTCTGGACTTGATCCGGGAGATCGAAGGCCATGCGATTCGGCTTAAGGCGGAGCTCCCACCGGCCCCAGCGTTTACGGCAATCGACGAGCTGGGGCCACAACTCGCGCTGCCCCTCTGTCGTACGTTGTTTCGGCCACCGAGAAATCCGGTTTTCGACCTCGACAAAGTGGAAGACGGAGAGGCGACGTTGGATTTGGCAGCGCTGTTCGCGCAGACCTCGGTGGACGAACGACTCCTGCGCGACCACATAACGAGGCTCTTGCGCGGTCGACTACAGGTCACGCTGGTGGAAGTCGCGGCGGCCTTTCCGCCGGAGCAAGGATTGGCCGAAGTCGTGGCCTACTTCAAGCTCGCGGCAAATGACAGGTCGGCCGTAGTGGACGAGTCCATTACGGAGACGCTGATAGTCCCGGCTCATGGCGGGACTCCGGAGAAGCGCGTGCGCCTGCCGCGTGTGATCTTCACCGCATGATCGCGATGGATGCGCAGCCCAATTCACAGCTTTCCGCAGTTCTGGTGAATCTGCTTAGAGGGGTCGTGTATCGGGAGCAGACGCCGGAGTTGTGGCGCGATCTTCTGAATCTGCAGGGTCCGGCGCGCGACGCCTTGCGTCTGCTCGCCCTGGAGTTGGTTACGGACGACGCCGAAGGATATGCGTTTCTACGCCAGGTCGAGACGAATTCGGACGAGCAGGCCATGCCGCGCCTGATCGCCCGCCGGCCGCTCAGTTATCTGTTGAGCCTATTACTGGTCATGTTGCGCAAACGCCTTGCGCAACATGACGCTCAAGGCGGTGAAACGCGCCTGGTGCTCTCGCGCGAACAGATGTTCGAAATGTTGCGGACATTTTTGCCCACCAGTACTAACGATGCGAAGCTTGTCGACCAGTTCGAGCGCCACATCACAAAAGCCGAAGAAATCGGCTTCCTGCGTCGTCTGAAGGAGGACGAAGAAGTCTACGAGGTGCGTCGCATTCTGCGCGCCTTCGTCAACGCCGACTGGCTGGCGGAGCTCGAAAAAGTCTATCGGGATCATGCAGAACGCGTTGGCTGAGCGCTTACGGCCCGACTTCCGGCTGGCGCGTTTTGAAGTGCTCAATTGGGGCACTTTTAATGGACGCGTCTGGAAGATCGAGCCAAACGGCGAGAACGCGCTTCTTACCGGAGACATCGGTTCGGGCAAATCCACCCTGGTGGACGCAATAACCACCTTGTTGGTGCCGCCGCGAAAAATCGCTTACAACAAGGCGGCCGGTGCCGAGGCGAAGGAGCGCTCGCTGGCCTCCTACGTACGGGGCGAATTCCGTAGTGTTTCCAATGAACTGACCGGCGGCGCCCAAGCGCAAGCCTTGCGCGGAGAAAGCAGCTACAGCGTTATTCTGGGAGTATTCGAGGACAGCTCTCGTGGCCGCGTGGTTACCGGGGCTCAGGTGTTCTGGCTGCGGGAGGGGGAGCGCAATCCGTCGCGGCTCTATCTTGTCGCCGATAGCCCTCTGGCGATTACCGAACACTTCTCGGGATTCGGCGCCGATATCCAGAACCTGCGCAAGCGCCTGCGCGCCAACCGCCAGGTGACGCTGTTCGACAGTTTCGAGGAATACGGCGCGCGGCTGCGGCGCGAACTGGGCATTCCCCATGCCCAGGCGCTGGATTTGTTCTACCAGACGGTCTCGATGAAATCGGTGGGTAACCTCACGGACTTCGTGCGCCGCCATATGCTGGAAACCGACGACACCGGTGAGCGCATCGGCGCATTGGTCAGCAATTTCGAGAATTTGAACCACGCACACGATGCGATCGTCCGGGCCCGCGACCAGATCGAGCGCTTGGCGCCATTGGTCGCGGATGGCGATCGTCTCGAAGCATTGGATACGGAAATCGCGGCCTTGCGGCGCGCGCGTGACGCGTTAGCCGCTTGGTTCTCAGGACATCGCGCACGACTGCTTTCCCGGAGGATCGAAGATCTCGAGTTCGAAAAGCGAAAGCTCGAACAGCGGATTGAACAATACAGGACGCACCTGGCGGATCTGTCCCGCCAACGCGGCGATTTGCGGGCGGCGATCGAGCTGCAGGGCGGCGGACGCATCCGCGAGATCGACGCCGATATCGCGCGCCAACAGATCGAGCGCGGCCGCAAGCAGGCCGACGAACAGGATTACCGAAAGTTGTGTGTTGCGCTCGGACTGAAACCGGGCACCACACTGGAGACGTTTCTCGCGGCCACCAAGACTTCGGAGTCGCGCCGAATGGAGATCGAGGCGGACAAGCAGCTTCTGGACCGCCTCGCGATCGACAAAGCGGTGGAATTCAGGGAGATTGGCGGCCGCGACAAGGAATTGTCGAACGAAATTCAATCCCTGAAGGGCAGGACGAGCAACATTCCAGCGGACGGCATTCGCATCCGTGACGAGTTGGCCGAGGCATTGAACGTCGACCCCGTGGACCTGCCTTTTGCCGGCGAACTGCTGCGGGTGCGACCCGACGAAGCCGCGTGGGAAGGGGCTATCGAGCGCCTGCTGCGAGGTTTTGGCTTGAGCCTGCTGGTTCCCGAGGCACTGTATGCACAGGTGAGCCACTACGTGGATCGCACGCATCTGCGTGGCCGGATCGTGTATCTGCGCGTGCCGGAGCAGGCGCCACGATCCTCCGGGCGATCGACATCGCCGCAGTCGGTGGTAAGAAAGCTGGCCATAAAACCAGACACCGCCTCATACGCATTTCTGGAGCGCGAGTTGGCCGAGCATTTCGATTACGCCTGTTGCGAAAGCCTGGAGGAGTTCCGCCGCCTGCCACGCGCCATTACTCTCAACGGTCTGATCAAGGCAAACGAACGGCGGCATGAAAAAGACGACCGCAGCCGCATCGACGAACGCTCGCGCTACATTCTCGGCTGGGACAACCGTGAGAAGCTGAAGGCGTTTCTCACCGAGCAGAACGAGCTTCGCAAGCGAATGCTGGTTGTCACCGAAGAACGCGAGAAACTCAAGAAAAAAAGTGAGGTCTGCGAACAGCAGTTACGCGCCGCCGAACGGTTGCGGGATCTGAAGGACTATGCGCGCATCGACTGGCGCAGCACGGCGGCCGCTATCCAGAGACTCGAGGACGAGAAGCGTCAACTGGAGAACTCGAACGATCAGTTGCGCACTCTGCGCGAACAGATCGAGCGCGCGGACCAGAGCTGCGCGACCCTCGAATCCGATAAAGAGCAGGCAGACCGCGAGCTCGGCGGCAACGTCGGCCGGCTCGAACAGGCGCGGCGGGATCACGATTCAGCTCTCGAGGAGGAGGCCGCAGTTCCCAAGGCCGAGAGGAGTGAGGTGTTCCCTCTTCTGGAACAATGGTGTAAGCAGGTATTGGCCGAGCAGGCGCTGGAATTACGTCTGCTCGAGTCTCAACAGCGCCGGCTGCGCGAAGCTCTGCAGACGAGGATCGATTCGGACGACAAAACCGCCGGGCGCTTACGCGAAAAGATCGTCGAACACATGCAGTTGTACAAGGCATCGTATCCGGCCGAATCCGTGGAAATGGATGCCCGAACCGAGGCGTTGCCTGAGTATCGCAGGCGCTTGCAAGTATTGCGCGATGACGATCTTCCCCGTTTCGAGGCCCGTTTCAAGGAATTGCTCAACAAGGAAACCATCAATAGCATGGCCGCGTTCCAGGCGCACCTGCAGAAGCGCCGGCACGAGATCGAGGAGAAGATCCGCGTCATCAACGCTTCGCTCAGAAGCATCGAATACGATCGTAATCAGGGCACCTACATCGAGCTGATGACCCTGGCTTCCGCGGACGTGGAAGTACGCGATTTCCAGACCAGTCTGCGGGCCTGCATCAGCGGCGGCGACGATAGCGGGGCGTTTTATACCGAGCAGAAATTTCTCCAGGTCAAAGCGCTGGTCGAACGGCTTAAAGGCCGTGAGGGGCAGGCGGATCTGGATGAGCGATGGACGCTCAAGGTAACCGACGTGCGCAATTGGTTCGAGTTCGGCGCGGCCGAACGTTGGCGCGCGGACAATTCGGAGCGTGAGTTCTACCGTGATTCCTCCGGCAAATCCGGTGGCCAGAAAGAAAAGCTCGCCTATACCATTTTGGCGGCGGCGCTCGCCTATCAGTTTGGCCTGGACGAACCCGGCGCCCGCAAGAAACGGCGTTTTCGTTTCGTGGTCATAGACGAGGCCTTTGGCCGCGGATCGGATGAAAGTACGCGCTATGGCCTGGAATTGTTCAGAACACTCGATCTTCAACTCCTGATCGTGACGCCGCTGCAAAAAATCGCGGTGATCGAGGACTATATTGCCGCTGTCCACTTCGTGCATAACGAGGGTGGCGCCAATTCGATGGTGCAGAATCTGACCATAGAAGAGTACCGGGTGCGTCGGCAGGAGTTTCTGGCGGCTGCTTCCGCGTGATCTCGCCGGAACAAATCCGGGTCCGCGGGCAAAAGCTATGGGATAGCGGGCAAGCTTTGCGCGCGTGGCTCAATGACGAACCGCTTTTTCCCTATTCGATCCCGTTCCGCAAGCCTTCGGCGGTCGATTGGCTGAATCACTACGCCCAGATGCGTGTCATGGTCGAACAGTTAGCGGCGGCCAGCAAAGCCAGACTCGGCGCCGGCTATGGCGTAGTGTTCAGGGACGTCGCGCATCAGAAGCTCGGGCGCCTGCAGATTCCGGAGCGCATCATTTTCGAAACCGTGGAGGACCTCGCCGCGTGTATCGGAGAGACCAAGACGCTGGAACGCTTTCGAGGACTCGCGCAGAGGGTTCGCGCGCACGAGCCGCGCTTGCTGGACTGGTTGGCCGAGCAGCCGCTGTCCGCGATGAAGCATGAACGCGCCATACCACGCTTGTTTGCGGTGGCCGCGTATCTTCAGATCCATCCCAGGCCGATGCGTTACGCCCGCGAGCTCGGCATCTCCGGCGTGGACAGCAAGTTCATCGAACAGTACCAGGGCGTGTTGCGGGAATGGCTGGACCGTTTGCTGCCGCCCGAGGCCATCGATGCCTGCGTGAAGGGGTTCGCCGACCGCGGGTTCGAGAGGCGCTTCGGCCTGCGCTTCGAGGAACCGTCGATTCGCTTCCGATGGCTTGATCCTGAGCTGGCTCTAGCTGATGGCATGACGGATATGACGGTCCCGGTGTCGCAGTTCATCGCTTTCGCGCCATCCTGTTCGAGAGTATTCGTAACCGAAAACAAGATCAGCTTTTTGACCTTCCCGGAGTGCAGCGGAAGTTTGGTGGTGTTCGGCGGTGGCTACGCAATCGACAGATTGGGTAACGTGCCGTGGTTGTGTGGCAAGGCGCTGCACTATTGGGGCGATATCGACACGCATGGGTTTGCAATTCTGAGCCGGCTACGCGGCTATTGGTCGGATGCGCGCTCGTTTCTTATGGATCGGGATACTTTCGTTCGGTACAGCGAATTGTGGGGCGAAGAGTCGCAAGAGAGTCGATGCCTAAACGACTTGGCGGGACTCAATGCCGACGAACAGGCGCTCTACGATGACCTGCGCAGTGACAGGATCGGCAAGTGCCTGCGGCTAGAGCAGGAGCGAATCGAATATGCAGGTGTGCACCGGGCGGTCAGGTCGGTTTGCGGACAAGAAAGCTGAGTTCATCACGCAACCCGACGACCCGGATGCCCAACGAACGTACCGGTACCGATACACAAACTCCCCCGTAAGCCGCTCCCAGAAAGGATCTACGAAAGTAAAAGTTCAAGATCTAGACGTAGACATTAGGCCTTTTAAAACGATGGCGTAGCGCCTGATATCGACCTGAGTGCCGGCGCGGCACAGGTCTTCAGTGGAGCGCAGCAGTTCCGCAGCCACCTTTCCGTCTACGTAGTCCTCCCCGCAGTTCGGACAAACCTGCGCGGGAACCTCCCTTACAACGAACGTCGAGCCGTCGCGCTCGAGCATCACCGTGGTCACGCCGGGACGAGTCTCGGCCTGCTTGCACACCACGCATTTCATGGTCTTCTCCTGCTGAATCCCCTTCATTTCAGACGTAGACCCAGGGCCTTTTAACGCGGTCTTTCTGCTGGAACGCGGCGATCTCGGCTTCGCGCAGTTGCGTGAGGCCGATCTCGTCCAGCCCATCGACCAGCGCACGCTTACGCAGCGGCTCGATCTCGAAGGGAATCGACTCGCCCGAGGCCGTGACGATTTTCTGCGCGGCGAGATCGACGGTCAGCCGGGCATTCGCGGGATCGGCCGCCAGCGCCGCACCGAGCTTTTCCACCGTGGCCAGCGGCAGCACGATCGGCAACAAGCCGTTCTGGAAACAGTTGCCGAAAAAGATGTCCCCGAACGAGGGCGCGATCACGCAGCGAATGCCGAGACCCGCAATTGCCCAGACCGCCATTTCGCGCGAGCTGCCGCAGCCGAAGTTGATGTTCCCGACGAGGACCTTCGCGTTCCGGAACGGACCCTGGTTTAGCGGGAAGTCGGGATTGTCCGAGCCGTCCGGCAGGAAACGCGCCATCTCGAACGCATAGCGCCCGAGGCCTTCCTTCTCCACCTTGGCGCAGCGCTCGACGCGGATGATGAGGTCGGTGTCTACGTTCGCCCGCGGGTAGTAGGCGGCCACGGCGGTCAGCGTGTCGAACTTTTCCATGGTCATCCCAGCAGCTTGCGCACGTCGGAGATCTCGCCTGCGATTGCGGCGGCGGCGGCCATGGCCGGACTGGCAAGGTGAGTGCGCACTTCGGGTCCCTGCCGCCCGACGAAGTTGCGGTTGGACGTCGAAACGCAGCGCGCCTTGGGCGCCGCCCATTCTTCGTTGACGCCGACGCACATCGAGCAGCCGGGCTCGCGCCACTGGAAGCCTGCCGCAAGGAAGACTTCGTGCAGCCCTTCGGCCTCGGCTTCGAGCTTCACGCCCACTGAGCCGGGCACCACCCAGGCTTCGACGTGCTTTGCAACCTTGCGCCCGCGCGCGATTTCGGCCGCGACGCGCAGGTCCGAGATTCGCGAGTTCGTGCAGGAGCCGATAAAGACCCGATCGACTTTTGTGCCGGCGATCTTTGCGCCGGCGGTGAGGCCCATGTAGGCCAGCGCTTCGGACTTGGAAACGTGACCCGGTTGCGGGATGCTGCCGTCGATCCCGATCACGTCTTCCGGGCTCGTGCCCCAGGTGATCTGCGGCGCGAGCGATGAGGCGTCGAGCGAGACCTCGCGGTCGAATCTCGCGTTCGATTCGCTCGGCAGCGTCTTCCAGTGGGCCACCGCGGCTTCGAACTGCGCGCCTTCCGGTGCGAACCGGCGCCCCTTGATGTACGCATAGGTCTTGTCGTCCGGCGCCACCATGCCGATCTTTGCGCCGAGCTCGATCGAGAGGTTGCACAGCGTCATGCGCGCTTCGAGCTCGAGCGCCCGCACTGCGCTGCCTGCATATTCGATGGCATACCCCGCGCCGCCGGCCGCGCCGACCTTGCCGACCAGCGCGAGGATCAGGTCCTTCGAATACACGCCGCGCGGCAGGGTGCCTTCGAAGGTCGCGCGCATCGTCTTTGGCTTCCTCTGCACGATGGTCTGCGTGGCGAGGATATGGATGACTTCGCTGATGCCGATGCCGAAGGCCAGCGACCCGAGCGCGCCGTTGGTGCAGGTGTGGCTGTCGCCGCAAACGACCGTCGTGCCGGGCAGCGTGAGACCGAGCTCCGGCCCGATCACATGCAGGATGCCTTGCCCGTCCTCGCCGATATCGAAAAGCCGGATGCCGGCCTTCCCGGTCTCGATGCGCATCGTGTCCATGACCTTGATCGACCACGGGAAGGCCCCGCCCGTGCGCCCGGGCTCGGTCGAAATCACATGGTCCGGCGCGGCGAACGTCAGGTCGGGATTGCGCACCTTCAGCCCTCGCTGGTGCAGCGTCGGGAATCCGCGGCTGACGCAAAGCTCGTGCAGGTAGTGCCGGTCGACATGCAACAGGTTCGCGCCGCCGCCGAGGTCGGCCACCACGTGCTCGTCCCAGATTTTTTCGAACAGCGTCCGTGCGGTGCTCTCGGCCATCAGGTCTGCGCGTACTTTTTCTCGAAGTCCCACACATCGGGGAACCCGGCGATGCCGCTTTTCAGTTCCATGGATTCCCCCTCAGTGGACCGGGGGAGCATTGTAACGGCCGCTGGAGGCGGGTTACTGCTTGCGGGTCGCTGCCGATCCGTCGGGTTTGAGCGCGCCCATGGCGGGCACGCCGCGCTTGGGCGTCGGGTCAATGTCGCTCGCGGGCGCGCGGCCGAGCTTGACTTCGATTTCGCTGAAGCTCACGTGGATGCCCTGGCACTTCGATCTTTCGGATCGCACCTCTTCGGCCCCGGCCGATTGTGCACTGGCGAAGTAACCTTTCGCCGCCTCGCGTTCGGTCGGCGACGCCGTACTCGCGCCGATTACAGAAACCAGGCGGTCTGAAGTTCTGCGGACGCGATCGGGGTTGATGCCGCAGGCCCTTGCGGCCCCGACGATGCGCCCGCCCAGTTCGGCCGCCAGCTCGACGTTCGACTGCGCCCATGCGGTCGCCGGCGCAGCGGAGATCCACAGGCCGCACGCCAGTCCGAACAGTCCAGTAGCCACTCTTTTAAGCATCGAATCCGCTTGGGGTTCGCCTTGGAACGGGGGCTATTGTCGCTCATGGCGACTGGACAAATTGCAAAACTCTATCAGGCCCCGTTTCAGGCCGATTTCGTCCCGCTCAGCGAGGATACGAGCCGTTATTGCAATCGACAGTCGTGCCGTTCACATACTCGGGAGATTGCGTCCCCAGCCACAGGATCGTGGCCGCGACCTCGTCCGGCCTGGCGGCCCTGCCTGAGTAAACGGTGCGGGTCACCATGTCCTTGCGAGACTGGGGCAACTGCTCGTACATGTCCGTGTGCGTCGGGCCGGGCGCGACCGCGTTGACGAGGACGCCGTGGCGCCCAAGCTGGGTTGCCCAGCTTTTTGTCAGGTTCAGGAGGCCCGCCTTGGTAATGCCGTACCAGAGGTCCGGATGACCGGTAAAAGCCGCGACTGAGCCCACGCTCACGATGCGTCCCCGGCCGCGGGCCGTCATCTGTGGTGCAAGTGCAGCAATCAGCGCTACCGGGGCTTCGAGGTTGACCGCGAGGATCTCGCGCTTGTGCGCCTCGGGGATCGATTCGTAGGGGTCGCAATACAGCACGCCGGCGTTGTTGATGAGCGTGTGGATGTCGCCCAGCCGGCCCACGAGGGCGGGGATCCCCGCGATGTCGGTGAGGTCGTATTGCACGCGTTCGACATTTCCGGTTGCGTCGAACTTTCCGAAATCCTTGTCGAGCGCGATCACGCGCCAGCCGGCCCCGAGGAACGCTTTCGTCGTGGCCAGGCCGATGCCGCGGGCCGCGCCGGTGATCAGTGCCGTATTCATATAGCGCGGATTCTAACGGCTAGAATCGACGCTCCACTCAAAGGGGGCGGCCATGGCAGAAGCGATGTACTGGAAGGAAATCACCGTCCACTGGGGGGAATCCGATCCTTTCGGCCTCGTGTACTACCCGCGCATCGTCGCCTGGTTCAACGAGACCGAGCACGAATTCTTCCGCACCATTGGCTTTCCCATCGACCAGATGATCCGCCAGGATCGCACCACGTTCGTCATGGGCGAGATCCACTTCCGTTTCATCGGGCCGGCGGCGTATGGCGACCGCATCGCGACCACGATCTCGCTCGCCAAGATCGGCGAGCGCACGCTGCACTGGACCTGCAAGGCACGCAACGCCGTGACCAGCGCGCCGGTCACCGAAGGCAAGGCGACGCGCGTCTACGCGCGAATCAACGAGGACGGGACCCTCAACTCGGAAGTGATCCCGGACAGGATGCGCAAAGCGCTGATGCAGTCCGGTCGACTGACCCACCTCGAGCAGAAGATCGAGAAGGAACCGGAATACCGCCATCCGACCGCGGCGCGCAAGCCCCGCAAGGCGAGCAAGGCGAGCAAGACAAGCAAAGCCGCGAAGAAGCGCTAGGCCGGGGCGGCACCGGGCGGCGTTGCGTTACCCGATGCCGGGCATCGAGAAGTCGGCCACCTTGAGCTCGCGGATCACCTGTTCTTCGTGCGCGGCCGTCAGTTCGGTCAGCGGCGGGCGGACCGTCTTCCATTGCGGGTCGTTGCCGAAGTGCGCGATGATCGCCTTGAGCGCGGGAATCATCGGCACCTTCTGCACGATGTTGCGCGTGGCGGTGATCCCCGCCTGGAGCTTGTCGGCTTCGGCCCCGCGCCAGTTGCGGTAGACGTTGTCGATCGGGCCGGGATTCACATTGCCGGTGGCCGTGATGCAGCCTTTGCCGCCGTTTCGCATGTTGTCCAGCAGGAAAACCTCGCTGCCGGCGAAGACGTCGAAATTGTTCTTCGCGAACGCATCCAGCATGGCCTTCGTGTTCGACCAGTCGCCGGATGAATCCTTCACGCCCGCCACGATGCCGGGATACTTGCCGAGCAGCCGCTCGATCAGGCCGAGCGTGATCGGCACATTCGAGACCGGCGGGATGTGGTACAGGTAAAGGCGCAGGCGATCGTCGCCGACGCGCTCGATGACCTCGGCGAAGTTGCGGTAGAGGCCTTCGTCCGAGACGCCCTTGTAATAGAACGGCGGCAGCATGAGCACGCCGCCGCAGCCGAACTTCACCGCGGCCTGGGTCAGCTTCACCGAATCGGTCAGCGCGCAGGCGCCGGTGCCGGGCATGAGCGCCGCGGCGGGCACGCCGCCCTTGACGAGGGCATCGAGCAGCTCGAGCTTCTCGTCCACCGACATCGAGTTCGCTTCGCTGTTGGTGCCGAACACCGCGAGGCCCGAGCAGCCGTTGCGCATGAGCCACTTGCAGTGGCGCACGAACCGGTCGGTGTCGGGCGAGAGGTCCTTGCGGAAAGGCGTGACGACCGGCGAAAGCACGCCGGAGATGCGTTGGGCTGCGGGCATGGAGGGGCTTCTTTGCTAAAAGGGTTGGGCGCCGCTTACTGCGGCTGGATGTTGGCCTGCTTGACGATGCGGCGGTAGACGCCGGTCTCGTCGCGTACGAACTTCGAGAACTCGTCGGGCCGCATCGGCACCGGCGCGATGCCGAGCTTGGTGAACTGCTCCTTCACTTCGGGCAGCTGCAGGATGGAAGCGACCTGCGCATTCAGCTTCTGCACGACCGCGGGCGGCGTTCCCGCAGGCGCCCACATGCCGAACCACAGCGTCATGTTGTATTCGGGCAGGCCCTGCTCGGCGATGGGCGCCACCGCCGGCAGCACGTCCGCGCGGCCCTTGGTCGACACGCCAAGCGCGGTGAGCTTGCCTTCCTTGACCAGGTTGATCGCGGCATTGATCGGCGCCATGTAGAACGCGGTGCGCCCGGCGAGCGCGTCCTGGATCGCGTCCGGCGAGCCCTTGAAGGGAATGTGCAGCATCTTCACGCCCGCGAGGTCCGCCACATACTCGGCCGCGAGGTGCGTCGAGGTACCAATGCCGGCGGAGGCGAAAGGGATCTCGCCGGGCTTGGCCCTGGCCGCGTCGATGAGCGCCTTGAGGGTCTTGTACGGTCCGGTCGGCGAAGTCACCATCACATACGGCGTCATGCCGAGGATCGCGACGTCGATGAGGTCCTTCGACGGGTCGTAGGGCAAGCTCTTGTAGATCGCAGGGTTGGCCGAATGCGAGGACGACTGCACGAGCAGCGTGTACCCGTCCGGGTCGGCCTTGACCACGGCCTGCGTGCCGATGATGCCGCCGGCGCCGGGCCGGTTCTCCACGACGATCGGCTGCTTCCACGCATCGGTCATGTGTTTGCCTATGATGCGCCCGGCGATGTCGGCCCCGGAGCCCGGCGTGAGCGGGATGATGAAGCGGATCGGCTTGGTCGGAAAATCCTGCGCAAGCGTCTGCAAGGGCGAAAAGGCCGCAAGCGCGGCGAACGCAGCGGTTGCGAGGGTGGCGAGGGTTTTCACAGCCTGGCGTCCACTGGGTCGATTGGTCTTTACTGTGCCGGTCATGAAGGGGGTCTCCGTTTTGGTCTTGTGGGTTACATGTACAGCCGGGCGAGGTCCTGGATCGACTTCGCCTCGGGGTATTTGTAGAGCAGCTCCAGCCAGCGCGCGCGCACGGTCTTCAAGCCGCGCAGGTCGATGCCGAGCGAATCGGCTTCTTCCATGGCGAGCGTGATGTCCTTGACGAGGTGCTTGGGGTAGAAGCCCGCGGTGAAATCGCCGCGAAAGGCCTTGGCGGCCTGGATGCGCAGCGCCTTGGAATCCGCAGTGCCCGTCTGAAGCGTGGAAAGCATGAGCTCGCCGTCGAGCCCCGCCTTGCGCGAGAAGAACAAGCCCTCGATCGCGGCCAGCACGTTTTGCGACACGATGACCTGGTTCACCAGCTTGGCGCGCTGGCCTTGTCCGGCGGCGCCGAAATAGACGATCGTCTTTCCCATCCTGGCGAGCAGCGGCTGCGCGGTATCGAAGTCGGCCTTGTCGCCGCCGACCATGATCGTCAGCGTGCCTTCGGCCGCGCCCTGCTCGCCGCCGGTGACCGGCGCGTCGATGGCGCGCAAGCCCTTCGCCTTGGCTGCAGCGTGGATGCGCTCCGCGAGTTTGGGGCTCGAGGTGGTCATGTCGACGAGCAGCGCACCCGACTTGGCCGACTCGAGCACGCCGCCCTTGCCGAAATAGACTTCCTCGACATCCGGCGGGGCGCTCACCATCGTGATGACTGCGTCTGCGTTGCGGCAGGCATCCGCGATGGTCGTGGCGCGTCGCGCGCCCTTGGTCACCAGCGGCTCGGCCTTGTCCGGCGAGCGCGAGTACGCGGTGAGCCCGAAGCCGCCGGCCAGCACGTTGGCGGCCTGGCGCACCCCCATGATCCCGATCCCGATGAATGCTGTCTGCATGGTCTGATGCCCTTGGAGCGAAGGTGAAAATAGCAAGAAGGCGTGATTATGCGCGTGGGGCGTAGGCTGGCAAACACCTTGAAGCGAACTGCCCCCGGGGCGGGTGCGCCTCTATCGACTCCGGGTAAACTGCGCGCCTCCGGACTTTACGCATCGACCCGCCCCATGCCCGATTTTTCGAATGCGGTAAACATCGGCGACCTGCGCGAGTGCGCCAGGCGGCGCCTGCCACGCGCCATCTTCGATTTCTTCGACGGCGGCGCCGAGGACGAAGTGGCCCTGCGCGACAATCGGGCCGCCTACGAGCGCGTGCGTCTCGCGCCCCGGGTGCTGCGCAACGTGAAGACCATCGACATGTCGTGCGAGATCCTCGGCGGCCCGTCCAGACTGCCGCTGGTCATCGCGCCGACCGGCGGCATCGGCATTGCGTGGCCGGGGGCGGACGTGGCGATCGCGCGCGCGGCCGCGCATTACGGCATTCCGTACACGCTCTCCACGACCTCGACCGCCACCATCGAGGCGGTCGCGGAGGCCAACGGGGACGGGCGCCGCTGGTTCCAGCTCTACATTCTTTACGACCGCGATTTCACCGACAAGCTCGTCGAGCGCGCGCGGGTCGCGGGCTACGAAGCCCTCGTGGTGACCGTGGACCTGCCGGTCGGCGGAAAACGAGAGCGCGATACCTACAACCGTTTCGTGCAGCCCTACCGTCCGCGGCCGGCGCAGTTCCTCGACGTGCTGGCCAAGCCCGGCTGGATGCTCCGGATCCTGGCCAACGGCGGCCTGCCTACGCTGGAGAACCTGGCCGGCTTCGACAACCGCAAGCCCGACTCGCTGATGACGCTTTCTTCGGCCGTGGGGCACAACCTCGACGCGGGCTTCGATTACGACGGCCTCAAGCGGCTGCGCGACCTCTGGAAGGGCAAGCTCGTGGTCAAGGGCGTTGCGCGCGCGGACGATGCGCAGCGAATCGTCGACCTCGGCGCCGAGTGCGTCTGGATCTCCAACCACGGCGGCCGCCAGCTCGATTCGGCGATGGCCACGCTCGACACGCTCCCTTCGATCGTGGCCGCGGTCGGCTCGAAAGTGCCCGTCATCCTCGATGGCGGGGTGCGGCGCGGCGTCGACATGATCAAGGCCCGCGCGCTCGGCGCGCAGGCCGTGTGCGCCGGACGCCCGACGCTCTATGGCGCTTCCGCCGCGGGCGAACCCGGGGCCATGCGGGCGTTGGCGATCCTCGCCGACGAACTGCACCGGAACATGCAGCTCTGCGGCACGCCGACCATCGCCGACATCGGCCCGGATCTGATCGCGAAGGCGGGTCCGCGATGAAGCTGCCCTTTCTCGTCGCAGGCGGCGGCATTGGCGGACTGGCCGCGGCGCTCGCGCTCGCGCGCAAAGGGTATCCGGTACGCGTGCTCGAGCAGTCCGACGAGTTCAAGGAGATCGGCGCCGGTATCCAGCTCGGGCCAAACGTGTTCCGCATGTTCGAGTTGCTCGGCCTCACCGACGCGATCAAGGGCCTCGCCGCGTTCCCGGAAAACCTCGTGATGATGGATGGCATCACCGGCGAGGAGATCACGCGCGTGCCGATCGGAAGCGAGGCGTTTCGCACGCGCTTCGGCGGCTATCCCTACGCGGTGATCCATCGTGGGGACATGCATCGCGTTTACCTCGAGGCCTGCCAGGTGCAGAAGGGCCTCGAGCTCTCGGTCCAGAGGAAGGCAGTCCGCTATGAGGACAAGGGCGACCGCGTAGTGCTGCACATGGACGACGGCGAGGCGATCGAAGGATGCGCGCTCATCGGCGCCGACGGCCTCTGGTCGCGCGTTCGCGAGCAGATGCTCGGCGACGGCAAGCCGCGAGTGTCTGGGCACATCGCCTACCGCGCGGTGCTGAAACGCGAAGAGGTGCCCGAAGGCCTGTGGCAGAACAACGTCGTGCTGTGGGCCGGGCCGAAGACGCACCTCGTGCACTACCCGCTGCGGCGCGGCGAGCTCTACAACCTTGTCGCCGTGTTCCACAGCGACAAGTACGAGGAAGGGTGGGATGCTTTCGGTGACCCTGGCGAACTGCACGAGAAGTTTGCCGGCGAACGCCCCGAGGTGCTGGCCCTGCTCGAGAAGATCGACGCCTGGAAGATGTGGGTCCTGTGCGACCGCGAGCCGGTCCGCGAATGGTCAAAAGGCCGCGTGACGCTGCTGGGCGACGCGGCGCATCCGATGCTGCAGTACCTCGCGCAGGGGGCCAACATGGCGACGGAAGATGCAGTGGTGCTGGCCGCGTGCGTGGGACTTTCAGGCGGCAATATCGAGGCCGCCTTCAAACGATACCAGGACGAGCGTTACCTGAGGACGGCAAGGGTCCAGACCACCGCGCGCTTCTACGGCGACGTGTTTCACGTGGCCGGCGTGCTGCGGGAATTGCGGAACGCGTGGCTCGCGGAACCTTCCGCGGGTCCGCCCGGACAGGCGATGGCGTGGCTTTACAACGGTATCGAGATTCCGGCCGGAAAAAGTTAGATGGCAGCAATTTGACCCGCAAGCCGCTTCCAGAGCGGACTCTTCGCTGAATTTGGCAGTATTTCGGTGCCTGTACCGGAGGCCTACTTCACGATCTCCAGCAAGTCCACCTCGAACACCAGCGTGGCACCCGGCTTGATGACCGGCGGGGAGCCGCGCTCGCCGTAGGCAATGTTCGAGGGGCAGGTG
>Ga0163153_10003477_pt1 | contig 21064 bp, 22 predicted proteins | sample OliLakLV19MP6IB1_FD_148629 | JGI IMG/M metagenome (GOLD analysis project Ga0163153, IMG submission 148629) | Freshwater microbial mat bacterial communities from Lake Vanda, McMurdo Dry Valleys, Antarctica - Oligotrophic Lake LV.19.MP6.IB-1 | ecosystem: Environmental > Aquatic > Freshwater >...
GTTTGTAGTCGTACCGTCGCCTAGTGCACCAAATCCATTATAACCCCATGCCCATACTTCCTGGGCGCTAACAGGAGCGCATACCAACCACATGAACACAAACGCAGTACACAAAACAGTTTTCAAAGTCATGGCTTTCGTTGGTTGGCAGGAGGTTTGCGCACATCGACGTGCCGGCTAATGATTACAAGCCAGAACAGTGGCACGAACTTAAAGGTAAGTGGTCCACCAAACAAGTGTGTTAACACCCTATATCTACGGCTCTTAAGCCCCTCTCATCTTAATGAGAGGGGCGCATCGCGACGGGGGGGGAGTTCGCATTTACACACGGGGGGATCTCGCCCGACGCTCGACGTGCGTCCTACCGCCACTGCCTCAGAAACTCCAAGCGGTCCTGGAGTTGTGCCACAGGTACCAGCAGTTTGTCCTTGCCGAGGATGCCTTCTTCTTGAGAGCCGTAGACGAGTTCGTAGTCCTTGCTCATGACGATGGCTTCTTCTGGACATACCTCTTCGCAGAAGCCGCAGAAGATGCAGCGTAGCATGTTTATTTCGAAGAGCTCGGGGTAGCGTTCTTTGTCGTCGGTGGTTTCTGCGGCACGGACTTCGATCGCAAGCGCCGGACACACACGTGAGCATAAGCCGCAGGCAACGCAGCGTTCGCCCGATTCTTCTTGCACGAGGACTGGACGTCCTCTGTACGAGCCCGTTGGCTCCCAGCGTTCTTCGGGGTACTGACGTGTGAAGGTTGGCTTCACCATCTGACGTAGCGTGAGAGCCAGCCCCTTCGCTATTTCGGGCAGATAGATGCGCTCCCAGAAATTCAGACGTTGCGATTCGGTACCGGTCTTGATGTTTGCCATAATCGTTGTTTGGTAACGGTAGCGTTACTAACCTTTTTTTAATTCAGTAGTAGAAGCACAATGCCCGTGATGGCAATGTTTGCCAGTGCGAGCGGAAGAAGAACCTTCCATCCGAGATTCATGAGTTGGTCGTAGCGGAAACGTGGTAGCGACCAACGAATCCACATGAAGACAAACACAAGCATACACGACTTCGTAACAAACGCACCGTGTTGCAAGAGCACCATGATGAGAGAGTCGGGCGCGAGACCAAGAATTGCACTGTCGTCGAGGAACGGGATGAGATCCCATCCGCCAAGAAAGAGCGTTGCCATGATGGCACTCGAGGCGAGAATGTTTGCGTATTCGGCAAGGTAGAGCAAACCGAACTTCATGCCCGAATACTCGGTGTGGTATCCACCAACGAGTTCGGGTTCTGCTTCTGGAAGGTCGAACGGCGCGCGGTTTGTTTCGGCAAGTGCAGTGATGAAGAAGATGAGGAAGGCAAGGGGCTGGTAGAAGATGTTCCAGCCGTTCTGCGTTTGCGTTTGGATGATCGTAAGTAAGTTTAGCGATCCGGACATCATAACAACTGCGATGACTGCCAGACCCATGGAGAGTTCGTAGCTAATCATCTGCGAGCTCGCGCGCAAGCCGCCCATGAGCGAATATTTGTTGTTCGAAGACCAACCTGCAAGCGCAATGCCGTATACACCAACCGACGTCATAGCAAGAACAGTGAGGATGCCGATGTTCATGTTCGGCGCCATGGCCAGGCCGTAGGAGATGCCGTCGATGGTGACGAACGGACCGCTCCAGGGGATGACTGCGTAGACGGTGATGGCAACGCCGATGGAGATGACAGGTGCAAGGGCGTGGAACTTGTAGTCGGCGGCCGCAGGCACGATGTCTTCTTTGAGGTAGAGTTTGAATACGTCGGCGAAGGACTGCAACATCCCCCACCATCCAACACGGTTAGGGCCAACGCGGTTTTGAATCCACGCTGCAATCTTGCGCTCTGCCAATACCATGTACGCGGCTGCAATCAGCATGGCGTTTACCAACATGCCAGCTTGTGCGAGAATAATTAAGAACTGCGTTAAATCCATATGTTCAGCTGCGGCTTCATCACGTGTGATTCGTAAACAACTTCTCTCGGACTGTTCTGATCGCCCTTGCCAAGTACAAGACCCTGCTCGCTAACAATGCGGTCGTATGACATGCCCTTGAATGCAGGGACATGTGCAACGATGTCGTTAAAAACTTTTTCAGATGTTGTGTATGCCCAACCAGCACCAAGCATGTTGGCAACAGCTTGAATGATGTGCCATGCTGCGCGACAGTCGCGACGTTCGCCATGCATCCACCGGTCGTTTACCTGACCAAACTTATCCCACCGCGAAAGCTTCATGCCCATGTTGCGTTCGTTCTCTGTCGTAACAACAGCGGGCTCGAAATACTGCACACGATGTGTAATGTTTGTGAACGTACCATCGTTTTCTGCAAACGTTGCAATCGGAAGCACGATGCTTGCATGCGTCACACAGTGGTTCCAGTGTGACGCAAGTACGATGAGGTTCTGAAGAGTTTCAACGGCAGCAGCAAGTTCTGCCGACACCGTGTCGAGACTGTCTTCTAAAAGAATGACTGCCTTGATGTCGCCGCGAGCAATGCGTGCATGAAGTGTTGCGACAACATGATTGTCATCGGATGGCTTTATGCCAACACTATGCGCACCAATTGCATTTGGCGTTACTTCGCTTACACGCAAGAAGTCGTCGCCAAACGTTGGGTCGATGTGTTTGATGTAGTCTACAGTGCCTGCGCCTAGCTGTTTTGCAAGACGTGCGAGCAAGTAGTTGTCTTCGTTGCTCGAGTATGCCGAACCGATGACAGCAATTTCAGACCCTTGCAAGCCCCTTAACACATCGGCAGTAGCGGTAATTGCTTCGTCCCATGTTGCGGTTTCGTGCGCGCCGTGGCGCTTGATGAGCGGACCCGATGTGCGGTTGTCGTTTACGAGGTCGGGCGTCGTGAGACGTCCGTAATCGCACATCCAGTACGTGTTCACGTGCATGTTCGTGCGTGGGTCGACGCGAAGAACGACGTTGTTCATTACGCCGACGCTGACGTTGCAGCCGCGAGCGCAGCCCGGACATACAGAGTCGCTGAAGGACATTTCCCACACGCGGGCTTTGAAGCGGAAGTCGATGCTTGTGAGGGCGCCGACCGGACATATATCGATAACGTTCATCGAGTACGGATTGTCGAACCGCGTACCCGGGAATGTTTCGATAGTGACATGATCGCCACGTTGCACAAACGTGAGTGTTGGTTGCTTTGCTACTTCTTCGCCGAAACGAATGCAGCGTGAGCACATGATGCAACGTTCGCCGTCGAACATGATGTTCTCTGAGAACTCGACGCGTTTGGGCTTATGGACTTTTTCTTCTTCGAAGCGACTTACGCCGCGCGAATTCTTGAATGCGTATTCCTGCAGTTTGCACTCGCCTGCTTCATCGCAGATCGGACAATCGAGCGGATGGTTAACAAGCAGGAACTCCATGACGTTGTTCTGCGAGTCTATGGTCATGTCGCTTTTTGTGTCGACAACCATTCCGTCTGCAATTGGTGTGGCACACGCAATCTGCATTTTCGGAATCCAGTTCACGTCGAGCGCACCGTCGGCGCCGTACACTAAAGCACCTGTGGCGTCCTTCTTCTGCGAACCAACGCGCACAAGACACATTCGACAGTTGCCGGCCACGCTGAGTGCAGGGTGCCAACAAAAATGAGGGATGGTTAGGCCGTATTCGAGCGCAGCTTCGATAATAGTCTTACCCGCTGCAACATCGATTGTACGTCCGTCCAGAGTTATCTGGGGCATTTTTTCGGTTCCGATGAATAGGCTACGGACGTGCTCCGCATTGGGGCAAACATACGAATTGTGTTGTCTACCTTTGTGGCATCATTAGAGGATATTGTGGCATCATTAAGGGATATCGTGGCATTCATCGGGGATCTAGTGGCATTCATCGGGTATCTAGTGGCATCTGTAGTGCAAACGATGGTTCGTCGGCATACGCTGGCCGTTGTTTTCATTGTGCTTGTAATCGGCATTGGTCCCCTTTCCGTTCGCTCTGAGGCCGCCGGAATTCCAAACCAGTTTTTTCTGGTTAACGGGGGCTGGACAGTACCTGATGGAAAATTATCTACTGACCTGCGTCTCGCTCCGGGTCCGCACCTTGCCCTTGGCTACCTCTTCGCGCCAAATCGAACGTTAATGTTTGGCGCATCGGGACATTGGATGCACTTCTCCGCAAAAGCGAATGATGAGGTCGAGACGACGATTCTGCAGATGACGGCGCTCGTCCGTCTGAAACTCCTCAAACACGGCACTACACCCTACCTCGACCTAGAGGGTGGAATGACCTTCGTTACTCATATCGAAGAGGTGCGTCCATGCTTTGCATCATCTCTGGGCCTTCGCATACCACTCGAAGACAATCTCGATATCGACTTTCGCGGACGGTTATCGTGGTCACCTGCCGCCAACAACGAAATACTCACCTACGGGATGATGGTTGGCATTGCGTACGCATTACCTCGCGATTAAAGCGCGTTTTAGCCATCGCTGAACAAGGAACGAAAATTCTTAAAGCTTCGAGATCGACGACTGCTGTTCGTGCATTGCGCTTGCATGTAACGGCGGTTCGAGTGTTGCCTCTGCAACACGCCAGATTGCCTGACACGGAAAGCGGTTTTCGTATAATGCTCTTCCTATAACAACACTGTCGAGTGTTGGAGGTGCAAGTCGTTGCAGTTCCCACAAATGTTCGGGCGATGCAATTCCGCCGGCCGTTGTAATGCGCATTGTTGTGAGTGCAGCTATACGATTAATGGTCTCGAGGTCTTGCCCCGTTAAAGCCCCTTCCCATCGCTGCTCTGTGTAGATAAGACGCTTTCCGCCGAGATCGTAAACATGGTTAATAAACTCTTCGTCATTAACCATGCCAACACCCGGACCCAAGTCGATGTCACCCTCTAACGCTCGTGCAGCAAACACAACGCGACTTGGCGAGAATTCATCGAGCAAATCTTCTACATCATCGGGGTCGGTTAGCGCAAGCACATTCAGTGCTATACGATACACACCTTCGGTCAGCAACCTGTGATACACCTCCGCAGATCGCTGCAGCGTAACAAGCTCGATTGGAATGTCCACCGCTTTTTGCATTGCGATAACGGTGTCGAGTGTCTTCGTAGAATCCTTGCCCGCCCACGAATCGAGGTCGGTGACGTGAATGGTCTTAGCGTTTTCTCTGCGCCACAACTGCGCAAGTTCAACCGGATGCTCCGACATGTCGGTATACAGCTCTTCGGTGCCCGGAACGCCCATTACGCGCCGTACACACTGCCCTTGTGTAAGGTCGACCGAAGGAATTATTAACAGGTTGGCCATGATGTCCGTAATTCTAGATACTCGAATGTCCGTGCGTTTTGACGCGTCGAATCAACCTCTTGACGACAACTGCAATGCTTTTCGAATAAGGTCTTCGCTCGACAGCGATGGTTCTGTTGCAAGCACAGCCTTCACCGATTTTTCCGCGGCCGCACGTGTGTAGCCCAATGCCTGAAGCGCAGAGACTGCATCGTCGGCCATCTGTGACAATTGGTGTAAGGGGCTGCCCAAGGGGCTCTCGGCGGTGCCATCGGGTAACACGGTTAGAATCTTGTCGCGCAGCTCGATAACAATACGCTCTGCAGTTTTCTTGCCAACACCTGGCAGGCGTTGTAATGCAGGAAGATTTCCTCTGAGGATTGCGCTGCGCAAATCATCGAGCGTCGAAGCCGATATTATTCCAAGCGCTATACGTCCGCCAATGCCCTGAATCGACGTCAACAGCCGAAATGCTTCGCGCTCAGCATGTGTTGCGAAGCCCACCAGTTGCATGGCGTCCTCGCGCACCAGCATGATCGTAAGCAATGTCACACGTTCGCCTGCTGTCGACACGTGAGACATCGAAGACAGCGGAACGCTCACGAGATAACCCACCCCCGCAACGTCCAGCACGACGTCCATGCCATGAACGGAGACCACAGTGCCGGTTAGTTGTGCAATCATAAGGCGCAAATATGAGGACATCTGCACACTTAAAACGCAGTGTATTGTGAGAACAACCACCGACATCGGCGGCTGGGCTGAAGAAATCGCGGCTGAATATCTTATCAACAACGACTGGCAAATCGTAGAACGCAACTGGCGCTGGAAAAAACTCGGCGAGATAGACATCATAGCAACCGACGCCGACACCATTGTCTTTGTCGAGGTGCGCCATCGTACAAGCACAGCCTACGGCACTCCCGAAGCCTCGATTGGTCCGGCCAAGGTCGGCAAACTCAGGCGCACTGCCACGATGTACCTAACGGTTGGAAATCTTCACAAACACCCGTGCCGCTTCGATGTCATCGCCGTCGACCTTGTGGGTGGAGAAGTGGTGTTAAGGCATTACCGAAACGCTATCTAGAGTACTAATTCCGAGTCAATCCACAGTAAGGATTGGTGCTTGCACAACAATGAATTCTTTTTCCATTTTCTTAGCGAGACCCCGATTGACTTTCTCTTTTTGAGGACTTCCATAAATTCCCGCATGGAACTGGTTCTCTGCTAGGGGTGATGGGAAAAATGATGCGCCACAAGTTATGCAGATGTGACATTGGGCTTTGGCAACCCCATACATCTCGTGATCGGTTAAGATATGCTTTACGATGTCGTCTTCCATTCTCGATCCATCACGATCTACAGAAAGTTCCGGATTGAGCGCATCAGTCTTAAAGAGTATTGAAGAAGTCGTGTTGTCCGTTCGTTTCCAGTACATAGGATCTGGTGGACAACGCCGATATAACCATTCGTCTTTTTCAACGATTTGCGGATTCATCACTCAAGATTCTGAGGCGAATGATTTAATGTATTCGATTACTGTATCTGCAAATTTCAGATTTTCACAAGTAAATCCTTCTTTGCCAGTGATTCTATAAATTGACGCCGTAGATCCTACTATTTCAATTTCTATATATGTGTCTTTAGTAAAATCAAATTCCAACTGAATCCCTCCAAAGGGAATTGGAAACGCCTGCAGTGTAATCTCGGAACTTAAGCCGGACACTATTTCCAATGCTAAGACTACAGCCTGTGGACCAGGCCTTGTACCGCGATAACCATCCCACCCATCAGTCAGATGTTCGAAAGACTTAATCTTATTAACAATTTCGTTTCGAGCTTCAATTTTTTGAAAATTATTATGCTCTGAATCAATGATGCCCTTCACCAATTGAGCACCGATAAAACTAATAATTATGCGAATGCTTCGATTTTGCGCCCTTGCACTTTCCCATCCATCTAAACTACCAAGGACCACCATGGCGACTTTGCGGAACGATGAGGCATTGGTGATTGACGTTTTGGCACGAACTTCGTTCACAGTGCTAGTGAGGGGTTCACCAACTTTTGAGTATGATATTTTCACTTCTCTAAATCCAAAACTATTTTTTGAACAAGCTCTCTGAGTTGAAATACATTTTCATCGATCCATGATCTAAGACCAAGGCTTAACAATTCACCTAGATCCTTCCCATCAACATTCACGTTAAAGTCGGCGATCCAACCTTTTCCTCTTTTGATTTCATCTTCAAAATATTCATAGTCAACCTTATCAAGTTTTACTGTCACTTTAAAAGTGGAATAAGAATACACACGCCGTTGTCCGAGGCGTACATAGTTGCCCTTTAGGTTGTCTTGAACAGAATTTTCAACAGATGGGTACAACAACTTGATATTAACTCCTACTGCAGTAATCACCTCAGTGTTCACCTTCCTAATAATGCTTGACGCGATGTTTACAATTTGTTCAGGGTAAACTTCAAAGCCTTTGGCTTCCAACTTTTCAACTTGATGTACAATTTCAAAACCATCCGCGCGCAATTTCAATAACAGATCACCAACTCTATATACACCAGAATTCTCAGATTGGCGGTCAGAGTCAGACACCTCCAATCCAATGAAGTTGTTCAACAACGCGATGATGGGAGAGAGATTTGTCGCAACGACAATTCCACGCTCAATAGTGATCATTTGCATTACGATGTATTACGCCGGCAATAATTCAACATTGCTCCCACCCTAATTTTTCAATAGAATTGCGTTGTTTATTCCTTGCTAATCTGTTTGAATTCGGCAATAAACTCGAGTTTTTTTTAATCACGGTTCCGTAATGTCCCATCACCCTGAGATCAAGCTTCTAAGTGTCATATGCTTGGGTTAACCACGCATTGCCACATATTTGCTGCATATGTGGATGTACATTCTTAAGCGCTGTCTTCTCTTTCTGCCGACGTTGTTCATTATTACGGTTATCTCGTTTGGGATTAGCCGGCTAGCACCGGGTGACCCCGCAGCCTCGAAGGTTGGGCAAGGGTCGGAAGGGGGCATGTCTGGCAGATCTACGATAAACGAGAAAACACTCGAGCTCATTCGTAAGCAGTGGCACCTCGACAAGCCCATCTGGAAGCAGTATGTGATATGGACTGGTGGCTTGCTGTGTTTTGATATGGCGCAGGTGTTCACACCAACAACATCAGACTACGGCAAGGCCGTGTTTACGGGACGTCCGGATTTCGGGAAGTCGTTTCAGGACAACCGTCCGGTCTGGGACAAAATTGTCGAGCGTGTTCCTGTAACACTCATCATGAACCTGCTTGCAATCATCATTGCATACATGATTGCCATTCCCACGGGTGTGTACTCGTCTACACATCAAGGCACGATGTTCGACAAGCTTTCTACGTTTACACTTTTTGCGTTGTATTCATTGCCAGTATTCTGGGTGGGTACACTTGCAATTACGTTTCTGTCGAATCCCGAATTTCTTGCAATTTTTCCGTCGAACGGACTCCGCTCTGCAGGCTATTCTGTGAATTGGCCGTGGTATAAGCAGCTAAGCGATATGGCGTGGCACCTTACGCTACCGATGATCATTTATGTGTACTCCGACTTTGCATTCATCTCGCGCCAGATGCGCTCGTCGATGCTCGAAGTAGTACGTCAGGACTACATCCGTACGGCACGCGCAAAAGGTCTGAACGAACGCGCAGTGATTTACAAACACGCTCTGCGCAACGCACTCATCCCGCTCATCACAATCGTTGCGGCAATCATTCCAAATCTTATTGGTGGTTCGGTCATCATCGAAACAATCTTCAGCATTCCCGGAATGGGTCAGTTGTCGTATCAAGGCCTTGTATCGCGCGACTACCCGATGATTATGGCAGTGTTTACAATCTCGGCCATCCTAACACTCGTAGGCATGCTCTTGGCCGACATCCTCTACTCAATTGCAGATCCTCGCATCAGCTATGGCAAAAAAGCTTCCTAAAACAACTGCAGAGAACAGCAACGAAGGCGAGTCCTACGGCGCCTTCGTGCGACGTCAGTTCCGCAAGAGCACCTACGGCATGATAAGCGTGTGGGTGGTTGCTGCTATTGCGTTCGTTGCCGTTTTCGCAGACTTTCTCGCCAACGACAAACCCATCATCGCCTCTAACAAAGGTGAACTCATCTTCCCAGTAATAAAGAGTTATGGTGTGGGGCTCGGCTTCGCCGAATGGGGCAAAGACTACGTTAACATCGATTGGAAAGAACTGCAGTACGACTGGGTAGTGTTTCCACCTATTCCCTACTCGCCGTCAACAACAGACAAACAGCTTGTGTCATTAAAACAACGTTCTCCAAGTAAGGCTCATTGGCTGGGAACCGACGACATCGGACGTGATGTGTTTGCCGGACTCATTCATGGCTCGCGTTATGCGCTGTCTATTGGCTTCATTGCAATGGGCATTGCATCGGTCATCGGAATCTTCATCGGTGCAATTGCAGGCTTCTTCGGCGGACGCATCGATCTTCTTGCATCGCGCCTTATAGAAATCGTCATCACATTCCCCCGCTTCTTCCTCATCATCACCATTGTTGCAATGGTCGAGCAAGGAGGACTGTGGCTCATCATGGGGCTCATTGGCATTACGGGCTGGACGAGTATCGCACGCTTCATGCGCGGTGAGGTGCTGCGCATTCGCAACCTCGATTACATAAGCTCTGCAACTGCTTTAGGATTTTCTACGCCACGCATCATCATACGTCACATCATGCCTAATGCAATTGCACCGGTCATGATTTACGTTGCGTTTGGAATTGTAGCAGCAATTCTTCTAGAAAGCGCACTTTCGTTTCTAGGCTTCGGCGTGCCACCTACAGTCGTAACGTGGGGCAGTGTGCTCTTCAAAGCACGCTCAAGCACCTACTCGTGGTGGCTTGCAGTATTCCCAGGGTTGCTAATCTTTATTACAGTTAGTGCATTCCAGCTAATTGGCGACGCACTGCGTGATGCTACCGACCCGCGCCTTCGCGCATAAACCCTCGCCTGAATTTCGAGCGTCGCACTATTTTGAGACCCTTCTTCAAGCCCCTTACTAGACTCTGATTATCGGCTGACGATGATGCGTTGTAGGTACACTGCATTGCCTGCACTTGTCATTACGACGTTGTAGGCACCACTAGAAAGCGTAGGTAGGTTAAGTCCTGATGGCACTTCACCCACGGATGTTTTGCCTTCAGTAATCATGCGTCCAGAGTTATCGAAGACTTGCCAGTCGATGATGTCGGATGGCATAAGAGATTCGAAGTTTAGCTGACCTTGCTTTGACGAAACTGCCGTTAGGTCGGTGAACTCATTTGAGACAGGTGTTTCATCGAACAACGAAAGTGGTAGAAGAATGAATCCGAGTTGCGTTGATACTAACGCTGTATTACGATTCAGCGTCGTGATGCCCATGGCTTCGACATCGTTCTCTATACCTTCTACATTTCCAAAGAAGCGATACGTGCTTGCCTTTTTATCCTTAAGCGAAATAACGCCGTTATCTGCGGACATGAGTAGAACATTTCCTGCCATGATGCCACCTGTAACGCGCCACCCCATGTTGCCAAGCTCGACGTACTCTGTCTTATCTGACGCTTCGTCGTACACCACAACAAACGATGGCTGCGTGACGCTGCGTTGTGTTTCAGCTTGGTAGATGCAGTAATATTTGCCAGCGTTGCCTTTAACAACTAGAGCAGGTTGTGCGCTAGCGGGCATGCCCGGAGGAGCAGCGATGGTGCGTACTGTGCCTTCTGCGCGCACACGGACGAGACAACGCTCGTTGCCCGAGCGCGAAGCAAAGAGATACGAACCGTCACTTAGTTTAGTACCGCTGCTGAATGCGAACTGAGCTGTTTCATCGCGATAGAGTTCACGTCGGTCTGTTGATGTAATAAGTTCGATGGTTGTTCGGGGTTGCGTTTCCTGCGACGCCGAAGATGCAGTCGAAGAGATTGAGGCAAACACACCACGAAGGTCTTCATACGCTGTGAGATGATCTACCTGCGTATGACGTCCGGCTGCTGCGGTTGAAATTTTTGTCCAACCAGCATCTGCCTGATACGACAATTCATCCTTCGAACCCACCCATACTTTATCGCCACTAACTGCAATTGCTGTTGCGATATACTCAGCATACGGCATTCTGCCCAACTCGTTCGGCATTGACTGCGTTGCCCATTTGTGTGGAATTTTCTTGAGCTCGTAGGAATTGTCCTCGCTAGTAATTGCGATATACATCGCACCATCTGCAGAGCGGATAACTGGATTCGACAAGCCCCTTGTCAGCCCCATAACGGAAGCTTGTACGAGACCGCGATCTTGCGTGTGAGTATAGGTCTGCGCGGTTGATTGGGCGTACATGCAGAGTGCAACAACACCACAAAAGGATGCGGCCCTAAGCACATGCGTGAGGTCGAAACAAAAGGATGCAGCCCTAAGCACTTGCATGAGGTCGAATGGGACGGATTTTTTCATGTGTCGCTCGCAGTCGTGAACGTGACTTAGGCGTGCAATTCTTTGCGCTGTACCCAGACAGCTTCGTTAGGTTTTATCACAAGAACGTCGATAGGTCCGCCGACGGTCTTGGCCCGAGGTTGAAATCGGATTGCATCGATGGTCGATCGAACCGCAAATATGCAGAAATCGATGGCATCCTGCATGGTAAAGAACTGCCAGGGTATATGGTGCTGCGGTAACATCGACTCCTGCGCACCAGCTGAATTGACGGAAGCCATTGGTAATATTAGACGTTGCAGAATGTCGCCCTCTCCTCCCCACGAGGCTCCGGGCAGGCCTATGGGGTTCAACAAATGTACCGTTCCAGCAGCAACATTCACATCCCAAACTCTCTGCACAGTGCCATCGTAGCCTGCGACATGAAATTGGGTGGCAGGTGCTGGCTGGAACTCTGCGAAGTAATCGAGCAGCATTTTAGGCACGACGTCTACCCCAACATTGCGTCCGAGAATGTTCTCCTGCAAGAACGCTTCGATATGTCCGCCTAGCGGCTCGCCCTTCACATCCGCAGCTCCGAACGTCGAAATTCCAATACGATTTGCGAGGAAGGTCTTGTAGTTCGAGTCGGACTGACCAACGGCCATCTGCACAATCTGATTATCGCCCTGCTGCGTTGTGGTGTTTAACGTTAGACGACTGTCGCTTGCAAGGACAATTCCTTCGCGCACATACATCGTAATGACAAATGACATGTATTCTCCATGATTGCGTTGTTCGTGAACGACTCGATTGTTGAAAGGCAACAATCACAATTTCTTCGATAGCACCACACTCCGATAATTCGTTATGTCCCACTGAACATGTCCGGCATTGCAATACCCACGTGCAGCATAAAACTCAATTAATTCTGCTGCAGTCTCTGCAGTATCGAGTGCCAGCTCATCGGCACCCTGCATGTGTGCGTAGTGTTCTGCAAATGACAACAGAAGTGAACCGACACCAATCGACTGATGTACTGGTTCGACTCCAAACTGTCCGAAGTGCCATACACCTGGAAAGTTATACCAAAGACATTTATTGTTGTGTTGTGCTGGGTAGATAGTAATGGTTGCGATAATCACATTGTTCTCTATGGCAACAAAACCGTGTCCGGACGCAAACCGTTCGCGTGTCATGTGTTCATCTTGATACGTTGCCACAAAACGCATCCCCACGTCGGCGAGGGGCTTGTACGCTCGGTGCAGCAAGTGTGTAATCGCTTGCACGTCATCGTCTTCACCAACGGCACGGATGTGTACGTCGGTTAGGGAGATAGTCTCACCAAGCCCCATTCCTGACCCTTACCGATGTATGCAATACGATCGTGAAGACGCGATGCCCTGCCCTGCCAGAATTCGAAGTAATCGGGAACAACGCGATATCCGCCCCATGTTTCGGGTAGAGGAACGTTGCCGTCGACCCACTCTATGCTGAGTTCATCAACAAGACGTTCAAGTTCTTCTCGCGAATCGAGTGTAGTGCTTTGCTTTGAAGCTGTTGCGCCGATGCGGCTGGTGAACGGACGTGATATCCAGTATGCTTCTGAAACGGCGCGAGGCACTTTCTCGACACTTCCTTCGACACGTACCTGTCGTTCGAGTTCGGGCCAGAAAAACACCAGCGATGCAAACGGATGTGCCGCCAGGTCGTGTCCCTTGCGACTTTCATAATTCGTAAAGAACACAATGCCGCTATCGATAGACTTCGCAAGAACGACTCGCGATGACGGACGTCCAGCGTCGTTCACCGTCGACAACGTCATGGCCGTTGGCTCGTGTACCTGCGAAACAACTGCATCGCTTAACCAAGCCGACAACTGCTCTAGCGGTTCGGCAGCGACACTCTCTTGCGTGAGCTCGGCGCGTGTGTATTCTCGGCGTATGGTTGCGATGTCTTGCATGTGTATCAAAAGCGGTAAGGGGCTTGTCGCCAAAGGGGCGCGTTGAAGAAGTGACTTGTGTTTACTGAACAACAATTCTTGTCGAAGCTGTCCCTGTGCGGGTTGTCAGCACTGCAACATACACACCTGCCGACAGACGAGTAGCGTCGATGTTCAAAGCATTCTGCGAAGCACCTACAGACTGCGATACCACCACGAGGCCTCGCATATCGTAGAGCGCTAGTTCACTTGCGTCGGTTGCATTTGTGATATGCAGAAGAATGTTTTCTTTGGCAGGATTTGAACCAATTACACGGAGCGATGGACAGCTTAAGCAGGCATGAGACTGAGGGTCTTCTTGAACACCGACGGTAAGATCGACGATCGTTTCGTGCAGGATACTCATGTCTGGATCGACCTCGACGCTATCAACGTTCTCGGGACCATCCCAGCCTACAGAAGTTTTTTTGCCGCGCATAACAGTATAAGCTTCCGCGAGCATCCCACCCTCGCTATAAAGTCGATATCGAATTGGAACGTGAAACACACTTGGCACGCCATCACCAGACTGAATTTGCTCGACGCTCACAACTTGCCCGTTAGTTTGATCGGCAGGAATTGTTTTGCGAACAAGAAATATTGGGTGTCCGCGCTGCATCACCCACTGATCGAAGAATCGATCCCAGTTAACCAGTGGTTCAGTTACTTCTTGCTTCCAGAACTCTTCGAACTGCGCTGTTTGTATGCTCTGCCCGCGGAATGTTGTGAAGTACAACTGTAGCTTATCGAAGAACAACGAATCGCCAAGCATGCGGCGCATCATGTGATATACCCATGCCGCCTTCGCATACGTAGTAGCTTCGTTAAACAAGTTTCCAATCGGGATATCCCACACCGCTGGAGCGCTTAGCCCTTGCTCTAAATACTTTGCTCGACGTCGCATCATTTGTACGCGGTAGCCGGCTTCGCCCGACGTGTGTTCTAGCCACAGCGCTTCGCTGAACGTTGCACCACCTTCGTTGAGCCAGATGTCGCCCCAGGTTGCGCATGTGACGGCATCACCCAGCCACTGATGTCCGAGCTCGTGAGCGTAGCCAACTTCGGCATTGCCTTCGAGCCACCTTCTGCTAACCGTCGACATTGTCTGATGCTCCATGCCACCGATGTTTACTGGGTGGACAGCAACATGTCCGTACGTGCGAAACGGATAACGTCCGAACCTCGGTTCAAACGCCTTGAACATCTCAGGCACATTGCGTACTGCGTAACGCGCCTTGTAAAAACCACTTTCGTCGGTGTCCCAATGAAAGTTGCGGATCGGCACACCTGTGCCGTCGTCGCGCGAATACAACTGATAATGTTGGTTGAACTTCGAGGCATTCATGACGAAGAGGTATGGCGGCATGACGTCGGGACTTGACCACGTCTCGACTATTGCTGTGTCGCCATCGAGCTTGGTTGTTTCGAGTTCGCCATTCGATACAAGTCGATTGCCTTTAGGCATGCGAGCGCGAGCTCTGAAGAGAGCTTTATCGTTAGGCACATCGTTGCACGGATACCATCGGCGCGAATTCTCTGGTTCGCTAAACGTAAATGCAATTGGATATGAGCCCAGGTCGCGTGCCATATCACGTCCGTTCGAAACAACGAGTCCACCACCACCAACCCGATCGACATTGTAAACAATGCGAACGTGTAGTGTGTCATTTTTCTTAGGCTGCGTTGAATATGTTACGAGAAGCTTTCCACGCGATCTACGTGTTGTTGCAAGCACACCATTTACAAACGCAGAATCGATATCGATTGTAATACCATCTGCGTGTAATGGTATGCTTGTTAAGGTGTCGCTTAGGATGACAATGCGTATGTCGACGGATGCACGATACGTTGGCGGAGTATCGGTTTTGTCGTCAAGCGGGAGTAGTCCATCGTACAAATCCAGGAATACCTCGTAGGACAGGACATCAACATCGTTTTCGAGTGATTTGAGCGGAATATTCTGAAGGGTCTCGCAGGCATGTTTAGGCGAGCGCACACCTACTGCTTCGTGAAAAGATTGTTTGTCTTCCTGCGCTGTGGATAGTGTGGTTGCGAAGACAAGCACAGTTGCCATTACAAGCGCAGTTGCGAATGCCCGCATACGTGCGAAATGGACGTTTGCATACTTTTTTATGTAATGTCCCAGAAGCATCATTGTCGTTCCATCAAGCCCCATGAGGTCCGGTGCGTGGCAACGGGGCATTGTTGCGCACATAATTATCTATCCACCACCGCATATCGGTGTACGACTCTTGCCGACGTCCTGCTAATACATGATCGGCGTTGTCGTAGACGATAAGCTTGTACGGATGATGTAACCGCTGCAATTCCATTGCCAGCTTCAGTGAATGCTCGGGGTCTACGCGTCTATCACCAGATCCGTGCAGAACAAGCAATGGCGTTTGCTTTGAAAGTTGGTCGGCCCACAGCAACACCGATCGACGTTCCGCTTCTGTTTGCTCAATCGCACCCGATGGTAAAAGTTTCGTCATCGTTCGCCTTATATATGCCGCACTATCGGTTGCATGCAGCATTGTAGGTGCGCCAAATGTTATGGCTGCGCGAAATCGGTTTGTCCGAGCAAGCATCATTAGTGCGAGCATGCCACCACGACTTCCACCAATTAATCCGATTCGCGTGGAGTCGACTTCAGGCATCGCATCGAGCAGTGGCAACAAATTCATTGCATCATCGGCATCTCCCGAGCCCCATTCTTCAGCCCCTTCACTGCCTCCGGCGCCGCGGTAATTCGAGGCAACGCAGACGTAGCCCCACGACGCGAAGAGTCCGCAGATAGACATCGCAGATAAGGCCGTGAGGGCGCCTTTCGGACCCGTTCCGCCGCGATTAAAGATGATTGCTGGTAAGGGGGCTTCGGCCTTCTGGGCTTCGCCCACGGCCGAAGGGGTCACTGATGAGCCCGGCATGGCTCGGAAACCTTTTATGCGAAGTCCATTGCTTGCGTAGGTGATTTCCTCGAGGCGAACGGCTGCATAGCGTTCGTATGCGAGGCTCGACATGGCACGTTTGGCCATGCGCCTCGTGCTTTCGGGGGGGACTACATGTGCGACGTCGAGTAGCGAACCGTCGGTCACTGTTTATACCGTTCGCGATACTTTTTCGACAAACGGGTCTGACGGCTTTCGAGGTCGACTTCCTTGCCGTCGATAAAGGCGAGGACAAGGTTCTGCGATTTGCCATCGAGAGCGTTGCCCGTGCTCACGAAGAGGGTTGCACTCTTTCCGCGATCGAGACTGCCGAACTGTCCATCGATGCCAAAGATCTGCGCGGGCCACAGAGAAATTGCCTTTTCTGCATCAGTCTCAGAGAGTCCGTACGCAACTGCCGTCCCCGCATTAAACGCAAGGTTGCGTTGCTGCCACGATCCGCCTTCTGTAATTGCAAACGGAATGTTTACTGCAGCAAGTTTTGAAGGCAGAGTAAATGCATCATCATAACCATCTTCGTCATGCTGTGGAAGTGCATGAACACGTCCGAGCAGAATGCCGACCTTTTCACGCTGCAATTCATTCAGCATAAGTGGTGCATCATTCGCACCAGCAATGATCATGCGAAGATTGTATGCACGTTTTAATTCGAGTGCGGCTTCCATCTGTAAGCGTGTTGATGCAAAAACTAGAACGGGAATGTTCTGCTCGAATACAGCGCGCATCGATTCGTATCGGATGTCACGTCGGTTCGTGTCGACGTTATTCGCTTGCGCATTCGAATACGCCTTGGCTTCGCGAAACAGATCCTTGATTGCACGCACGTTTTCGTCGATGTCCTTCTTCTGCTCTTCTGCACTCTTCTTGATGTACGGAGCCGTCACAATGTTCATATTCGGCCAGTTCAGCACCATGGCGCTGCGGGGCAATACGGCGATGTCTTCACGGGTCCATCCATCGAGCCGCATCATCGACGACATCCCAGCAACCATGCCGCCATCGGGCACAATGTTTGCAAGAAGCACACCGTTCGAGCGTACCGTTGGAATTAACTCACTGTCAGGATTGTACGCAGTCTCGGCACGTGCATTTGGATTCACATCACCAGTCTCTGCCATATCGCGTGTTGCGCGCACAGCGTCGAGTTCTACAAGACCAAGTGACGAAGCAGAAGCGATAAAGCCAGGATAAATATGTTTACCAGTGCAATCCACAACACGTGCATTCGCAGGCACTTGAGCATCGGCACCAACAGCCGTGATACGTCCGTTATCGAACACCACCGTCGCACGCGCAAGCGTTCCTGCCGACACCGTATGAACGATACCGTTCACTAACGCAACGGGAGTTGTTTGTTTACGTCCGGGTATTTCTTCGCCCCCATACATCGTTGCAACGCAAAAGACGCAACTGATTATACACAGAACAAGAAGGGGAATTCTCGACACAAGAAGGGGAATTCTCGACACAAGAAGGGGAATTCTCGACACAAGAAGGGGAATTCTCGACACGAATGGAAGTCTAATCATTTGTGTAGGTCGAAGAGCGGATAGATTTCGATACATGATTTTAGTTCGTTATCGTGAGCGCAGGACTTGCCAGATGTGAGATACCCCTAGACGTCACCACTCGTCTAGGGGCACTCCCCTTCTCACCTTTCACCACCACTACAAATTGGAGGTCAATCCACACGTAGGGTACATCGGCAAAGATACACCCCCATGTTATGTTTACAACTGCGCGTTCCCCACTGTATTGAGGTTTGCCGAAAGTTCCCGATCTTTGTGTTCTGTCGTCTTCGGGGCGTAGCGCAGCCCGGTTAGCGCGTCTGGTTTGGGACCAGAAGGTCGCGAGTTCGAATCCCGCCGCCCCGACATAAAGCCAAGTAGCTCAATGAGTTACTTGGCTTTTTTATTTTCCTACGCACGTTTTACGGACGAAACTGTGTGTTTTTTACAATCTTGATAGCACCACCCGTATGATCGAGTTTTGAAAACATGTGATTCTATATCACAAGCTGTATAATGCGAGAAGACAGAGTACTTTAGATTAAATTCAAGCGCTATTATCAACACAATGTCAGATATGGAAACGTACATCATACTACATGACCTCTTTGAAAAGAAAGACAACCAAATCCTCAATGACCAAATTGAACGCATAGCTGGGAGCATTGTTAGGGTTGCGTCGACGGCCTACGTCATCCGCACGGATCTTACAGCCAGCAAAATTGCTTTGCAGATGGACTATGAGTTTGCTCGAGCTGACGTTTTTTATGTGTTTCCCATTCACGGAAAGTGGGCGGGAGAAACGTTGTTCGAACTAGAATTTACCCTTAGTCGGTGGCTAGATAAATCTGCCCCTGATCCTGATTCATTGCCCCCACTCCCACACCTATAACTCTAACTGATTCAGAAACGTTACGCTGCTCGCTGTTTGTATCTATGTTCGTCCCCTTGCGCTAATGTCGGTCGCTAATTAGTTTACCGTCCGATACTTGGCTTGCGCTTACATGCCTTCTTCCCTACCAATCGTTTTAACGCTTCAACTTCCTCGCGAAGATTGAGTAGTTCCTGCCGGAGTTTCTGATCTTCTGCCGCATCAGTCAGCATGATGCTTCGTATTGGCGACCCAATTCCAGTCAGAAACCAGTCGATTGATACGTGGTGATGCGTTGCTAAGAAAACTAGCAAGTCAAGGCCCACATTAGCTTGACCTGTACTGATGCGGCTAATGTACGCGCGTGTTTGACCACTGCCTCTCGCAATATCAGCGCCAGACAACCCGAGCAAATCCTTGATTCGTGAAAATCGTGCATTGATATCTTGCCGAACACCAACCACTTCGGCTGAACGCGATATTGAAACTGAGTTCTTTTTAGTTGACATTCTGTTGCATATAGTTCCACTATCTTTGAACCGAGACAAATGACAACTGATCTAGCGCTTGCTGCGTGCTAGTCAGCCGAGCGGGAAGGATCAAGGCAGGGTGATAATCAATCGATTCATATGGTAATCGCTTGTCAACTGATCGTCAACACTTTGTCAACAATCTAACATAGTTCTGTGGCCACGCCGAACGACAGTGCATTTCGGGCCTTGTGTGAGCTGATGGACAATGTGCCCTTCAGTAAGAATCCGTATCGTGGAATTCTCACAAGAGTGGCTAAGGACTTCAATTACAAAGGCGGACGACGATCCGTATTTCAGGCAATTAAGGTGAATCGTAACACGGAGGTCATGATGGCTGTTGCGCGCGCTGTTCGTGCTATCGAGGAACAGATGAACCAAGCCGTAGGAGGTGAGTCAAAATGATCCGCGCAATCCTCCTTGTTTGCAGTATTCAATAACCATACCCTGTTTTGGGTATTTCCAGCATATAAGACCATATGTTGTAGCTGATTCTGGTCGTCACGTAGGACTCGTGATTTTCGGATAACTACTACGCATTATGACATTCGTCGACTAGTGAAGCATATAGGAATTTTTTATCATTCTTCTTCGCAGTGAACTATGAAATGTTGTGTCAGTACGTATGCACTTTCAATGCTACTCATTAGCAGCCTGCGTGCATACGCTCAAGAGCCCGTCGTTTATGACGATTCTAAGGCCAAGGAAATGCAGACGGTTTGGACTCGACCTATGAATAAGGTAGGCCTCGGTGTGTATTTGCAGAACGTTGCCGACATACCCGGCAACAATATTATAACCATCTTTACGAACGGTGAATACTGGACTTGGCCGACATTGCCAATTCTTGACACAACATCAACATCAACGCAATGGATCAATGGAAGGGCCAGCGGATTTATCATGTCCTTCGACTTCGATGGCGTGCCTCCAATGGAGTACTTTTCTGAAAATGCGATTTTTCGTCCTTCTGTGGACGGGAGAACGCTAACCGTTGTTGATACTGTCAATTGTCTTCAAAAGGATGGTGGAGAGGCGCGATCATCTGTGGATGTTGACGGAGACGGACGAATGGACGTTGTGGTCCGCCAATACACTGGTAGCGGTAACGATCCCCACCCCGTGTGGTTCCAAGCGGTTCTTGCCGGTCCGGACCGTGGTCATGGTTGTGCTCGAACGTTAACGTTTCCCAATGGTTTTGCATCAATGGAAATGGGCCGTGACAGATGGACGATGCGCATGATGCGATGCGCCGATGGTAAACTCCGCATGCTCTATCTCGGTACTATTTATGCGCAGAGCAGCGTTAGCTTCCTCACAGGCATCTATCTTCTTGATGTACATGTTCAGCAAGCGGGTAACGATTTCAATATCAGCTACACAGTTGCTGACAGTATCGTCCATCAGCATTTCGTCTTTCAGGGAGAAGAGTTTCCTTGGGTCGTCAGACCTGTTACAGGTGTAGATGATGCGAAGAG